>Ga0268349_1000073_pt1 | contig 20651 bp, 21 predicted proteins | sample G5R2_MAIN_18SEP2_FD_190164 | JGI IMG/M metagenome (GOLD analysis project Ga0268349, IMG submission 190164) | Phyllosphere microbial comminities from switchgrass, GLBRC, Michigan, United States - G5R2_MAIN_18SEP2017_LD1 | ecosystem: Host-associated > Plants > Phyllosphere > Phylloplane/Leaf...
GCTTTCGCAGGCTCCTACACAAACCGCGCCAGGCACGGCCTTGTAGAAGCGGTCGTAGGCCGCGAACAATACGCATAGGCTTTGAGGCCCATTCGCCCGCTTTCGCAGGCTCCTACAGAAACTGCGCCAGGCACGGGCCCTGTAGGAGCGGTCGTAGGCCGCGAACAATGCGCATAGGCTCTGAGGCCCATTAGCCTGCGTTTCACAGGCTCGTACACAAAGCGCGTGGAGCACGCGCCCTGTAGCGAACAGGCCGCGAACTACATCTCTACCTGAGTCCCAAGTTCGATCACCCGGTTCAACGGCAGGCGGAAGAACCGCAGATTGCCGTTGGCGTTCTTGAGCATGAACGCGAACAGCCCTTCCCGCCAGCGGGCCATGCCCGGCAGGCGGGACGGGATCACCGTTTCCCGGCTAAGGAAGTAAGTGGTACGCATAGGGGTGAAGTCCAGATCTTCGAGCTGACACAAGCCCAGCGCAGCAGGCACATCCGGCTCGTCCATGAAACCGTAATGCAGAATCACCCGGTAGAAGCCTTCGCCAAACGCCTCCACTTCTACCCGTCGCTCTGCCGGCACACGAGGCTGGTCTTCGCTCAATACCGTCAGCAGTACCACCTGCTCATGCAGCACCTGGTTATGCAGCATGTTATGCAGCAACGCATGGGGCACAGCATCCTGGCGCGCGGTCAGGAATACCGCCGTACCCTGGGCACGGTAAGGCGGCTGCACACGAATACTGCCAATGAAGATGGGCAACGGCAGGCTGCCTTCGTCCAGGCGCTCGACCAGCAACTGCTTGCCGCGCTTCCAGGTGGTCATGAGGATGAACAGTGCACCGCCAGCCAGCACCGGGAAGGCGCCGCCCTGCACAATCTTCGGCACGTTGGCGGCGAAGAACAGCAGGTCCACCAGCAGGAAACTGACCATCAGCGGAACGGCCAGCCAAGGCGACCAATTCCAGAGGCGTACCACTACCACCGATAGCAGCACAGTAGTGCACAACATCGTGCCCGTCACCGCCACGCCGTAGGCCGAGGCCAGGGCACTGGAGGATTCGAACCCCAGCACCAGCAGAATCACGCCCACCATCAGCATCCAGTTCACGGCACTGATGTAGATCTGGCCCTGTTCACTGCTGGACGTGTGCTGAATATGCATCCGCGGAATGTAGCCCAGTTGGATAGCCTGATGCGTCAGCGAGAAAGCCCCAGAAATCACTGCCTGGGACGCGATCACTGTGGCCAGGGTCGATAGCACTACCAAGGGAATCAGCGCCCAGCCCGGTGCCAGCAGGAAGAAGGGGTTGCGTGCCGCTTCGGGGTTTTCCAGCAACAGCCCGCCCTGGCCAAAATAATTAAGTACCAGTGCAGGCAGCACCAGCGCAAACCAGGCGCGGGCGATGGGCTTGCGACCGAAGTGCCCCATGTCGGCATACAACGCTTCGGCACCGGTGAGCGCCAGCACCACGGCGCCCAGTACGGCGACGCTCATGCCTGGGTGGCTGGCGAAAAAGCGCAGCATCCACACCGGGTTGATGGCGTGCAGCACCTCAGGATGATGGGAAATGCCCAACACCCCCAAGGCGCCCAATACCAGGAACCAGCACACCATGATGGGCCCGAACAACTTCCCGATGCTGGCGGTGCCGTGCTTCTGCAGCACGAACAGCCCGATGAGAATCACCAGGGCAATGGGGATAACCCATCGGTCCACGCCGTCGAAGGCCAGCTCCAGCCCTTCTACTGCAGACAGCACCGACACCGCAGGGGTGATCATGCTGTCTCCATAGAACAGTGCTGCGCCTACCAGGCCGAAGATCACCATGACCGCACCCAACCGCGGGTAACCAGCCACGGCCCTGCGCGCCAAGGACAGCAGGGCCATGGTACCGCCCTCCCCCTGGTTGTCGGCACGGAGCACGAACAGCACATACTTGATCGACACCACCCAGATCAGCGCCCAGAAGATCAACGACAGCACGCCCAACACCCCTTCATGGGTGACGGTCACTCCGTAGCCCCCCATGAACACTTCCTTGAGGGTGTACAAAGGGCTGGTACCGATGTCGCCATACACCACACCCACGGCTGCCACCAGCACACCCAGCGGTTTTGCGGCGGCGTGACCGCCCTGTGCCTCACTGCTTGCCTGACCCATCCACCTCTCCTGCTACCCTTGATACCGGCCTGGTTTCGTTCGCGTTGAAGTCTGGCGAGTCGCCACCTTCGCGCAGAGGGCGCGAAGCATAGCGCAGCGCCGGTCGTATTTCCCTGCTAAACACTGGAAATGCAGCGCGCGCATCGCTAGAATTGCGCACTTTTTGATCAGGCGCGTTGAACGCGCACACGGGCAAGGCCGTGCCCCTGCCCCATACCGAGGTTAGTCATGTCTACTGTCACTGCGCCTGCCGTTGCCCCAAAGGTTGGCTTCGTCTCACTGGGCTGCCCCAAAGCCCTGGTCGATTCGGAGCGGATCCTGACCCAATTGCGCATGGAAGGCTACGAGGTTGTGCCCACCTACCAGGACGCAGACGTGGTGGTGGTCAACACGTGTGGCTTTATTGACAGTGCCAAAGCCGAATCGCTCGAAGTGATTGGCGAAGCCATCGCTGAAAATGGCCGTGTGATCGTGACCGGCTGCATGGGCGTGGAAGAGAACGCCATTCGCAACGTGCATCCCAGCGTGCTGTCGGTCAGTGGGCCACAGCAGTACGAGCAGGTGGTCAACGCTGTTCACGAAGTGGTGCCACCCCGTCAGGACCACAACCCGCTCATCGACCTGGTTCCTCCACAAGGTATCAAGCTCACCCCACGCCACTACGCCTACCTGAAGATTTCCGAAGGCTGCAACCACAGCTGCAGCTTCTGCATCATCCCTTCCATGCGCGGCAAGCTGGTCAGCCGGCCAGTGGGCGACGTACTGGACGAAGCCCAGCGCCTGGTCAAGGCAGGCGTCAAGGAGCTGCTGGTCATTTCTCAAGACACCAGCGCCTACGGTGTGGACGTGAAATACCGTACTGGCTTCTGGAACGGCCAGCCGGTGAAAACCCGCATGACCGAGCTGTGCCAGGCACTCAGCACGTTGGGTGTGTGGGTACGCCTGCACTATGTGTACCCGTACCCACACGTGGATGAACTGATCCCGCTGATGGCCGCTGGGAAAATCCTCCCGTACCTGGACATCCCTTTCCAGCACGCCAGCCCCAAGGTGCTGAAGTTGATGAAGCGCCCGGCGTTCGAAGACAGAACCCTGGCCCGTATCAAGCAATGGCGTGAACTGTGCCCTGAGCTGGTGATTCGCTCCACGTTCATCGTAGGCTTCCCGGGTGAAACCGAAGAAGACTTCCAGTACCTGCTGGACTGGCTGACCGAAGCGCAACTGGACCGCGTAGGCTGCTTCCAGTATTCGCCTGTGGAAGGCGCACCGGCCAATGCATTGGCTGATATCGTGCCAGACGAGGTGAAGCAGGACCGCTGGGACCGCTTCATGGCGCATCAGCAGGCCATCAGCGCCGCCCGCCTGCAAAGCCGTGTGGGTCGCGAAATCGAGGTATTGATCGATGAGGTGGACGAGGAAGGCGCTATTGGCCGTTGCTTCTACGACGCGCCAGAAATCGACGGCAATGTTTATGTGGAAGCCGACCGCCCGCTGCACCCTGGCGACAAGGTCATGTGCCGCGTGACCGAAGCAGACGAATACGACCTCTGGGCTACCGCCATCTGACTCGCCCTCGGCGCGGCCAGGCAGGGTGCCATGGTCGCGCTGCACGTGCATTTCCTGCTCTCCTGCTCAAAGGCGTGTAACCACTTATGATTCACAACGATGTACTGCGCAGCCTGCGTTATGCACTGGCCATCAGCGATGGCGCGCTGGTGGACATGATCAAGCTGGGTGGCCAACCCGTGACCATCGAGGCTGTACGCACTTACCTCAAGAAAGAGGACGAAGACGGGTTCGTTCGCTGCCCAGATGCGGTCATGGGCCACTTCCTGGATGGGCTGGTGTTTCACCGCCGTGGCAAAGACGAAAGCCGGCCGCAGCTGCCAGTTCAGTTGCCCGTTTCGAACAATGACATCCTCAAGAAACTGCGTGTGGCCTTTGAACTGCGCGAAGATGACATCCGTCAGATCCTGGCCACCGTCGATTTTCCGGTCTCAAAACCGGAATTGAGCGCCCTTTTTCGCAAGGTTGGCCATGACAACTACCGGGCCTGTGGCGATCAGTTGCTGCGCAACTTCCTTAAAGGCCTGACCCTGCGACTGCGCCCCTGACATGGCCTACAGCATGGTGCCGGTGGGCTATGTTCGGTCCTGCTTCAAAGAAAAGTTTGCCATTCCTCGCCAGCCTGCACTGGCCAGCGCCGCGCGTGGCTGCCTGGAGCTAATCGCCCCTTATGACCGACCCGAGGCCGTTCAAGGGCTGGAAGCCGTCAGCCACGTGTGGCTGCTGTTCGTGTTCCACCAAGCCCTTGAGGCACAACCTCGGCTAAAGGTCCGGCCGCCTCGCCTGGGCGGCAATCGCAGTATTGGCGTATTTGCCAGCCGCGCGACCCACCGGCCCAATGGCATAGGCCAGTCCGTAGTACGGCTGGACCGGGTTGAGCCGGGCAAGCTGTGGCTGTCCGGCATCGACCTGCTCGATGGCACACCCGTGCTCGACATCAAGCCCTATGTACCCTATGCCGATCAGGTGCCAGGGGCATTCAATGCCTTGGCAGACACAGCCCCACCTCTGATTCAGGTGCAGTGGACCGAAGCGGCGCTGCATCAGGCTCAGCAGCACGCTGGGCGCCTTGGTGAGCCACTGGTAGCCCTGATCGAACAATGCCTGGCCCAAGACCCTCGCCCGGCCTATCAGGCGCCACCCCCCGAGCGGCAGTACGGGGTAAAGCTATGGGACGTGGAAGTGCGCTGGCACTACCCGGATGCCCATGGCATTCGCGTACTGGAAGTGGTCCCGCAGGCATGAAAAAGCCGCCGGGCGTCTAGCGCGCGGCGGCTTTGCAGGCAGCAACGTGGCTTACTTCTCGACGAAGGCACGCTCGATCAGGTAATCCCCTGGCTCACGCATGCGTGGCGACACGGTAAGGCCGAAGCTGTTGAGCACTTCACTGGTTTCATCCAGCATGCTTGGGCTACCGCACAGCATGGCCCGGTCGTGTTCCGGGTTGATCGGGGGCAGGCCGATATCGGCGAACAGCTTGCCACTGCGCATCAGGTCAGTTAGCCGGCCCTGGTTACGGTATGGGTCGCGGGTCACCGTAGGGTAGTAGATCAGCTTTTCCCGTACGCCTTCACCGAAGAATTCGTTCTGCGGCAAGTGCTCGGTGATGAACTCGTGATACGCCACTTCGTTGGCGTAACGCACACCGTGCACCAGAATCACCTTTTCGAAACGCTCGTAGGTTTCCGGGTCCTGGATGACGCTCATGAACGGCGCCAGGCCGGTACCGGTGCTAAGCAGGTACAGGTGTTTGCCAGGCTTGAGGTCATCGAGCACCAGCGTGCCGGTAGGCTTCTTGCTGATGATGATCTCGTCACCTTCGTTCAGGTGCTGCAGTTGCGAGGTGAGTGGGCCGTCTGGCACTTTGATGCTGAAGAACTCCAGGTGCTCTTCCCAATTGGGGCTGGCGATGGAGTAGGCACGCATCAGAGGGCGACCATTGGGCTGCTGCAGGCCGATCATTACGAATTGGCCGTTCTCGAAGCGCAACCCAGGGTCCCGGGTGCACTTGAAGCTGAACAGGGTATCGTTCCAGTGATGAACACTGAGCACGCGCTCGTGGTTGAAGTTGCTCATTGAAAGAAAGCTCCTGAAAACGCTGTACCCTGCCAGGCAGGTGCCGACAGTGCGGCATGATTGCGCGGTATTCTAGAGCCCGTAATAATATCTGTTAAATGAATTATCAAGATATACCTAATCGGTTATATAGATATGCGATTTACCTTACGCCAGTTACAGGTTTTTGTGGCCGTGGCCCAGCAGGAAAGCGTCTCTCGCGCTGCGTCTCAATTGGCGCTGTCGCAGTCGGCCGCTAGTACCTCCATCACAGAGCTTGAGCGGCAATCAAGCTGCCAGCTGTTCGATCGTGCGGGCAAACGCCTGAGCCTTAATGCGCTAGGGCATCAGCTCTTACCCAAGGCGGTTGCCCTGCTGGACCAGGCCAAGGAAATCGAAGACCTGCTCAATGGCAAGTCTGGCTTTGGGTCACTGGCGGTAGGGGCCACACTTACTATTGGCAATTACTTGGCCACCTTGCTCATTGGCAGCTTTATGCAGCGCCACCCGGAAAGCCAGGTGAAACTGCATGTGCACAACACAGCCCATATCGTGCAGCAGGTGGCGCAGCACGAGCTGGACCTAGGCTTGATCGAGGGGGATTGCTACCACAGCGATATTGAAGTTCACCCTTGGGTTGAAGACGAGCTGGCCGTGTTCTGCTCCCCCGCTCACCCGCTGGCTGCCAAAGGCAATGCTAGCCTTGAAGACTTGGTGGGGGAAGCCTGGATTCTTCGGGAACAAGGGTCTGGCACGCGCCTGACCTTCGACCAAGCCATGCGCCACTACCGTTCCACGTTGAACGTGCGGTTGGAGCTGGAACATACCGAAGCCATCAAGCGCGCCGTGGAGTCTGGCCTGGGCATTGGTTGCGTATCCCGCCTGGCCCTGCGCGACGCCGTGCGCCGGGGTAGCCTGGTCTACATTGCTACGCCGGAGCTGGACCTGGCGCGGCAGTTTTTCTTCATCTGGCACAAACAGAAATACCAGACCTGCGCCATGCGCGAGTTTCTAGAGCTATGCCGTACGTTCACCGCCGGTGTAAAGCGCAGCGATGAAATCGTGCTGCGGCCGTTTGCCTAAAGAAGAATCACCGCCCACACCAAACCAATCAATGAAAGTGCAATGAATTGAGCCGCGCTGCCCATGTCCTTGGCATTCTTGGACAACGGGTGGCGCTCCAGGGAGATGCGGTCCACCGTGGCCTCGATGGCCGAGTTGAGCAATTCCACGATCAACGCCACCAGGCACACGGCAATCAGCACCGCACGCTCTAGCCGGCTCACCGGCAGGCAGAACGCCACGGGAATGAGTACGGCATTGAGCAGTACGAGCTGGCGGAAGGCCGCCTCGCCCGTAAAGGCGGCACGCAAACCGTCAAATGAATAGCCAGCGGCGTTGAAGATACGTTTGAGGCCGCTCTGGCCTTTGAAAGGAGACATGGACACACCCTGTTAGTGGGGGCTGCACATTACCTGATCGGCCCACAGGATGCAGCAGGTCAACCGGCGCCGAGGGACGCCAGTTGCTGCAGCAATAACGCGGCCTGGGTGCGTGTGCGTACCCCCAGCTTGCGGAAAATAGCCGTTACATGGGCCTTAACCGTTGCTTCAGACACATTGAGTTCGAAACCGATCTGCTTGTTGAGCAGCCCTTCACACACCATGGTCAGCACGCGAAACTGCTGGGGCGTCAGGCTGGCAAGCCCCTCTCCGGCCGCCTTGGCCTGGGCACTGACCTCAATGGGCTCGAAGGCCTGCGCCGGCCACCAGTCATCCCCTTGCAGCACGGCTTGCACAGCAGCCTGAATGGTCTCCAATGGGCTGGACTTGGGAATGAACCCGCTGGCACCGAACTCCCGAGCACGTACCACCACCGCCGGTTCGTCCTGGGCAGAAATCATCACCACCGGCACCTGAGGGTATTGCCCGCGCAACAGCACCAGGCCCGAGAAGCCATAGGCACCAGGCATGTTCAGGTCCAGCAATACCAGGTCCCAGCTGGCTTCTCCAGCCAAGCGGCTTTCCAGCTCCGCGATGCTCTCGGCTTCTGCTAGCCGTGCCGCGTCACCTAGCCCGAGGACCAACGCCTGGCGCAGGGCGCTGCGAAACAACGGGTGGTCATCGGCGATGAGGATGTCGTAGCTGGCCATCAGGCGGGCGTCCTGTTCAAACAAGCAAGGTCCAATTGAAAAAGCCACATGCGTGGCAAACTGCCGCAGCTGGGACGGCGCCAAGCATGCCGAGGCTGGCAGGGGTGGTCAAGCTGCCTGCATTGAGGCACAGTTTCGCCCCCCGGAAATAATTCATGGAGCGAATGATGCAACGCCACGCCCTGCGCGCCGACCTGCTGATGCTGTTGACCGCAATGATCTGGGGGTCTGGCTTTGTTGCACAAACCGCTGGCATGAACCATATCGGGCCGTTCCTCTATTCAGGGCTGCGCTTTGCCCTGGGCTCGGTCTGCCTGCTGCCCTTGCTGTACTGGCGCAGCCGCACCGCCCCGCAGCCTGCCACGCGAGGGCAGTGGTACGCTGGCGCCGCCATGGGCTTGGCGCTGGCGATAGGCATCAACCTGCAACAGTTCGGGTTGCAGTTCACCAGTGTCACCAATGCCGGGTTTATCACGGGCCTGTATGTGATCGTGGTGCCGGTGGTAGGGCTGCTGTTGGGGCATGCCACGGGTACAGGCATCTGGCTAGGCGCCTGCCTGGCCGTGGTAGGCATGTACTTGCTGAGCGTGAATGAACGCTTCCAGGTAGCCCCAGGCGACTGGCTGCAATTGGCCGGCGCTTTCGTGTGGGCAGGCCACGTGTTGCTGGTAGGGCATTTTGCTAGCCGCCACGACGTGATACGCCTGGCCTTCATTCAGTTCGTGGTGTGCGCGGTGGCCAGCCTGATGCTCTCCCTGGTGTTCGAGCACTTCGACATCGCCGCAATCATGGCCGCTGCGCCTGCGGTGGCCTACGGGGGCATGGTTGCAGCGGCACTGGGGTATACGTTGCAGGTAATCGCCCAGAAGGACGCGATTACCTCTCATGCCGCCATCATTTTTTCGCTGGAAGCAGTATTTGCGGCCATCGCTGCCACGCTGTTCCTGGGCGAGGTGCTCACGCCACGGGGCTATGTAGGTTGCGCAGTGATGCTCACGGGTATGCTGGTGGCTCAGCTATGGCCGTCACGCGCTACCCCTGCGCTGGCCTGAGGCACTCTAGGCCGCGGCCTGGGCAAGCCGCGCTTTGCCGCCATATAGTGTGCGCTGAACAGGTCGAGCCAGTTGTCCAAGGTGTCTGCCGCCTGTTCATGCCCTGCCAGGCTCAGGCACAGGGCAGCCACTTCAGCGGTACAGAAATGGTCGTCCCGGCGAGATCGGCGAAGCCGGTAACGGGAGATGGCTTCAGGTGCCAGGCTCAGTACCGGCAATCCGTCCAGGTAAGGGCTTTTGCGGAACATCTTGCGCGCTTCACTCCAGGTGGCATCGAGCAGCACGAACAAGGGGCGCTTGCCCGATAACGGCGGTACATCACTCACCACACGCGAAGGCGGCTGTACGAACTCACCTGGGAATACCAGAACCGGGCTGAAGCGCGGGTCCTGAAGCAATGCCAGCAGTTGAGGGTCTACGTGGGTTCGGCTCCACTCAAAGGCATAGGTGTCCTGAATCACGTCTGCAATCAGCCAGCCCGTATTGGTCGGCTTGAGGGCTTCTACATCGTGCATCAACAGGCATATCGCCGGGCCGCTGTGTTTTTGGGGTGCCTCAGCGCACAGGCAATGGCTGGGAATCACGCGGCAGTGTGGGCAGCGCGGGCTTTTCGAGCCGCGGGCCACAAATGGCCGGGTACTGCGCGCCAGGCGCTCGGCGCGTAGGCGAAAAACGGCGTGGGGCATGGTGCAGCCAGGCAGACAGTAGGAAGGGAGGCAGTCTACCACTGGCTGCAGCACAGGGCGTGCAAGCTGCGGTATATACTGCGCCTCATCCCCTACCCTGGAACACAGGCAGGCATTGCCGGTCCAACGGGCTTGCGCCAAGGGCGCCATCAGATCGAGGAGGTTTCATGCCACGCTTCACCATCGCTGTTTCCCTGCTGCTGGCTTTGCCGCTGGGCATAGCTCAAGCTGCATCGCTACAGGATTTCGAGCTGACCAAAGCGCTCGAACAGGTAGCCAAGGACAGCAGTGTGGGTACGCCCAGGGCCATCAACGAAGACATCCTTGACCAAGGCTACACGGTCAAAGGCAACGAACTTATCGACCACCTGGCCGTACAGCCTGGCCACGCCGCACAAATGCGTGAGAACCCCCAGGAAGTCTATTTGCAGCTCGGAGCCAGCGTCTGTCGCAACCCCGGCTACCAGAAGCTGATGGCCCGTGGCGCGGTGATGCGTTATGAATTTACCGAGTACAAGACCAAGAAGCCGGTGGCGACCCACCGGTATACGGCCGCAGACTGTGGCTTGAAGCACTGACCTTCACGTGCTGGGGGTCGGCCTCTTGCTGATCCCCCGGCAGGCACCAAGGAGCGGTTGCATGGCGTACCAGCCCGATAGAACACTGGACGAACACTTCGCGGCGCATGACAGCGCCTTGGTAACCCAGGTAGATGCGCAACTGGCGCGCCTTGCACCGGGCAGCGCCAACCTCCCCTTGTACCGGGACTTGGTGTTGACGGTACTGCGCATGGCGCAAGAAGACCGCAGCCGCTGGGACGCCAAGATCACGCTACAAACCCTGCGTGAGCTGGACCATGCCTTCCGAGTGTTGCAGGCCCATAAAGGGCAGCGCAAGGTGACCGTATTCGGCTCGGCGCGCACACCACGCGAACACCCCGTTTATGCTATTGCCCAGGAACTGGGGGCGGCACTTGCCCGTTCAGGTCTGATGGTGATCACAGGGGGCAGCGGAGGCATCATGGCGGCAGCCCACGAGGGTGCTGGCCGGGCCAACAGTTTGGGGTTCAACATCGCCCTGCCCTTCGAGCAGCGGGCCAATGCCACCATCGCTGGTTCCGATCACCTGCTGTCATTCCACTTCTTTTTCGTGCGCAAACTGTTTTTTGTCAAAGAGGCGGATGCGCTCGTGCTATGCCCTGGCGGCTTTGGCACGCTGGATGAAGCACTGGAAGTACTGACCTTGATCCAGACGGGCAAAAGCCCTTTGGTGCCTGTGGTGTTGCTGGATGCACCAGGGCATAGCTTCTGGGAAGAAGCACTGGGCTTCATGCGCCGTGAACTGGAAGCCAATCACTACATTCTGCCCAGCGACCTGAAACTGATGCGGCTGGTGCACAGTGCCGAAGACGCTGTGGCTGAAATCAACCGCTTCTACGCCAATTTCCACTCCACACGCTGGCTCAAGAACATTTTTATCGTGCGCATGCGCCATCCGCTGAACGCGCCTGCGCTCGCCAAGTTGGATGCCTTATTCGGGGATTTGAAGCTCAGCGGCGAATTCGAGCAGCATGAGGTGATACCTGAAGCGGCTGATGAGCCAGAGCTGGCACACCTGGCTCGGCTGGCCTTTACCTTTACTGGCCGAAACCAAGGGCGACTGCGGGAGTTGGTGGACTATATCAACCAGCCAGAGCATTGGGTTCAAGCTGGCTGATCGCTCAATCTCGCCCGCTCAGCAACCGCCCGACCAAGTCCATGGGGTAACCGCGGTACAGCAGAAAACGCGTTTGCCGTGCACGTTCCTTTTGGTCTATAGGCAACTCGCCTGAGAATTTGCGCTCCCAAACATCGCGCAGGAGCGCAGACCAATCAAAGCCGCATTCCCGCAAGGCCTGGTCGATGTCAGCGCGCAATAGGCCGCGTTGCGCCAGGTCCTCACGAATGCGTGCAGGCCCATACCCAGAACGGGCACGGTAGTTGATGAAGCTTTCGAGGTAGCGGGCTTCGGAAAGAAGCCCATCCTCTGTGAGGCGGTCCAGTGCTGAGCTAATGAGTTCGGGGGGAGCGCCCCGCTGGCGCAGCTTACGCTCCAACTCGACCCGGCCGTGTTCCCGCCGGGCCAACAGGTCCATTGCCACGCGCCGTACGGCAACCGCCGTATCCAAGGCTACCGCAGGCATAGGCAGCCCTCTTCATGAGCCACGCAACACTTCACGCTTACAGATCGTTTTCGGCGTCGGCCATTTCATCAGCCGCTGCTGCTGCAGGCGCAGCACCTTTACGACCCGGCTTCTCGTCCTTCACCTCTTTAGCGTCCTTTGCTTCAGGCGCTGGGCCTGCGCTAAGCAACTTGTCACGGATCTGCTTTTCCAGTGCAGCCTTGACCTCAGGGTTCTCCTCAAGGTACTTGGCAGCATTGGCCTTGCCTTGGCCAATTTTGTTGCCCTGGTAGGCATACCAAGCGCCTGACTTGTCTACGAAACCGTTGGCGACACCCAGGTCGATGATTTCGCCATTCAGGTAGATGCCCTTGCCGTAGAGGATCTGGAACTCAGCCTGACGGAACGGTGGCGATACCTTGTTTTTCACCACTTTCACGCGGGTCTCGCTGCCCACCACGTCGTCGCCTTCCTTCACCGAACCAGTGCGGCGGATATCAAGGCGTACAGACGCGTAGAACTTGAGGGCATTACCCCCTGTGGTGGTTTCGGGGCTGCCGAACATCACACCGATTTTCATACGGATCTGGTTGATGAAGATGACCAGGCAATTGGCAGTTTTGATGTTGCCGGTGATCTTGCGCAGCGCCTGGGACATGAGGCGCGCCTGGAGGCCCACATGCATGTCACCCATTTCACCTTCGATTTCTGCCTTGGGTACCAATGCAGCCACGGAGTCGACGATGATCACGTCTACGGCGTTGGAGCGCACCAGCATGTCGGTGATTTCCAGCGCCTGCTCACCTGTGTCTGGCTGCGAGACCAGCAGGTCATCGACGTTTACCCCTAGCTTGCCGGCGTATTCAGGGTCCAGGGCGTGTTCGGCGTCGACGAAGGCGCAGGTAGCACCCGCACGTTGTGCCTGAGCGATGACCGACAGCGTAAGGGTGGTTTTACCCGAAGATTCCGGGCCGTAGATTTCGACGATACGGCCTTTTGGCAGCCCGCCGATGCCCAGTGCGATGTCCAGGCCAAGAGAGCCGGTCGAGATAGCAGGGATGGCTGTGCGTTCATGGTCGCCCATGCGCATGACGGCACCCTTACCGAATTGACGCTCGATTTGACCCAGGGCCGCAGCCAAGGCACGCTTCTTGTTGTCGTCCATTGATGTCCTCACGATTTCGATAGGGCCGCCATTACGCTGTTCGCGCCCTGTACTGGCCAATAACTGTATAAGTGAACAGTATTATTCCACACCTTCAACAGATCGACTACCCCTGCCCTGGTATTTCTCCATTGGCCAAGGCAAGCAATCCATGAAGCGCGGCGGCAACGGTTTGTTGCCGTACAGCATGTCGATCACCTGCGAATTGCTGGCGTTCGGTAAAAATGCGTGAGCCGTCTGCCCACGCCAGCCACACGGTGCCTACAGGCTTGCCTGGCGACCCACCGCCGGGCCCTGCCACACCGCTCACAGCCACTGAAAACCTGGCCTGTGCCCTCTGCGCCGCGCCAGTGGCCATGGCGTGGACAACCTCCTTGCTGACGGCGCCTACCTGCTCGAACAGTGTGCCGGGTACGCCCAGTTGCGCTGTTTTCTGGGCGTTGGAATAGGTCACGTAGCCGGCTTCGAACCAGACCGAGCTACCGGCCACCCGTGTGATAGCCTCGGCAATGCCACCGCCTGTGCAGGATTCAGCGGTGGTGACGTGGGCGCCTATCGCCTGGAGGCGGTTGCCCAAGGCAGTGGCCAGGTGGGTGATGTCATCCATGGAAACTCCTTGTTCGGGTCAAGCCGCCTGGCAGCAGGCGGGCCGGGCAGACTTTCCCCCGGCTGGCGAGGTCTGTCCATGGCCGATACGCAACCATTCGTTGCGGCGCTACACGCAAGGGTGCATGAGGATGAGCCTCCAAGCACGCCAAAGTTCATTTGCCCCGTTTTAGCGACGCGGAAAAAATCCCTGTACCATTGGCCGCTTTCGCCCTTTGTTACTGCCGACAGCCGAGCCCAGCCCCTGAATGTCTGACCTGTCCAACCATACCCCGATGATGCAGCAATACTGGAAGCTGAAGAACCAGCATCCTGACCAGCTCATGTTCTACCGCATGGGCGACTTCTACGAGATCTTCTACGAAGACGCGAAGAGGGCCGCCAAGCTGCTCGACATCACCCTGACCGCGCGGGGGCAGTCAGCAGGCCAGTCGATACCCATGTGCGGCATCCCTTATCACGCTGCCGAGGGCTACCTGGCCAAGCTGGTCAAGCTGGGCGAGTCCGTGGTGATCTGCGAGCAGATCGGCGACCCGGCAACCAGCAAGGGGCCGGTTGAGCGTCAGGTGGTGCGCATCATCACACCAGGTACCGTCAGCGACGAAGCCCTGCTGGACGAGCGCCGAGACAACCTCATCGCCGCCCTGCTCGGGGACGAGCGCCTGTTCGGGCTGGCCGTGCTGGACATCACTAGCGGCCAGTTCATCGTTCAGGAGGTCAAGGGCTGGGAGCACCTGCTGGCCGAACTCGAGCGCATCAACCCCGTAGAACTCCTGATCCCGGACGACTGGCCCCAGGGCCTGCCAGCGGAGAAACGTCGAGGCGCACGGCGCCGCGCGCCCTGGGAGTTCGAACGCGATACCGCGCGCAAACTGCTGTGCCAGCAGTTCGGCACTCAGGACCTGAAAGGGTTCGGGTGCGAACAGCTAACCTTGGCCATCAGTGCCGCGGGTTGCCTGTTGGCCTACGCACGCGAAACACAACGTACGGCCCTGCCCCACTTGCGCAGCCTGCGGCACGAGCGGCTAGACGACACCGTAGTGCTGGATGCGGCCACGCGGCGTAACCTGGAACTGGACATCAACCTGGCAGGGGGGCGCGACAACACCCTGCAGTCTGTGTTGGACCGGTGCCAGACCGCCATGGGCAGCCGTTTGCTGACCCGCTGGCTCAACCGCCCATTGCGTGACTTGAAGGTATTGTCGGCGCGCCAGCACTCCATCCGCTGCCTGTTGGAAGGGTATCGGTTCGAGGGGCTGCAGCCACAGCTCAAGGACATTGGCGACCTGGAGCGCATCCTGGCCCGTATCGGGCTGCGCAATGCGCGCCCACGGGACCTGGCACGGTTGCGCGATGCCTTGGCGGCATTGCCGGAACTGCAAAACCACCTGACCGACCTGGAAGCGCCGCACCTGGCGCAGTTGGCCACCATCGCCGGCACCTATCCCGAGCTGGCTGCTTTACTAGCGCGCGCTATCATCGATAACCCACCTGCCGTTATCCGTGACGGCGGCGTGCTCAAGACCGGTTACGACGCCGAACTGGATGAGCTGCTGGCCCTGAGCGAGAACGCTGGCCAGTTCCTGATCGACCTGGAAGCCCGCGAAAAGGCGCGCACTGGGCTGGCCAACCTCAAGGTGGGCTACAACCGCGTTCACGGTTACTTCATCGAATTGCCCAGCAAGCAGGCCGAGCAAGCCCCTGGCGACTATATTCGCCGCCAGACCCTCAAAGGCGCCGAGCGCTTTATCACACCCGAGCTCAAGGCCTTCGAGGACAAGGCGCTGTCCGCCAAGAGCCGCGCATTGGCACGTGAAAAGATGCTGTACGAGGCCCTGCTGGAAACCCTCATAGGGCACCTGGCGCCCCTGCAGGACACGGCAGCGGCGCTGGCCGAGCTGGACGTGCTGGGCAACCTGGCCGAGCGCTCGCTCACCCTGGACCTGAACTGCCCCACCTTTGTAAGCGAGCCGTCCATTCGTATCGAACAAGGCCGGCACCCTGTAGTGGAACAGGTGCTGAGCACGCCGTTTGTGGCCAATGACCTGTCACTCGATGACCAGACCCGCATGCTGGTAATCACCGGCCCCAACATGGGAGGTAAATCCACCTACATGCGGCAGACAGCCCTGATCGTACTGTTGGCTCACATCGGTGCCTTTGTACCGGCCGCCCGATGCGAACTGTCGCTGGTGGACCGTATCTTCACACGCATCGGCTCCAGCGACGACCTGGCAGGGGGCCGCTCTACCTTTATGGTGGAAATGAGCGAAACCGCCAACATTCTGCACAATGCGACCCACGCCAGCCTTGTACTGATGGATGAAGTAGGCCGTGGCACCAGTACGTTCGATGGCCTGTCGCTAGCCTGGGCAGCTGCGGAGCGGTTGGCGCGCTTGAAAGCCTTTACCTTGTTCGCCACCCATTATTTCGAGCTGACCGTGCTACCGGAAAACGAACCGGTGGTGGCGAACGTTCACCTGAACGCAACCGAGCACAAGGAGCGCATCGTCTTCCTACACCACGTGTTGCCAGGCCCAGCCAGCCAAAGCTACGGCCTGGCCGTCGCGCAACTGGCGGGCGTACCAGAAGCCGTTATCCAGCGCGCACGGGAACATCTGGGCCGCCTCGAAACAGCCAGCCTGCCAAAAGAGCCTGCTCTGGCAAAGCCTGGAACCCCCCAGCCGCCGCACCAAAGTGACCTGTTCGCGCAACTGCCGCACCCGGTACTGGACGACCTGGCCAAGGCCGACCTGGACAACATGACGCCACGGGCTGCGCTGGACCTGCTGTACACGTTGAAAAAGCGGGTCTAACACCTAAAGGCGCAAGCTGATAGAATCCCGCGCGGTTTGGGAAGTCCACTTCTTAGAGGCTCGGACCAGGGTCCGGACACCCGTGATCATCAGCTGGCTGCAAGCCAGCTCCGAAACCTGCAGGGCCCTTGCCGTGGGGCCCGCGACAGCCGCCTGAGGAGAACATCAGCAATGACCTTCGTCGTCACCGACAACTGCATCAAGTGCAAATACACCGATTGCGTAGAAGTATGCCCGGTGGACTGCTTTTACGAAGGCCCGAATTTCCTGGTCATTCACCCGGACGAGTGCATCGATTGCGCATTGTGCGAACCTGAATGCCCGGCGCAGGCCATTTTCTCCGAAGATGAAGTACCGGCCGACATGCAAGAGTTCGTTGCGCTAAACGCGGAGTTGGCCGAAGTGTGGCCTAACATTACGGAGCGAAAGGACGCCCTGCCAGACGCCGAAGAATGGGATGGCAAAACGGGCAAGATTGCCGACTTGGCTCGCTGATCCCAGCAGGCCTTTAAAGCGCGCACGAAAAAGGGGGGCATCAAGCCCCCCTGTATCATCTTCCGTGGTCCTTGTATTTCCTTCTCATCGTCCTGATGAATCGCGTCATGCGATGTCCTGGCTGCCGTCCGTGGAAGCCTGTGTCTGTCCCTGGACACAGTTCAGATAATAGACTTTTGGTTGTGCGTAGCAAGGCGAAGGGTTTTTCAAAAAAAGTCATTGCATTGCCGTGACACTTTTAAAATTCTCTAAAATCAATAACTTATATTTTTACCCACCGAGTTTTCGATATTTTCTACACTGTTTTATGGCTAAGGCTTACGCGTACTGTAAGTGTTTTCCTACAGCAGCTTAAGCACACTAGTCATCTTCCCCGTGGTCGAAAAAAAGCCCCGCTATGGCAGGGCTTCTGTGCAGCTACACGCTACTGAAACAGGGACTCACTGGACAGGCCATTACGCTCCAGAATCTCACGCAGGCGCTTGAGGCCTTCCACCTGGATCTGCCTTACGCGCTCGCGAGTCAGGCCGATTTCCAAGCCTACATCTTCCAGCGTGCTGCTTTCATGGCCACGCAGGCCGAAGCGCCGCACGACCACTTCTCGCTGCTTATCGGTGAGCTCGGACAACCATTGATCGATGCTCTGGGACAGGTCGTCGTCCTGAAGCAATTCACACGGGTCCGTAGGGCGATCGTCCGTCAGGGTATCCAGCAGGGTCTTCTCCGAATCCGGCCCTAGCGACACGTCTACCGAAGACACACGCTCGTTCAGGCCCAGCATGCGCTTGACCTCGCCTACTGGTTTTTCAAGCAGTGCAGCGATTTCTTCAGGCGAAGGCTCATGATCAAGCTTCTGTGTCAGTTCACGCGCCGCCCGCAGATAAACGTTCAGCTCTTTAACCACATGAATGGGCAAACGAATGGTGCGCGTCTGATTCATGATGGCCCGTTCGATGGTTTGACGAATCCACCACGTTGCATACGTGGAGAAGCGGAACCCGCGTTCGGGGTCGAATTTCTCGACGGCTCGGATCAGGCCCAGATTGCCCTCTTCGATCAGGTCCAGCAGCGACAACCCACGGTTTACATAACGCCGGGCAATCTTGACCACCAGCCGCAGGTTGCTTTCGATCATGCGCTTGCGACCTGCCGGGTCGCCTTTTTGCGAGAGGCGTGCGTAATGCACTTCTTCGGAAGGGGAAAGCAGGGGGGAAAAGCCGATTTCATTGAGGTACAGCTGGGTGGCATCAAGCGCACGGGTGTAATCGATGTACTTATGCTGCTTGAGCGAAGAGGTTTGCCTGGCCTTTGACCGTACCGCTGCTACCGGAGCGTCCTCGTCGGACGCCATGTCAAGGACGATACCGGTTTCAACCAGCAGCACCTCATCGTCGATGTCAAACTCCGGCGCTTCTCTGTTAAGAGCCATTGTTGTAGTCCCTTTTTGAGTTCGACCTCAAGCCCAAGCGTGCCTGGTTTCCATGGCTACGCAGGAGCCTGTCCCCCCTACGTGGTTAGCGACAGGCTGCAGCGGCATTCAACGTCGTGGCAGAAACTGCATGGGATCTACTGGCTTGCCCTGGCGGCGAATTTCAAAGTGAAGTTTCACCCGGTCGGTACCCGTGGAGCCCATTTCGGCAATTGCCTGCCCGGCCTTGACCTGCTGCCCCTCCCGAACCAACAGCCTACGGTTATGGCCATAGGCGCTTACATAGGTATCGCTATGCTTGATGATTACCAGCTCGCCGTAGCCCCGCAAGCCACTCCCGGCGTACACCACGGATCCATCAGACGCAGCGAAAACAGGCTGTCCCAAATCTCCGGCGATATCAATTCCTTTATTCAAACTACCGTTTGAAGCGAATTTTCCTATCAAAACGCCATTGGATGGCCATGTCCAACCGCCTGCCATTGTTTGGCCAGCAGCTGCAGGAACCGGAGTTGGCGTGTTTACCGAAGCGGTTGAGGACTCGGAAATGCCCGGTGATATCGCTATGGGAGGGGCCACTGGCCGGCGCGTGACTGTGGTGGTACTTGACGAGGACGTTGAGTTGCTGCGGGTCACAACAGTGGACGGCGCCGTGGATGCTACTGTGGCGGCCCCGTTTTGACCATCGAACCGCAGGGCCTGGCCCAGACGAATGGTATAGGGCGGCGGAATATTATTACGGGCAGCCAGTGCCTTGTAATCCCAGCCATAGCGGAAGGCAATGGAATACAACGTATCGCCCCGCTTCACGACGTATTGGCCTGTAGTGACCTGGGGCCGTTGAGGCTTCTGCGCTGCGCGATCCACAACCCGTACGCTGCTGCTGGGCGTGCTTGAGCACCCTGCCAGCAAAACAGCAGCTGCCAGTGCCGCAAGCACGCTTTTCTGGAGCCGCATGCCCGCACCCTGGCCAATAACTGTCGGACTCACCCGCTACTCCCTTTGGATGATGGTTGAAACAAGGCTGGCAGTATAACCGAGGTGGTCAATGGCCATGCCGTGGAAGGCGTTGTTGCACGCCAAGGGATGAGAAGACGTTAAAACCCCGCGTATGACCCGCCCCAGGCAGCAGAATTCCAGGTGGGGAGCGTGTCATGCCAGGGGGCCATTGAGCAGGGGCACAAATCGAACCGACCCAAGCAAGTGCCGGGTGAAACCCGTGTCGTCGCGTACGATCAGCATCAGTTGCTGCACGTCGCCAGCTCCTACCGGTATGACCATTCGGCCTCCCGGCGCCAGCTGGTCCAGCAACGCCTGAGGTACATCGGCCGCCACGGCTGTGACGATGATTCCGTTATAGGGCGCCAGCGCCGGCCACCCCTCCCACCCGTCTCCCCAGCGGAACACCACATTGCGCGCATTCAGGCTTTGCATGCGCTCTTTGGCACGGTCCTGCAGGCCTTTGATGCGCTCCACGGAAAACACCCGTTCCACAAGTTGGGAGAGAATCGCGGTCTGATAGCCTGAGCCTGTGCCGATTTCCATCACCTTGTCCAATGGCCCCGCCGCCAGCAGCAGTTCGCTCATGCGCGCCACCATGTAAGGCTGGGAAATGGTCTGGTTATTGCCAATGGGCAGGGCCGTGTCTTCGTAGGCGCGGTGGGCCAGCGCTTCATCGACGAACAGGTGCCGTGGGGTCTTGCGGATTACGTCAAGCACATTCAGGTTGCTGATCCCCTCTTCGTGCAGGCGCTGGATAAGGCGTTCACGGGTTCGCTGGGAGGTCATGCCGATGCCCCGGTGAAGTAGGTCGTTTTGCCCACGCATCAGTTCAGCCCCTCCAGCCAGGCACCCAGTGTTTCGAACGCCGGGTAGAAGGTGCGATCCAGCTGCAGCGGCGTCACGGACACATAGCCTTGCATCAGTGCATGGAAGTCTGTGCCAGGCCCGCCATCCTCCGCATCCCCAGCGGCGGCTATCCAGTAGCCTGGCTTGCCACGCGGGTCTACCACCAGGCTAGGGCGGGCCGCGCGTGCGCGATGCCCGAGCCGGGTAAGGCGGATGCCACGGATTGCACTCAGGGGAAGGTTGGGCACGTTCACATTGATCAGGGTACGTGGGGGTAGCGCCAGCTCGGCCTGTGCCTGTATCAAGGTGCGGGCATACCAGGCTGCCGAAGGCAGGTTGTCCAACTGCCGGGAGGCCAGTGAAAAAGCGAAGGAGGTACTGCCATTGAACCGGCCTTCCAGGGCAGCAGCCACGGTGCCGGAATAAATCACGTCATCCCCCAGGTTAGCCCCCAGGTTGAT
>Ga0268349_1000074_pt1 | contig 20567 bp, 16 predicted proteins | sample G5R2_MAIN_18SEP2_FD_190164 | JGI IMG/M metagenome (GOLD analysis project Ga0268349, IMG submission 190164) | Phyllosphere microbial comminities from switchgrass, GLBRC, Michigan, United States - G5R2_MAIN_18SEP2017_LD1 | ecosystem: Host-associated > Plants > Phyllosphere > Phylloplane/Leaf...
CGTTTTCCCCATTGACCAGGCCACTGTAAGTCACGCCATTGCCGCCCGAGTACGCCAGGCCGTCATAGGTTTTGCTGGCGTTATTGGCGGTGATGGTCAGCGGGGCTTTGCTGATGACCAATGGCGCATTGTAGATATCGAATCCGGCTTGGTTACTGTAATACCCGCTCACAGTTAAGCCTGATCCCACGCTATAAGAGCCCGCATTCGCTGAGGATGTGGAGGCTACGTAACCGCTGCCCTGCAAAGAGGAGACCGAGCCAGGCAGGTTGCTGGTAAACAGTGCAGTACTGGTCGTTGTGCCGTCATAGGTCCAGCCTTTAGGCGTCAATGTAATCGGGCTCAAAAACGCCCGCAGTAATGGCATTGTAGAGCCAGGGTATATGCGCCAAGTGTTGGTAGTATTGCCATTGACGGCCATACTCCAACCTGCAAAGTTTGCAGGGTCTTTCATCTGAGCGGTTGTCAAGCCAGTGCTGCCAGTGACAGCACCACTTGCAATGCCAGTCAGCGTCTGTTCCTTGTTCCAATAACTGTTGGTCACAGTTGCTGTGTTATAGCCAATAAGCCCGCCCACAGCGCTGGTTCCAGTAACTTTGCTGTTGGAATAACTATTGAAAAGTTTGCCTTGATTGGCGCCAACCAGTCCGCCCACCTGTTGGATACCATTGACATTCCCGATGGCATAGCTATTGCCTACAGTGCCTGAGCTGTAATTGATGCCTACCAGCCCACCGATATAGATATCTGTACCGCTGATGGCACCGGTTGAGTATGAGCTTTGGATAAGACCTAAATTTGAACCAACCAGCCCACCTATTACAGTTTTTCCATAAACAGCCATAGAACTGCTGGCGTTAGTGATGGTAGCATCTTCAGCCAACCGGCCTGCAATGCCGCCAGCTCGACTACTGGTGGAGTTGATTGTACCACTGGCAACAACCTTATTGAGTGCTGAGTGCTCGGCATAACCCGTAATCCCGCCGGATTGCCATTTATTGGTGGTTAAGTCGGCGCTGACGCTGGCGCCATCAATAATGGAGTTGACAAGAGCGCCTGAAATCCCGCCGCTATTATCACCCGTAGTGTTGATTTTGCCAATGTAAGAGACAGAGCTTATAGAAGCCCCATCATTGTAGCCAACGATGCCCCCGGTGTACCAGTCATTGCTTGTGATATCACCGCTGTAACTGCTATTGCTAATACTGGCGTAGGAATTGCTACCAATCAACCCGCCCGTTGCATTTTTTCCGTCAACGTTTCGGTATGCATGGCTGTTAGTAATGCTGGATGGCAGTGTAGAACTAGTAGTATTAAGTCCTATAAGGCCACCAGTATTGTTATCGTAATTGATGTCGGCGCTTGTATTGCTGACCGACGCATAGGAGATTCCATTGTCGAGGCTCGATGAAAAATTATATCCAACCAGGCCTCCTATATTAATGCCAGAAGAAGTAACGCTGCCCGTGGCTGACACGTTGCTGAGATTGGAAAATTCATTATCGCCGATCAGCCCCCCTATGTGCCCACCTGCAGCGGTAAGCGTAATAGTGGCATTAATGTTGCTCGCAGGGCCTTGGTAATTGTAGCCTGCAATGCCGCCGGCGTACGTCATATCAGAAGTAGTGCCGTTGGCAACCACGTTTCCGTTGAACGTAAGATTTTTCAGGGCGCTACCGCTAGTCCAGCCTGCGATGCCCCCTACATATTTGGTTCCAGTGACGCTGCCTGTAACTTGATAATTATTTAAGCCAGTGGTTTGACCACTTTTCCCGATAACCGAGCCTACGTAGGTACCCCCTACGACGTTTGATTTGGAAAGGCTGATATTGTCTATCTTCGCTGTAGAGCCCGTGTACCCAAATAACCCTACGCCGCTTGCAGCGGGCCGGTTGATTGTTAGTCCAGCAATGGTATGCCCTTGCGCGTCAAAACTGCCAGTAAAGCCGGTCGCAGAGTTTCCAATAGGATTGAAGCCCGACGAGGCAGACCAGGAAGCAGTACCGCTAGCGTCTATATCATTATTCAATACCCAATTCATGGCTAACAATGAAGTAGAGCCAATGCCTTGAAGGCCATACCTGTCTACAACTTGCCATGGGCTAGAAACGCTCCCTTTCCCGGCCACTGCTCGCACAAACGAGGCGCTGCTTGAAAGTCTAAAATCCTTGGCGTTGAATGAAGGCAGGCTAGGTGTGACTTGGCTCCAGCCGCCATTGGTTAAACTGAATGTTCCGACATCAATGGCTGCAGGCGCTTGAATAGCCCGAGCAGCACTGAGCGTAAGGCCTCCATTGGTAGCGGTAATGGGGCTGTTGATAATGAGGTCGTTAAGCGCTGTCAGTGACAGTGTTGCGCTTGATGTCCAGGCCAGGGGAGCATTTACATATAAATTTCCCATTTCGCTACCAGTGTTGCTAGCGGAAGTGGCAAGGCTTACGTTTGTGCCTTTTTCAAGCGTGCTTGTTAATGTTGTAGCGCCGATACTGCTGGTGGTTTTCGGCCCACCCCCAGGTGCGATGTAAAAATCGGTTGGGTCGAGGAGCCAAGTGCCCCCTTTTCCGTGTACGGCTGCAGCAGTGACCTTTGTACCGTCGATGACCTGCACGTGGGCACCGCTGGTTTCGATAAAACCACCATTGCCCCTGCTAGGTGCACTGGCGTCCAGCGTTCCGCCTACCTTGACGGTACCACCCTCATTACTGCCCAACAGATAGATTTGGCCGTTATCTTCGCCCAGCGTAGTAGCCTCGATCACGCCAGTATTGTTGATGACGGTTTGAGTCAAGGCATCACCCGCCGATGCGGCCATCAGTACCTTGCCGCCATTGGCTTTGACGAGCGCGTGGTTTTCCACCAGCGCATCGCTTACACCTTGATCAACGCGCAGGTTAAGCAAACCGTCGCCTGCGAAATCGAGAGTTATAGCATTGCCAGCCGCAAGTGCTACCGTGCCTTGGTTTGCAACAACAGTACCTTGGTTGCTGACCACTCCACCCAGGAGTGCCACACTGCCACCTTTGGCTGTATTGATCGTACCTTTATTGATGACGGGCGCATTAACACCGTTCCCCTTTAGCTTGAAACGGTTAGCTAGAAAATCGTCGTCGCTTAGGTTGAGCGTTGAGGCGATGAGGCTGCCGACATTAACCTGCGCGTTGTTGTCAAACAGGATGCCGTTAGGGTTTATCAGAAACACCTTGCCATTGGCATCCAAGGCGCCTGAAATCTGCGAAGGATCGCTACCCACCACCCGGTTCAGTGCAATGGATTTGCTGTCAGGTTGTTTGAAAGTAACACGTGCACCGTTCTCTATATTGAAATTCTGCCAGTTGATCGAAAGCTTGGCGCTGCCCTGATCGATGACCAGTTGATCGGGCGTAGGCGATGAGATCGTGCCTGATCCGGCACTGATCTGGCCACCCACGGGCAGTCCGGCGGCAGAAGCAAAGGGAGTGAACGCCATACAGAGGCATGCCATATAGGCAATATGTCGGTGGTGAGCGCAAAAAACGACACAGGCTAAAAGAGCTACGGCGTGTAATAAAATGTTCACATCGCTCCCTCTGTAATAATCTGTTGACAAGCTATTTTTACAGCTGCTTATCTATCGGCGTTGACATCAAAATCTTTAATTTTCACGCTTTCTTTGCGCCGGGTTCTGTGAGTGTAGTATTTCGTAGTTGTTGATGTTGGTTGTCCATTTGATGTTTAAGGGTAAGTGGGCAATAAGAAATTGCTACTTTGGTCAGGCATCACGGTTTTAAACGGCGCTGGTGCCATACGAGACGGCTCCCGTGCCATCGCAGTCGGCGCCGCGTCTGCCGTAGGCGCATCGAGCTTGGCCAAAATCACGAATCAGTTTGTGCGCTCCATCGTCGTAGCGACAGCCGAGCGATTGTTCGCGCCCATGATCAAATCGCTGTCCCAAGGCCCTGGCACCTTTTGGTTGACCTCAAGGAACCCAGCCTTCTACCGTGCAGGTATTCCTTGAACTGGAGTCACCGGTGATGCTTCTGAACTGTGATATCGGCGAAAGCTATGGTGCGTGGCACATGGGGCTGGACGAGGAGGTGATGGCGCTGATCGACTGCGCCAACATCGCCTGCGGGTATCACGCGGGCGACCCGGTGACCATGGGGCGCACCGTGGCGCTGGCCGCCCGGCATGGCGTACGCATCGGTGCCCACCCGGCCTACCCGGACCTGGTTGGCTTTGGCCGCCGTTCCATGGCCTGTTCCGGTGAGGAAATCGAAAGCCTGCTGCATTACCAGATCGGTGCCCTGCAAGCGTTCTGTGCCCTGCATGGCACCCGCGTGGAGTACGTGAAACCTCACGGCGCGTTGTACAACGACATGATGGTCAACCCTACGCTACTGGCCTCGGTGTTGAAGGCGGTCGCGGCCTACGAGGTCCCGCTGGTATTGCTGGCCACTGCCGACAATAGCGCCCAGCAGGCGCTAGCCAGCGAACAGGGGGTAACGCTGTGGTTTGAAAGCTTTGCTGACCGGGCCTATGAAGGTACGGGCCAGCTGGTATCCCGACGCCTGCCTGGCGCGGTGCATGAGCAGGCCGATACCATCGTAGCCCAGGCCTTGGCCCTTGCACGGGGCGAACCCCTGACGGCTCGGGATGGCAGTACACTGCAGCTGCACACTGACACCCTGTGCGTGCACGGTGATAACCCGGCCTCTGTGGCGGCGGTGCGGCGCATCCGGGAAGCGTTGCGGGCACAGCGGGCATGAGTGGCCAGCGCTTCGCCTTTGGCCAGGGGCAGCACGGCAGCCTCGAAACGGTGGCGCTGGACGCCCTCATGGTGCGCCTGTTCACCCACATCGACGAGGGCAACGTGGGGTGGCTGCTGGCCTTGGCCGAGCGGCTGCGGTACACGTTCGGTGAGGCACTGGTGGAGGTGGTGCCGTCTTACACCACGGTTATGGTGCAGTACGACATCCTGGCGATGACGCCTGAGGCAGCACGGCAACACGTGATGACTGCCCTGCAAGGGCTCATGCCTGCCGAGCTGGCGGGCGGGCGGGAACACCGCGTGCCGGTATGGTACGACCCTTCGGTAGGGCCCGACCTGTCGCGCCTGGCCGACCTCAGCGGCCTGGCAGTGGAGGAGGTGGTCCGCCGCCACTGTGCCAAGCCTTACCGTGTATTTGCATTGGGCTTCACGCCTGGCTTTGCCTTCATGGGGTTGGTAGAGCCGGCGCTGGCAGCGCCTCGGCTCACCACCCCAAGGCAACGGGTGGTCGCTGGCAGCGTGGGCATCGGCGAGCGGCAAACCGCAATCTACCCCAGCACTTCGCCAGGTGGCTGGAATATCCTGGGGCGTACGCCGGTGGCACTGTTCTGCGAAGGGGTGAGCCTGTTCCAGCCCGGCGACAGCGTCCAGTTTGAAGCCATCACGCGCCACCGTTTTATAGAGATGGGGGGAGATACCACGCCCTTGGGAGAGGCCGCATGAGCCTGTTGAGCGTTGAAAAAAGCCACGCTTTGTGCCAATTGCAGGACACCGGTCGCTTCGGTGTACGGCACCTGGGGATCACTCAAGGCGGCGCCGCCGACTGGCTCTCCATGGGTTGGGCCAACTGGCTGCTGGGCAATGCCGTAGGCGCAGCAGTTATCGAGATCACCTTGGGTGGGTTCGAGGTGGTGGCCCAGCAGGACACCTGCCTGGCCCTGGCCGGCGCAGACCTGCAGGCCACGCTAGACGGGGCGGCCCTTCTCCCATGGCGTAGTTTTAACCTGCGGGCAGGGCAGCGCTTGGTGTTCACGGCACCGGTTCAAGGGGTGCGTGCCTACCTTGCAGCGCCAGGTGGCTTCAGCGGCATGGCAGCGCTCGGCAGCCTGTCTACAGTCGCCAGAGACGGCTTGGGTGGGCTGCAAGGCACCGGGAGGGCGCTGGCTGCCGGGGACAGCCTGACCTGCGCAGGGCCAGGCGGTTACGGCCGGGAGATAGCCGTGGCACGTATCCCCGACCTTACTCTGCGCCAGCCTCTGGAGGTGGTGTTGGGTGCCCAGGCGGCGGATTTTTCAGGACAGAGCCTGTTCGATGCGTTCAACAGTGAATGGACGGTCGACAGCCGCGCTGACCGCATGGGTGTTCGCTTGCTAGGGCCACCATTGCGGTACAGAGGGCCGGGGTTGGTGTCCGAAGGCATACCCCTCGGCGGCATTCAGGTGCCACCGGATGGCCAGCCGATTGTGCTGGGCAATGACCGGCAGACCATTGGCGGCTATCCCCGGCTAGGTGCCCTGACACCCTTGGCGTGTGCACGGTTGGCCCAGGCGTCTCCGGGTGACCGCTTGCAGCTGCGAGCCACGTTGGCAGAAACAGCCAGAGCCGCGCACATTGAAGCCTTGCAGCGTTTCGCGGGCTGATTATCCAGGCAGGGCCGCTGTACCTAAGCGGCTTTATGCTATTGAGGAATAAGCACCTGCTTTTGCGTGATATGGGCTGGCGCTGAATGCGCGTATCATAGCGCCCCCCGCTGTCCGGATGACGAAAAAGCCCATGAGCGTGCATTACCCCACCATCGCCGATTGCGTCGGCAACACCCCGCTGGTTCGCCTGCAGCGCCTGGGCGGGGCGACGACTAATACCTTGTTGGTAAAGCTTGAGGGCAATAACCCTGCCGGGTCGGTCAAGGACCGTGCGGCGCTGTCGATGATCACCCGTGCCGAGCTTCGCGGGCAAATCGTGCCCGGCGATGTGCTGATCGAGGCCACGTCCGGCAATACGGGCATTGCCTTGGCTATGGTGGCGGCCATCAGGGGCTACCGGCTGATCCTGATCATGCCGGACAACTCTACGGCTGAACGTAAGGCGGCCATGGCAGCCTACGGTGCGGAACTGATACTGGTTACCCGTGAAGAAGGGATGGAAGGCGCCCGAGACCTGGCCGAGCGCATGCAGGCCGAAGGTCGGGGCAAGCTGCTGGACCAGTTCGCCAATACCGATAACCCGGAGGCGCATTACCATAGTACCGGCCCTGAGCTATGGCAGCAGACCAGCGGCAGCATCACCCATTTCGTCAGCTCCATGGGTACGACCGGTACCATCATGGGCACCTCGCGTTACCTCAAGGAACAGAACCCGGCGGTGCAGATCATCGGCCTTCAGCCCATGGAAGGCGCAGCTATCCCCGGTATCCGCCGCTGGCCGGAAGAGTACTTGCCCAGGATCTACCAGGCCGAACGTGTAGACCGCATCATCGATATGGCCCAGGCCGAAGCCGAAGGCACCATGCGCCGGCTTGCGCGGGAAGAGGGCATTTTCTGCGGCGTGTCTTCCGGTGGTGCAGTGGCAGGGATGTTGCGCTTGAGCCAGGAGCTGGAGCACGCGGTGATCGTGGCTATCGTTTGCGACCGCGGCGACCGCTACCTGTCCAGTGGCCTGTTCGATGCGCCCAACTGATGGCCCGCAAGGACGGCGGGCTGCGCTTTCAGCCTAGTGGCGGGCAACGTAAACCGGTCATGCCCGCGGGCAAGAAGCAGCGCCTGAGTATCGAACGCCTTGCAGCCGATGGCCGCGGGATCGCCTTCAATGAGGGGCGTACCTGGTTTGTACAAGGCGCCTTGGCGGGCGAGCAGGTAGATGTGCGCGTGCTTGCTGCCCACGGCAAGGTGGTGGAAGCACGCACCGAACGGGTGATCGTTGCCTCGGCCCAGCGCCGCGAACCGCCATGCCCGTATGTGGAGCGCTGTGGCGGGTGTACGGTACAGCACCTCAGCCATGAGGATCAGTTGGCCCTCAAGCATCGGCAATTGGCCGAGCAATTGATGAAAGTAGCGGGCGTCGCCCCAGAGGCTTGGGCGCCGCCACTGGTAAGCCCGGAATTTGGCTATCGCCGACGAGCACGCGTGGCGGTGCGCTGGGACCCTAAACAGCAGCGGCTGGACGTAGGCTTTCGCGCAGCGGCTAGCCAACAGATCGTGGCCATCGGGCAGTGCATGGTGCTGGTACAACCTTTGCAGCAGGTTTTCCAGGCGTTACCTGGAGCCCTCCGCGCATTGAATACCCCGCAAGCCATTGGCCACGTTGAATTGTTCCACGGTACTGCCTCCGCTGTTCTGGTTCGCCATACTGCGCCTCTGGGCGATGCGGACCAGGCCCACCTGCGTGCCTTCTGCAAGCAGCACGATGCCCAGCTGTGGTGGCAGGGTGCAGGCGCGCCTATGGCAGATACCTCCGACGCCGAGCTGGGGTATACCTTGTCAGCCTGGCAGCTGCATCTGGCTTACCGGCCTGGCGACTTCGTTCAGGTCAATGAAGCTGTCAATGACGCCATGGTTGCGCAAGCGTTGGACTGGCTCGCGCCACAACCAGGCGAGCGGGTGCTGGATCTGTTCTGCGGCCTGGGCAATTTTTCATTGCCTATTGCCCGTAAGGCGGCGGCAGTGGTTGGAGTGGAAGGGGCGGCTGGCATGGTTGAACGGGCAGCAGGCAATGCCCGGCGCAATGGGCAGGGCAATGCGACCTTTCACCAGGCGGACCTGTCTGAGCCGATGCAGGCGGCCAGTTGGGCAGAGAAGGGTTTTTCTGCGGTATTATTGGATCCGCCTCGCGATGGCGCGTTTGAAACAGTTCGCCATATATCCTCGCTGGGTGCTCGTCGCATTATCTATGTATCGTGCAACCCAGCGACGCTGGCACGCGATACGCTCGAACTGCACAAGCAAGGTTACCGATTGACACGTGCTGGCGTGCTCGACATGTTTCCGCAAACCTCCCATGTCGAGGCGATGGCGTTATTTGAAAAGGCCCAGGATGGCCAGGCTATATGACTGGTGGCCTTCGCCCTGCGAAGGCTGCGGCCAGTGAATACGGGCACGCGTGGCGTGTGCCCTAGGGAAGGTAAGCAGCATGGTACAGGTGAGAGCACAGCAGCCGGTTAACAACGACGGCAGCATCAACCTCGATGCGTGGCTCGATCACATCGTCAGCGTCGACCTGGCGCTGGACCGGGAAGCGTTGAAGCAGGCGTGCCAGTTCGCCCGCGATCTGGACGTGCCCGAGAAAACAGCCAAGCATTCGTGGGCAGACGGTACGTCCAGTTTCCAGGCAGGGCTGGAAATTGCCGAAATTCTCGCAGACCTCAAGCTGGATCAGGATTCCCTGGTAGCAGCGGTCATCTACCGGGCCGTTCGAGAAGGCAAGGTAGCACTGGCGGACGTGGCCCAACGCTTCGGCCCGGTGGTAGCCAAGCTGATCGACGGGGTGCTGCGCATGGCGGCCATCAGTGCCAGCCTCACGCCGCGCCAGTCACTGGTGCTGGGCAGCCAGGTGCAGGTGGAAAACCTGCGCAAAATGCTGGTGGCCATGGTCGACGACGTGCGAGTAGCCCTCATCAAGCTGGCCGAACGCACCTGCGCCATACGGGCCGTGAAAAACGCTACCGAGGAAAAACGCCAACGCGTGGCCCGGGAAGTGTTCGATATCTATGCGCCGCTGGCCCACCGCCTGGGTATCGGCCATATCAAATGGGAGCTGGAGGACATTTCCTTCCGCTACCTGGAGCCCGACCAGTACAAACAGATTGCCAAGCTGTTGCATGAGCGCCGGCTGGACCGCGAACGTTTCATTTCGGACGTGATGAGCCAGCTGCACCAGGAATTGGCAGACACCGGCGTCAAGGCTGACATCAGTGGGCGAGCCAAGCATATCTATTCCATCTGGCGGAAAATGCAGCGCAAAGGGCTGCAGTTCAGCCAGATCTACGACGTGCGCGCAGTGCGCGTGCTCGTGCCGGAGGTGCGCGACTGCTACACCGCGCTGGGTATCGTCCACACCTTATGGCGGCACATTCCCAAAGAGTTCGACGACTATATCGCCAACCCCAAGGAAAACGGCTACCGCTCGTTGCACACGGCCGTGATCGGCCCAGAGGGGAAGGTGCTTGAGGTCCAGATCCGTACCCACGCCATGCACGAAGAAGCAGAGCTGGGCGTGTGCGCGCACTGGCGGTACAAGGGCACGGACGTCAAGCCAAGCTCCAATCATTACGAGGAAAAGATTTCCTGGCTGAGGCAGGTGCTGGAATGGCACGAAGAGCTGGGAGACATCGGCGGTCTGGCAGAGCAACTGCGGGTTGATATCGAGCCGGACCGGGTCTACGTGTTCACCCCAGACGGCCACGCCATCGACTTGCCCAAAGGCGCCACGCCGCTGGACTTCGCCTACCGCGTCCATACCGAAATCGGCCATAACTGCCGCGGTGCCAAAATCAACGGCCGCATTGTGCCGTTGAACTACAGCCTGCAAACCGGCGAGCAGGTGGAGATCATCACCAGCAAGCACGGCAACCCCAGCCGGGATTGGCTGAACTCCAACCTGGGCTATGTGACCACTTCCCGTGCACGGGCGAAAATCGTGCACTGGTTCAAGCTTCAGGCGCGGGACCAGAACGTGGCCGCCGGCCGCACGCTGCTGGAACGAGAGCTCACACGGCTGGGCTTGCCGCAGGTGGATTTCGAGCGGTTGGCCGAAAAAACCAACGTCAAAACTGCCGAAGACATGTTCGCCTCGCTGGGGGCTGGCGACCTGCGCCTTGCACCCCTGGTAAACGCTGCACAGCAGCTGGCAGAGCCTGAGCGTGGCCATACCGAAGTCTTCGACTTCATCACCCGCAAGCCCACAGGCAACAAACCCGGCAAACGTGGCGATATCCAGATCCAGGGCGTGGGTAACCTGCTTACGCAAATGGCGGGCTGCTGCCAGCCGTTGCCGGGCGATGCCATCGTGGGCTATATCACCCAGGGCCGGGGCGTGAGCATCCACCGCCAGGACTGCGCCTCGGTCCTGCAACTGGGCGCCAAGGAGCCTGAGCGTATCATTCAGGTCAGCTGGGGGCCGATTCCGGTCCTTACCTACCCGGTGGACATCATCATCCGCGCCTATGACCGGTCTGGCTTGCTTAGAGATGTATCCCAGGTGCTGTTGAACGAGCGCATCAACGTATTGGCCGTCAATACGCGGTCGAACAAGGAAGACAACACGGCGCAAATGTCGCTGACTATCGAAATTCCAGGCCTGGATGCGCTGGGTCGTTTGTTGGGGCGCATTTCCCAGTTGCCCAACATCATCGAAACCCGGCGTAACCGTACACCATGAGCCAGCCTGTCGCTCGCTATACCCTGGAGGACCTGCTGTACCTGATGGCCCGGCTGCGTGACCCGCAGCACGGTTGCCCTTGGGACCTTAGGCAAACCTATGCTTCCGTAGTGCCTTACACCCTGGAGGAGGCCTATGAAGTAGCCGATGCCATCGAGCGTGCAGACTTCGATAGCTTGCCGGGCGAACTGGGGGACCTGCTGTTCCAGGTCGTGTATTACGCCCAGTTGGCCAAGGAGGAGGGTCGCTTTGTGTTTGCCGATGTAGTGGATGGCATTACACGCAAACTGGTCCGGCGCCACCCTCATGTGTTTCCCACCGCGCAATTGTATGCGCCTTTGGACGCGCCTCGTTTGAGCGAAGCGCAGGTCAAGCATCGCTGGGAAGCCATCAAGGCCCAGGAGCGTGCCGAAAAAGCCTCTGTGCCTGAGCAGTTGTCGTTGCTTGACGATGTGCCCGGAACGCTTCCCGCGTTGAGCCGTGCCGTGAAGTTGCAGAAGCGTGCCGGCACCGTCGGGTTCGACTGGCCTTCGGCGCTGCCTGTAGTGGACAAGGTACGTGAGGAGTTGGACGAGGTGCTCGAAGCCATGGCCGGGACTGACAACGTGGCCTTGGCCGAGGAAGTGGGCGACCTGCTGTTTACGGTGGCTAACCTTGCACGCAAGCTTAAGCTGGACCCAGAGCAATCCCTGCGGGCGGCCAATGCCAAGTTCGAACGGCGGTTCAGGTTTATCGAAGCAGAGTTGCGCGCACAGGGGAAAGTCATTGAAGATTGCGACCTTGAGGCGCTCGATGCGCTTTGGGGCGAAGCGAAACGTCAGGAACGAAAACCGCTTGGTTGCGGCTGAGCAAGAGTGAGTGAACACATGAGCCTTTCCCTTCGTGACCAGCTGCTCAAAGCAGGCTTGGTCAATCAGAAACAAGTGAAGCAGGTCACCAAGGACCAGCAGAAGCAGCAGCGCCTGGTCAAGAAAGGCCAGGCAGAGGCTGACGATACCCAGCAGCGCCAGGCCCGTGAGGCAGCAGCAGAGAAGCAGCGTAAGGACCAGGAGCTGAACCGTCAGCAGCAGGAAAAGGCAGAAGCCAAGGCGCGCTCGGCACAGGTGAAGCAGCTTATCGAAGCCACGCGGCTCCCCAAGCTGACCACTGAGGACTACTACAACTTTGCGGACGACAAGAAGGTCAAGCGCATCTCGGTCAATAGCCTGATGCGCAGCAAGTTGTCCAATGGCAGCTTGGCCATTGTCCATCATGGGGGAGGGTATGAGGTGATTCCGCGTGAAGCTGCGCTTAAGGTGCAGGAGCGCGAGCCACGCCGCATTGTACTGCTCAGCGTGCCCACCGAGGAACCTGAAGGCGAAGATCCTTACGCCGCCTACAAGATCCCCGATGACCTGATGTGGTAACAGGCCGAGCAGGCTTCGGCGGCTGGTTCCCGGTCTTCGCCTTCGGCTACACCCGGTCCCACAGCAAGCAGCGCTAAGCCGAGCTCTGTGGGAGTTCGCGTAGTGGACGAACCAAGGTAGCCGCCACACTGCAGCGGCCTGTTCCCGGTCTTCGCCTTCGGCTACATCTGGTCCCACAGCAAGCAGCGCTAAGTCGAGCTCTGTGGGAGTTCGCGTAGCGGACGAACTAAGGTAGCCGCCACATGCAGCGGCCTGTTCCCGGGCTACGCCTTCGGGCTTTGCCGGTTCCACAGCAAGCAGCGCTGAGCCATTTAAGACCTCAGCGCTTCAGCCCTCTGTGCCTCATCTGCCTGCAACTCTTGCTGGTAAGCCACAGCGTCGTTTTCGTTATGGAACATGCCTACCAGCAGGTCCTGCTGATAAACATCCCAAATGCGCACCCCGGCGGCCAGGCCTTCATGGGACATGTGTGCATCGTCGCGTTCGCTTACTTTTACAGTCATGCTGACACTCCTCTGGGTTGCCGTAACCAGTACGTGCCTCTTTTATAGGACGGTTGGCGGGCCAAAGGAATGTGCTGCAGGCGCAACGGAGTTTTTCATTTACCACGCCAATCGCTGGAAGGCACGGGCCGCAAGGGCTGCGGCAGAATGTCGCACTTCATGAAGCTGCGTGAAGAAAAATTTAGGGAGGGGGATTGTGTGGCCAAACGGCGTTTGACCACACATTGAGGCGGCTTAGCTGCCTTGAACAGGCTTGCCATTCACGGTGCCATCTTGAAGCATGATGGTGTATTCCTTGCCATCAGTTTCGATTTGCTGCAACTGCACCAGCAGGTAGTCCCAGGCCTTGGCGAACCACAGCACGGTCACGCGTTTGCTCTGGGTGGGGTCGCGTACACGCTCTACCTTGATGGCATCGATGGAGCCCGCCTTGGTAGCAACCTTTTCTTCACCCAGCACGCGGAAGTCGTAGGTATCGACCTCGTCACCATCAACCACCTGGTAGCTCATGCTCTTCTTGCCAGCCGCCACGTCATGCTGCAACGCGAGCTGGTAGGTGGATTTGTCCAGCACACCGCGATTCAAGGGCAGGGTAACAGGGTCACCCCGGTCGGTGCCGGTGATTTTCTTGGCAGACCAGTCGAAATCCAGGTCCACCTTCTTGGCCTTGCCCAGGCCGCCACGCTCGAAGGTGTACGACTGTGGCAGAAGCGTGTCTTTGTCCAGGCGAACCACACTGATTTCGCTAAGGCTCGCGATCATCATCGAGGCTTTGAACGCCAGCGTCCAGGTGCCATCCTGGTTGGCTGTAAGGCTACGCTCGGCGGTGCCGCTCATAGGCAGTTGCTTCCAGTCTGCGGTGTAGCTGGCAGAGAAGGGCTTGAGGTCTGCAGCCTGTACGCTGGGAAGCGCGAACAGAGCCAAGGCGAACAATAGGGCGCGACGCATAGGGTCTCCTAAGGGCGAATCAAGTGGCCAGTGGCGGCCAGGGGTTTGCCATCAAACACTACACCATGGGGGCCAAGGCGTAGCCTGCCTTCGGCGAACCAGCGCACCGCCAAGGGGTAGATCTGGTGTTCCTGGGCATGTACGCGCCGAGCCAGGGTGTCGGGTGTATCGTCACTAGCCACCGCGACGGCAGCCTGTACGACCAAGGGGCCCCCATCGAGTTCCTCGGTCACAAAGTGTACGCTGCAGCCATGCTCGGCGTCCCCTGCCTCCAGCGCACGCTGGTGGGTATGCAGCCCTTTGTAGCGTGGCAACAGGGAAGGGTGAATGTTGAGCAGGCGGCTATGGTAGTGGCGCACGAAGGCCGGGCTGAGGATGCGCATGAAGCCTGCCAGCGCTACGACATCCGGTTCGAAGCCATCGACCAAGGCCATGAGGGCTTGATCGAATGCTTCGCGGCCATCAAAGCCGGTGTGTACCAGCACACGGGTTTCGATACCGGCTGCTCTTGCACGCTCCAGGCCATAGGCATCAGCCCGGTTGGAAATGACGGCGCGGATGCAGACAGGCGAACCCGGTTGCGTGAAGCTATCGATCATGGCCTGAAGGTTGCTGCCCGAGCCGGACAACAAGACCACCAGGTTGCAAGGCCGGGGCATCAGTGGGCCTTGAGGTTTTTCAGCTCGACCTGAGCGGCCCCCTCGGCGGCCTGAGTGATTTCGCCGATCACCCAGGGCTGCTCACCTTCGGCGGCAAGCACGGCCAGGGTGCGCTCAACATCTGCCTGGCCAACACAGATCACCATGCCTACACCGCAGTTCAGCACCCGGTGCATTTCGTGTTCGTCCACATTGCCTTGCTGTTGCAGCCAGTCGAAGACGGCGGGGCGCTGCCAGCTGGCCACGTCGATCACCGCCTGGGCGCCGGCAGGCAACACGCGAGGGATGTTGTCCAGCAGCCCGCCACCGGTGATGTGGGCCATGGCCTTCACCGCACCCGTGTCGGCGATCAGCTTGAGCAGGGGTTTCACATAGATGCGCGTGGGCGCCATCAACAGGCTGGCCAGTGGCTTGCCGTTCAATTGCTCGGTAGCAATGTCGGCGCCGGATACGTCGATGATCTTGCGGATCAGTGAATAGCCATTGGAGTGCGGCCCGGAAGAGGGCAGGGCAATGAGTGCGTCACCGGCAGCCACCTTGGAACCATCGATAATGTCCGCTTTCTCTACCACGCCCACGCAGAAGCCGGCCAGGTCGTAGTCTTCGCCTTCGTACATGCCAGGCATTTCTGCGGTTTCACCGCCTACAAGGGAGCAGCCTGCCTGTGTGCAACCTTCGCCGATGCCGGTTACCACGGTGGCGGCTACGTCTACGTTCAGCTTGCCAGTGGCGTAGTAGTCCAGGAAGAAGAGCGGCTCGGCGCCGCAGACCACCAGGTCGTTCACGCACATGGCCACCAGGTCGATGCCGATGCTGTCATGCTGGTTGAGGTTGAGCGCCAGGCGAAGCTTGGTGCCTACGCCGTCAGTGCCGGACACCAGCACGGGCTGCTTGTAGCCAGCCGGAATCTCGCACAGTGCACCGAAGCCACCCAGGCCGCCCATCACTTCAGGCCGCGCAGTGCGCTTGGCCACGCCCTTGATGCGTTCGACCAGCGCTTCACCAGCGTCGATGTCTACACCGGCGTCCTTGTAGCTCAGGGAGGGTTGCTTGCTCATGATCCAGGCCTTTGAAAAGGGGCGATACAGGAAACGACCACAAGGGTCTGCGAAGGCGCGCGATTTTATCAGGCTTGTCCCGTTCAAGCCAGAACACGGGGCGGGCACGCCTCGCCGCCTTCCATGGCAGTTGGCAGGGCGAATGTTTTACGGGAAAGTGTGTCCCATTCACTTCAGTACCCCTGCCTTTGGAAACCTGCTCATGCGCCTGCGCCCTTTTATGCTTGCTTCACTGCTTAGCCTGCCGTTCACGGTGGCCTGGGGCGAAACAGTGACCAACCTCTATCAGGTCAGCGAACCGGTTGCCAGCCAGGCCCCCGAGGAGCGAGACCAGGCGACCCAGCGCGCGCTGGAGACGCTGGTGCTGCGCCTGACCGGGGATGCGAAAGCCTATGCCGGCCCTGGCCTGGCCGCCGTACGCAAGAACCCCCAGCAGGTCATCAGCCAGTTCGGCTACCAGGGCGGTACACCCCAACGCCTGCAAGTGGACTTTGACCCAGTGAGTACCGACAAAGCGCTGCACCAGGCGGGCCTGCCGGCCTGGGGGGCAAACCGGCCGTCCTTGCTGGTGTGGTGGCTTGCCGATAACGTTACGGGCGCTACCCTGGCAGGTGACGCTCAGCCAAGCGCGGCCCCCCTGCGCCAGGCGGCCAGCCATCGCGGCCTACCGGTGAAACTGCCCATGGCCGACCTGGAAGAGCAATTGGCTGCCACGGCCAAAAACCTTGAAGGCACCGACCCGGCACCTTTGCAGGCGGTGTCGCAGCGCTATGGTGCCGATGCCTTGCTGGCCGTGCATGCCATCGCGGATGGGGATAAATGGCAGGCCAAATGGCGCCTTTGGCTGGGTAGCCAGCGCGAGCAGGGTACGGTGCAGGCCGCCGACCAAGGCGCCCTGGCCGATGCCGTGATGCTGGCGGTGGCGCAGAAGCTGGCCCCGCGTTATGTGGTCAAGCCAGGCGCAAGCGGTGAGCTGACGGTGGAGGTTCAAGGCATGACGCTGGATCATTATGCTGAACTGGGCAGGGTGCTGGACAGCCTGGGCGGGCGTCTGCGTTCGGTAACCGGCGACAAGGTGCTTTATCAGGTCAGTGCAAGCTCCGAGCAGGTCAGGGCACAATTGGCCTTGGCGCACGTGCAGGAAGTTACTGGTGCCGCCCCGGTCCCGGCCCCATCCCCCGAGCCGGCTTCCCCAGTCACTGGCGGCCAAACGCCCGCTGCGGCGCCGGCAACAGGCCCTGAACCTTTGCGCTTCCACTGGTAGGCCTGACGATGACTGACAAGAAAAACTGGTTCTGGTTGGGCATGGCCGTAGTGCTATGCGCGTTTGTGTTTGAGCTTCACGCTATTCTTTCACCGTTTCTGGTGGGCATGCTGATCGCTTACCTCGGTGACCCTTTGGTGGACCGGCTGGAGCGGCTCAAGCTGTCCCGCACACTATCAGTGGTGATCGTATTCGTACTGTTTACCTTGATTGTGATGATTGCGCTGGTGGTGGTGATCCCGATGCTGGCCAAGCAGCTGGTACGGCTGTATGAGCTGACCCCGCAGTTTCTGGACTGGCTGCAGAACACCGCCCTGCCTTGGGTTCAGCATCGGCTAGGGTTGGCGGATGGGTTCTGGAAGTTTGACAAGATAAAGGACGCCGTTTCGGCGCACATGGGCCAGACCACCGATATCGTAGGGTTGGTGCTGGCACGTGCCACGGCGTCCGGCCTGGCATTGATCGGCTGGCTCGCCAATCTGGTGCTAATCCCGGTGGTAGGGTTCTACCTGCTGCGCGACTGGGATGTGATGATGGCCAAGATCCGTGGCCTGCTGCCCCGTCACCGCGAAGCTCGGATCGTTGCGCTTGCCCACGAGTGCCATGAAGTGCTCGGCGCCTTTGTGCGCGGGCAATTGATGGTGATGGTCGCCCTAGGCGTTATCTACTCAGTCGGCTTGATGCTCACGGGCCTGGAGTTGGGCCTGTTGGTGGGGGTGATCGCCGGGTTGGCCTCTATCGTGCCTTACATGGGGTTCATTACGGGTATCAGTGCGGCCATGGCAGCGGGGCTGTTCCAGTTCGGCCTCGATGGCTGGCACCTGATCGCCATTGGCGCAGTGTTCGCCATTGGGCAAGCCTTGGAAGGGATGGTGCTTACCCCTTTACTGGTGGGCGACCGCATTGGCCTGCATCCCGTGGCCGTGATTTTTGCCATTCTGGCGGGCGGTGAACTGTTCGGCTTTACCGGCGTATTGCTTGCGCTGCCGGTGGCGGCTGTGATCATGGTGCTTATCCGCCACATGCATGCGCTGTACAAGCAGTCTGAGCTCTACGGTGGCGGCGAGGATCCTCAGCTTTAGGGCTTCACAGGCTGCAGATGTGTTCACTTGATGTGCATCGTGCTTGCAGCTTCCAGCCAAGCCGCTAGAATTTCCCCCCTTTGAACTGAGGCGTTACCCCGGGCCGCATGAAAGAGCCGATCCAACTCCCGCTGGGTGTGCGCCTGCGCGACGACGCCACCTTTGTGAATTATTATCCCGGTGCCAATGCTGCGGCGCTCGGCTATGTCGAGCGGCTGTGCGATGCAGAGGCGGGGTGGACCGAAAGCCTTATCTACCTATGGGGCAAGCAGGGTGTTGGGCGTACCCACCTGATGCAGGCCGCCTGCCTGCGGATGGAGCAGCAAGGGCAACCGGCGGTTTACCTGCCCTTGGCTCAACTGCTGGACCGGGGCATAGGCATTCTTGATTACCTGGCCCAATACGAACTGGTGTGCCTGGATGACCTTCAGGTCATCGCCGGCAAGCCAGAGTGGGAGGAAGCGCTGTTCCACCTATTCAATCGCTTGCGCGATAGCGGCCGTCGGTTGCTGATTGCGGCCTCTCATTCCCCTCGAGAATTACCGGTGAAGCTGGCAGACCTCAAGTCCCGGCTCACACTGGCGCTGGTGTTCCAAATGCGGCCGCTGTCAGACGAGGACAAGCTGCGCGCGCTCCAGTTGAGGGCATCTCGGCGGGGCCTGCACCTTACTGATGAAGTAGGACACTTCATTCTTACTCGCGGCAGCCGCAGCATGAGTGCCTTGTTCGACCTGCTGGAGCGCCTGGATCAGGCGTCATTGCAGGCCCAGCGCAAGCTCACCATTCCTTTTCTGAAAGAAACACTAGGCTGGTAGGGCCGTTCGGCACTGTCTATCACATAGCCCTGCACATGGCAGGGCTTTTGCTTTCATAACCACTGCTATATAATCCGTCAGCTTTGTGCCGCCAAATGCCTGTCGCAGGCCCTTGATGCCCCTGCTATAGCTTTTCTTTATAGGGCCTGGGGACCAAGAGATACGGCAACAGGCGCCCATTGTGTTCCTGCCTAACTGTAAGCAGCGTAAGCCCGTCGTTCGCCTCTGAATTTTTCATGTTTATCAATGGCTTGCAAATGCTTTGTAGGCGCTGACCGCCTGTCGTACTGCGTGTTTCGCTGCCAGACGTCAGGCAAGGCACCATAAGTCACAAATCGTTCTATAAAATTTGCAAATGGTGCCGATAGTAGGCATATTCGCACCTTCATTAATTTATCGACACGGTCGTGCCCATGCTGAAGCGCTTAGCACCCCTCGTGCCTCTTGCACTTGTTACCCTGTTGTACGGCTGCGCAGCCCAATCTCCGGTTTCGCAACAGCAGGTGTCCACCCCGGTTACTGCCGTACGTGCACCCCTCCCGCAGCCCCATACGTCCATTCCCTCCGGCAAGGTCTCTCCGTTCGATAGCGACGACCTCACGGCAGACCAGGATGACATGCCTGCTTTCTCCAGCACTGCGCCCTACCGCCTGCCGGTACTGGCAGACAGCATCCTGGAACGTGGAAAGTCCCTGATCGGTACGCGCTACCGCTTTGGCGGCACCACTGAAAGCGGTTTCGACTGCACAGGCTTCATCAATTTCCTCTTCCGCGAAGAAGCTGGCATGACCTTGCCCCGCTCAAGTCGCGAAATGATCAACGTTCAGGCGCCTCTGGTCGCGCGTAACAAGCTCAAGCCAGGCGATGTGCTGTTCTTTGGCACCACGGGCCGCCGTGGCCGCGTAAGCCATGCCGGTATCTACCTGGGCGATGACCAGTTCATCCACTCCAGCTCACGCCGCAGCGGCGGCGTTCGCGTGGATAACCTGGGTGACAGCTACTGGAGCAAAACCTATATCGAAGCCAAGCGTGTGCTGGCGATGGCGCCCACCACCGAGGTTGCGCGCCGCTAAGCGCAGCGGTGTGTTCGGCCCCGCATGGCGGGGTTAAAAGAGTAGCGACGAGCGGTCACGCTTTCGCTACTCTTTTTTTTTGAATTCAGCGAGTTAAGCGCTACTCTTCACCGGCAGTCGAACTCGGAATCCCTTCTCATGGCTTTCACCTCTTTGCGCCTATTGGCGTTGGCGCCGCTCTTGCTGCTGGCCGCCTGCGCGAGTTCACCACCTCCGCCTCCCAAGCCGGTGGCCGTTGCACCTCGCCCGCTGATGGTTGACCCAACGGATTACTCCTCGGTAAAGGCTGACGACGTATTGTTTCGAGCCATTGGCTTGGTAGGTACGCCGTACCGCTGGGGAGGCAACACGCCTGCCGCTGGCTTCGACTGCAGTGGCCTGATCGGGTTTGTGTACCACGACGCGGCAGGCATCGCGTTGCCACGCACCACCCGTGACCTGATTGCCATGCATTCGCCCACCATCGACCGCAACGCCCTGCGTTCCGGCGACCTGGTATTTTTCTCGACGCAACGCAATGGGCAGGTGAGCCATGCCGGTATCTACGTGGGGGAAGGGCGGTTCGTTCACGCACCGCGCACCGGTGGTACGGTACGCCTGGAATACCTGAACAAACCGTATTGGCAGAAAGCCTACCTGG
>Ga0268349_1000075_pt1 | contig 20237 bp, 13 predicted proteins | sample G5R2_MAIN_18SEP2_FD_190164 | JGI IMG/M metagenome (GOLD analysis project Ga0268349, IMG submission 190164) | Phyllosphere microbial comminities from switchgrass, GLBRC, Michigan, United States - G5R2_MAIN_18SEP2017_LD1 | ecosystem: Host-associated > Plants > Phyllosphere > Phylloplane/Leaf...
CTCGGTGCACAGGTTGGAGCTGTGCACCACGCCCACGTGCTGCTGCGGGCTGCGCAGGTTGCACGGGTCCTTGAAGGTCAACCATGGGTGGCCGGTCTCGAACAGCATCGAGAGCATCTTGCGCCACAGGTCCTTGGCTTGCAGGGTTTTGTACACCTTGATCTTGCCGTACTCGATCAGGGCTTCGTAGTACTCGTAGCGCTCCTCGAAGGCCTTGCCGGTGAGGTCGTGCAGGTCCGGGGTTTCGGACGGCGAGAAGAGGGTCCACTTGCCGTCTTCGAACACCCGCTTCATGAACAGGTCAGGAATCCAGTTGGCCGTGTTCATGTCATGGGTACGGCGACGGTCGTCACCGGTGTTCTTGCGCAGTTCGAGGAACTCCTCGATGTCCAGGTGCCAGGTTTCCAGGTACGCGCACACAGCGCCTTTGCGCTTGCCGCCCTGGTTGACCGCTACGGCCGTGTCGTTCACCACCTTCAGGAAGGGCACAACGCCCTGGGACTTGCCATTGGTGCCCTTGATCCATGAACCCAGTGCCCGCACAGGCGTCCAGTCATTGCCCAGGCCGCCCGCGAATTTGGACAGCATGGCGTTGTCGTGGATGGCGCCGTAGATGCCGGACAGGTCGTCTGGCACGGTGGTGAGGTAGCACGAGGACAACTGCGGGCGCAGGGTGCCAGCGTTGAACAGGGTAGGCGTGGAGGCCATGTAGTCGAACGACGACAGCAGGCGATAGAACTCGATGGCGCGGTCGTCGCGATTTTTCTCTTCGATGGCCAGGCCCATGGCCACGCGCATGAAGAAGATCTGCGGCAGTTCGAAGCGCACGCCGTCCTTGTGGATGAAGTAGCGGTCGTACAGGGTTTGCAGGCCCAGGTAGGTGAACTGCTGGTCACGCTCGTGATCAATGGCAGCGCCCAGCTTGCCCAGGTCGAACTTGGCCAGCTCCGGGTTCAGCAGCTCGAATTTCACACCAGCAGCCACGTAGGCAGGCAGCGCCTTGGCGTACAGTTCAGCCATTTCGTGGTGGGTAGCGCTCTCGGCCACTTCCAGGAAACTCAGGCCTTCGGCACGCAGGGTGTCCATCAGCAGGCGTGCGGTCACGAACGAGTAGTTCGGCTCGCGTTCCACCAACGTACGGGACGTCATCACCAATGCAGTGTTCACGTCTTTCAGGGCAACGCCGTCGTACAGGTTCTTCAGGGTTTCACGCTGAATCAGTTCGCCGTCCACCTCCAGCAAGCCTTCGCAGGCCTCGGTGATGATGGTGTTCAGGCGGCCCATGTCCAGCGGCTCCAGGGTGCCGTCGGCGCGGGTGATGCGGATGCTAGGGTGGGGCTGGGCAGGCTGGCCGGCGTTGCCACGGCTGGCACGCTCGCGGGTGCGCTGCTCACGGTAGATCACGTAGTCGCGGGCTACTTTCTGCTCGCCAGCGCGCATCAGGGCCAGTTCAACCTGGTCCTGGATCTCTTCGATATGAATGGTGCCGCCGGAAGGCATGCGACGCTTGAAGGTAGCGCTCACCTGTTCGGTGAGGCGGGCAACGGTGTCATGGATGCGCGACGACGCGGCAGCGGTGCCGCCTTCCACTGCGAGGAACGCTTTGGTGATGGCCACGGTGATCTTGTCGTCGGTGTAGGGGACGACCGTACCGTTACGCTTTATCACACGCAATTGGCCGGGGGCCGTGGCGTTCAGCTCCTGGTGGGAGCCGACGCCCTGAGGCGCCTGGCCTTGCGGGTTCTCGCGAGTGGTGTCGGTGTGCATTGAGTTCTCCACGGTTTCTAGAAATAGTCAGGCGCGGCGGAAAAACCACCGTTCCATACGAAGCACGACAGCCGGCGAAGGCAACCTGGGGCCGATGGAAGGCCCCGACCGCCTGGGCCGGAATACAGCACTTCAGAAAAAAATTGGGGGGCTGAACAGACGCCTCCCTGGCAGCGCTAGCGCGCATAAACAGCACAAGAACAACGTATTGCCTGCCACGAACCCGCTTCAAAAAAGGCTTGAAATATTCAGCTGATTTGTGTTCACAAGAAAACACCAAAACCCAACATGTAGTGTTTCTGCGCGAGGCAGATACAAGATAATGCGGTCTACCGACCATTGCAACATCAGGAAATGTGGATAACGTGTGGGCAAAATGTGGGGCAAAACCTGCGAGCCGCGTGCTTCAAGGGTTTCAGCCAGATTCGACACGTATTGTAGGAAAGCTACCGTTCGTCCCGTCGCCCAGCGATGGAAACCAGGCTCAGCAAACGGTCGTCGGTGACCTGGAATTGCCCGTGCAGTTCACTGCCACGCGTCCATTCTTCGCTCAGGTCCTCTAGCAGGCGCAGGCGCGCCTGGCCGTCGTCAGACCACGCCAGCAGCTCGGCTGCCTCGAAGTAGAACCGACGCCGTACCAAGGGGTAGAGGGCCTTGAACAGGCTTTCTTTCAGGGAAAAGGTAAGGGTCACGGCCAGTGCTGAGCGCTCGGCGTGTGAGGGAAGCCGTTCCAATTCCGCCGGTGTAAGGATTTCTCCGGCCAACCGCTGAGCGCGCTCAGGTGCGAGTACGGTTTCAACGTCCAGCCCCAGCCCCCGATAGGCCTGCAAGGGCGCCACGATAGCCGCTGCCCAACCTTGGCCATGGGTAATGGCGCCGCTGATACCTGCCGGCCATACCGGTGCCCGGTCCTCGCCAATAGGGATGCCGCGGTCGGTAACCCCCAGCTGTGCCAGGGCCTGCCGTGCGCACAACCGGCCCGCCAGAAATTCAGCCTGGCGCTTGGCCACGGACCGTTCGATGGTAGCCGGCCTGGCGATACCGCTGCGGCTAAAGTCGTCTGCGGCGAGCAAGGCGGGGTCAAAGGCGCAACTGGCGAATGCACTGGCCACTACCGGCAAGGGCAAGGGGCAGTGGTGTTCAAGGGCGGTGCAACAGGCAGGATAAGCATTCATGGGGCTATTCTGCCGTTTGCCACCCATGTTGCCCACCTTTGGCGTTCGACGGTCAGAAGAACACTTTCACCAGCAGGCTGGCCGTGTTCTGGTCGGTGTCGAAGTAAGGGGTGTCCTTGATGCCGTACTTGTCTTTCCAGTAGTCATATTCAATACCCACATACAGTTGGCGATCCTGCATGTTCAGGGCCTTGCCCAGGTCATACTTGATCTGTGGGTTGAAGTGCAGGTTGGCGTGGTAGTCGCCACGGTTGTTGCTGTCATTACCCACCACCCAGTCCATGAAACCATCGATCAGTACATCAGACTTGCCCACAGGAACGGTGTAGGACCATACCGGGGTGATCTGCCACACGTTGTCGCCGGCACGCGGCCCATCGGTCACGCGCTTGTAGAAGTTAAGCTGGAAATAATCAAAACCGGGTACGTCCAGGTCGAAGCCAGGGCCGAACAGGTAGGATTCGTTGTCCCCTTCGCCAAACTCATAGGTCAGCGCCAGCAGCACGTCTTTTACGGGGCCCAGCTTGATCGGGCGGTCCAGAATCTTGGCGGCAGAAATGCGCGGGCTGAATTCGCCGTACAAGGTGCTGTTGCCTGAGCTGGAAGACGCCTTGCCGTTGAAGAAGATCTTGTCCACAAACAGGAAGTTGTCCCCGTACTTCCACGAGTCAGCATGTTCGTAGGTAAAGGTCTGCTGGTTCTGTGGGTCTACCGTAAAGTCCCGCCCGTTAAGATACGTCAAGCTGTTGCTCTGCCATTGCAACCACTCGCCTGCCGCGTGAGCAGTGTTTGCGGCCAGCGCAAGGCCGGTGATCGCAAGGCTGGAAAGGACACGGTTCATTCATAAGCTCCCTGGTGATAACGACGGCGCTACATGGGCGCCACCTGAGTAAAAGTGCTGTCTGGTTGGTCAGGTTCGCTGACGGCCAGAACCCTTTAGCAATTGCTGCGCCAGTGCTTGCGGGCCAATTGAAAAGAGTTGTCGAACGGGTCAGGAAACCGCGCCAGCAGGCCACGCCACAGTGTTCAACGGCAGGCAGCCGGGCAGGGCAGCGCTATCGGCAAAAGGGCGCGCAGCATAATGAGGGGCATTGTGAAAGGCAATCGCCCCGGGATGGGGCGTTGTGTGTCCAGGAATAGAGCCTTAAGGCTTGAGCATCCACTGCTGTTCCACCGCGAAGAAATGTTCGTCGCAGTTGTTGCCTGGCCCACTGCGGTCTACCACCAGGAAGTCGTCCTGCGAGTGCAAGGCCAGCACCGGGTGGTGCCATACGCCACGGTGGTAGTTCACGCCTTGGCGGCCGTCGCTATAGAACGCGCAAATAGCTGACGGGTCCGGTTGGTCGGCTGGCGGCGCCACTACCACTAGAAACGGATGCCCCAGCAGTGGCATGAACGCCTGGCTGCCATAGGGGTGCCGCTCCAGCATGGTAATGGGCCGGGGCATCTCCAGGGCCTGCGCCCGGAAGATACTGATGATGGCCCTGTCACCCGGCAGGCCCAGTTGCACGTCGGCCAGCCGGTGATAGCGTTCGGTGGAGCCGTTGTTGATCAGGAAGTGATCGCGCCCTTGGGTTTCGATCACCTCACCGAAAGGCGCAAAGGCGTGTGGGGTCAGTGGCTGGATCAGCAGTTCACGCATGGCAAGTCCTTGGGAAGGTCAGCGCGCTGGGCGGCCGATGATGCGCAACCGGCTGACACCGCCGTCCGGGAATACATTCAGGCGCAGATGAGTGATAGGGCCAAGGTCGCGAAGTTGCTCGGCAAAGTAATGCTCCTGGTGCATCTGAAGCTTCTGGCTGGGCAGCAACTCGCGCCAGAACAGGCTTTGTGTTTCGATCTGGCTGTCTGTACCGCCCTTTACGAAGGCCGCCTGGATGGAGCAGCTGTCGGGATAATTACCTTTGAAATGCAAGGTGTCTACCACCACCTGCTCCACGGTGCCCGGGTGCCCCAAGGCGATGATCACCCAGTCGTTGCCCGGGGTACGCCGCCGTGCAGTTTCCCAGCCGTCACCCATGTTCACGCCACGACCAGGGTTGAGCAGGTTGCTCATGTGGCCGTAGTGCTGGTCGGAGCAGGCCAGCGCACGGCCCCCGTTCAGTGCGGCGGCCAGGTCCATAGGCGCGTCCCCGGCGCACGACCAGTCCACGGTAGGAATGCCATGCACACGCAAACGCGCCACACCGCCGTCGGGGTAGATGTTGAACCGCAGGTGGCTCACCGGCTGGTCATAAGCGATGGCGTGGTAGTGGTGGCTGTTGCCTTGCAGTTCCACGGCAGCCAGCACCTCGACCCAGGGGGTGCTGTCGGTAGGGTCGCCCTCGGCCAGGTAACAGGCTTCCAAGGATGCTGAGGGGGGGAAGTTGCCGGTGAACCACGAGGTGTCAATGTCTACGCCTTTCAATGTGCCGGGCACGCCTAGGCGAATTACGGTGTGGTCGTAGCCTTCAAAGCGCTTGCGCCGGGACTCCCAGCCGTCCATCCACTTGCCATTGTCGTCAAATACGCCTTCTTTCCACACAGCAGGGTGAGGCTGGAACAAGCGGTTCACGTCAGCGAACCAGTCGTCGCTCACCGACAGGGCGCGGGTGCCCAGGCGGGCGTCAGCCAGGTTCAGGTACTTCTCGAAGGGTGCGGCGTAGGCAATCATCAGTAGGGCCTTGAGCGGTTAAAGGGCGTGAAGGCGGAAGCGGGCAATCTTGTTGATTTCGCCCAGTGCGCAGTTGAACTCCTGCTCTGGGGTGTGGTGAATCCGGGTTTCGAACGCGGCCAGGATCTGGTGCCGGTCACTGCCCTTCACCGCCATGATGAACGGGAAGCCGAAGCGTGCCTTGTAAGCGCTGTTGAGTGCGGTGAAGCGGGCGAACTCAGCTGGCGTACAGTGATGGATGCCGGCGCCCGCTTGCTCGGCCGTACTCGCGGCAGTCAGCTCGCCAGCGACGGCAGCTTTCCCGGCAAGGTCCGGGTGTGCGTTGATCAACGCCAGTTGGCGGTCGCGCTTGGCGGCCAGCAAGGTTTCGCTCAGGGCGGTGTGCAACGCGTCTAGGGTATCCATGTGCTGACCGCCTAGCCGGTCCCAGGTGTCGATGGCGACCCAGGGCGAGTGCTCATACAGGTCGGCAAACGTAGCAATGAACTGTTCGCGGTCAAGGGCGGCAACATCAATCATGGGGGTGGCCTGAGGCTGGAAAGGGTAGGTGGCATGCCAGTGGCGGGCGATGTCGACGCGGCGCGCGAACCACACCCGGTCATGGCCTTTGGCATACTCAATAAAACGCCGCAGTGCAGCCAGGCGGGCAGGGCGGCCAATCAGTCGGCAGTGCAGCCCTATCGATAGCATTTTTGGGGCCTCGGCGCCTTCTTCGTATAGCACGTCGAAGGCGTCCTTCAGGTAGTAATAGAACTGGTCGCCGTTATTGAAGCCTTGTACCTGAGTAAACCGCATGTCGTTGGTATCCAGCGTATAGGGAATCACCAGGTGCGGCTTGCCTGTAGGTGTGACAGGTTCCCAATAGGGCAGGTCGTCGTCGTAGGTGTCCGAGTCATACAGAAACCCCCCTTCCTCCATCACCAGGCGGCGGGTGTTGGGCCCGGTACGGCCGGTGTACCAGCCCAGCGGGCGCTCGCCGGTCAGTTGGGTCAGCACCTCGATGGCCTTGTGCAGGTGCTCACGCTCCTGGGCTTCGTCCATGTATTGATAGTCGACCCAGCGGTAGCCATGGCTGCAGATCTCGTGACCGGCGGCCACCATGGCGCGGATCACCTCCGGGTGCCGCTGGGCGGCCATGGCCACGGCGAACACGGTCAAGGGAATGCCTTGTTGCCGGAACAGCCGAAGAATGCGCCACACACCGGCACGGCTGCCGTATTCATACAAGGACTCCATGCTCAGGTTGCGTACGCCTTGCAAAGGCTGCGCCGCCACCATTTCAGAAAGGAAGGCTTCGCTTTCCTTGTCTCCATGGAGCACGTTGCGTTCGCCACCTTCTTCGTAGTTGAGCACGAATGACAAGGCAATGCGCGCCTGGCCAGGCCACTGGGGGTGAGGCGGGTGCTCGCCATAGCCAACGAGGTTGCGGGGGTAGCTGGCACTCACGGCGGGCTCCTTCTGGCTAGTATTTGAAAACAAGGGCAGTTATCGGCGATGGCAGGCAGGCGTTTTGTATCCTGCCTCGGCCATAAAAGCGTTGCAAGAAACTTGCCTGCGTGGTCAGATTTTCTCGTTCCCGCGCAACAGGTTTGCCACTGAAATGGCAATTGCCTAAACCGCACCCGAGCGGTGCATTCGGTTGATACAGGAGCCTTTCATGGGGCGTTTGACCACACATGTACTGGACGCTAGCAGAGGCTGCCCTGGCAGCGGCATCGACATTACGCTCTACCGCGTGGCCGATGGCCAGTTGACCTGGCTGGCCAGTGCCACCACCAACGCAGACGGGCGCTGCGACCAGCCCCTGCTGGACGGCGCGACCTACACCAGCGGTATCTACCAGTTGCACTTCCAGGCCGGTGCCTATTACCGCGCGCAAGGCGTAGCGCTGACAACACCGGCTTTTCTCGACGAAGTGGTGCTGCGGTTTGGTATAGACGCTACCCAGGCGCATTACCATGTGCCCCTGTTGCTGTCCCCCTACAGTTATTCCACCTACCGCGGTAGTTGATCATGGTGTCATGTATGTACCGCTAGCCTTTTAGATAGCCACGCACACTGCCAGCCCCGTTAATCAGGAGCCGCAGTGATGAACGAACTTGATAGCCTGCTGGACGCCGATACATTGGCGTATGATGCCCGCCTGCCTGACACCACCACCCAGGAAGAGGCGGCAGCCTGGATTGCTGCACAGCTGCTGGAGGCTGATACCCCCGTCAGTTGGCTAAACCAGTTGGCCGATGCGCTGGCCAGCCGCGCAGCACAGGCGCCGACCTGGGCCGCTGAGTTGCCAGCCAATGACCCCGCCCTGCCTGGGCGCATCGACGAAGCCGCCTGCGCGTGGGAAAAAGCGGTGGAATGCGCACTCAGCGGTCAGGCCCAGGCGTATGCTGACCTGCTCATGCTGGGAAGCCAGCCCGACACCTACCCTAGGCAGTTGCTCGCTGATGCAGTCGCTGCCCATCGGGCCCGCCTTGTTGCCCGCTTTGGCGAGCAGGCTCCGGGGGCAGGTATTCTGGCCCGTTACCGTACGTACCTGGCGCAGCGGCAGGCAAGCTGGCAAGCATTGAACACACTGCTGGCTCAGCCGCTGAGTGCGGCGTACTTGCGTACGAACAGGGCGGCTATCGCCCTTCATGTGCGCCAAGGGCTGTTGGCAGAGGCGAGCCTGCAACATGAAGAAGGGCAGTTGCCTGAGCAGGCATTGTCGCTGTTGCAGCAGCCAGATACGGCCCAGTGGGTTGGCGTAACATGGCAGGGCACACCGCTTCCTCATGCATGGGTTGTAACCTTGGCCGCCACCTGGCCAGAAAACCCAGGCGCTTCCCCACTGCTGCTGTGGGTGCATGGCGAAGGCGGAGGGATGTTCTATACCCACGACCTGCAGGCATTGAAGGAAAAAATTACCTTTACCCTTTCGGCACCTCTGCATTCGGCCCTGGCCGATGAAACCATTCATGCCGGTGACCCTACGGCACTGGGCCTGGTCGCGCTTGGTGAAGACCCCGTACTTGCAGAGGTCGAGCAATGGGCCACACGTTTTCAGGCCTTGGAAGAGCGCCTGCTAACAGGTGCGAACTCGGACGCGCTGGAACAGGCTACGGGAGCGGCCAGGTCTGCCTTGGCGTTGCCTGTAGACGCTACGCGCCACCTGGCCCTTGGGGCATTGGAACAACAATGGCAGGCCGATGCTGTGCTGGAGCACCTGCCTGTCTGGCTACTGGCGCGGCCCGTGGAAGACCGCCAGGCGCTGGCTGAGCGCTTGCGCCTGTACCACCAGGCCGCTTCGGTCTTTGAGTGGTGGTTGAATGAGCAGCTTCCAGATTTTCCTACCTTTGCAGGCCAACTGCTGGCCCAGCGTATCAAGCAGGACCTGGGTACTGCGCTGCGCCCCGACACGCCCCTATGGAGGCGCCCGAAAAGTGTGACCTTCGAATGGTTCGGGCATTCCACGTTCCTGGAGCCCTCACCGGAGGGCACCTTTCCGAGCGCGCCGCACCCAACCGATACCGCCCCGGCCTTGCAATGGGTACCGAGCGCCGCTTGGGAAACCGTCACCTTGCAGCAGTTGGCCTCTGAAAACCTGGACGCCGAAGACGCCGCCGAAGTTGAACGTTTGAGGCTGGGCAACAGCCTGGTACCAGGCGTGTCTGCCGCCTGGTTGCTGCGCGTGCTGCCAGCGCTCGATCCGCTAAAACACTACGAAGAGCGCCTTCGCCTTCTGCTCGATCCTGAACAGTCGGCAGAACCTGAACATTTACGTCGCCCCTTCGAGCTTGAACTCCAGGTGCTGGCGCAGATGGCCCGTTGGCAACACCGGCTCAGTGAAGAGGGCTTGCAGCGGATTCGCACAGCCGCGCCATTGCACAGTGCTCGCGCCTTGCACGAACAAGGCCTTGCCCTGCACTGGCTTGTCGTCAACGCAGGCGAAGAACTGGGGCGCACAGTTGAAGGGGGCTGCATATTGGTGGCGGGCGATAATGGCCCTGCAATACTGCTGTTGCCAGGTGCGCCAGATGGCTATGAGCTACTGGAGCGGACTACCCTGGCCGAAGTGCGGGAAGCGTTGCTCGATGCCATTCGGCTGCGCCCTGCGATGACCCAGTACGTGGCTCAACGCCTGGGCGATGACCCGACACGCTTTGTAGCGTATTTTCGTCAGGCCGCCGCGCGGCGCTACGAGGGTTACCTCACTACACCTCGTACCCTGGACCAGACCTTGGTGGGGTTGCAACTGAACGACCGACGGGCCTGGTTGCGCAGCCGTGCGGTGGCCGTGGGCAGGAGCCAGCGCGACATCATGGTCGCCCGCAACCTGGCCGCTCATAACCGATACCTGGGTTACCTGAAGGCCGGTTTTGCCGTATTGCCAGGTGTGGGCACTTTGATCAGCCTTGAAGACATCTACGACAGCAGCCGGGCCGTGGCAGCGGCTTGGCATCAGGAGGACCCTGAAGCACTGGGGTTAGCCGCCCTAGGCGTTGCGACGGGTGTGCTGGATGTATTACTGAGCGCGGTGCCAGGAGCTCTCGCGCTGGTTGGCCTGCGGCGTGCGGTGCAGGCTCAGGCGCGGGCACGTACCAGCTTGCAGGCCAGCCGCGCTGCATTGGCAGGTTATGAGGCACCCTTGCGGGCGCGCAGTGGCATCCCACTGGCAGGCCGCGATGCTGGCACTTGGCGGATTCAGGGTGAGCAGTACATCTGGCAAGATGGCCGGGCTTATGCGGTGTACCGCAGGCCTGACGAACAGACCTTCAGGCTGCGGGCCACGGCTACCCGGCGTTATGAAGCCCCCGTGCGGCGTGATGGAGAGCGTTGGGTGCTCCATGCCCAGGCCGGGCTGCGTGGCGGTGGCGGGAAGCTCAACGAGGCCGAACAGCTGTTTGCCACCTGGGGGCCTGGCAGCCGCCACGCCCCGTTTACCCATGCCAATCGACAACAAGCCTTGCAGCATGGCCGGCGTTTGCTGGCCCAATATCACTTCCCAGACATGCGGCAGGCCAGCGAATTTGCCAATGCCTATATTGTGGAGGGAGCACCGCCTGCCTGGGCGTTGCGCTATAGAACAGGCGCAGGTAGCGCACAACCGGTATTGCCATCCCCTTCAGGCTGGCAGCAGGTGCGTTGGCAGTTGCGTGACGCAGACAGGATTACGCCCTCGGCCTTGGGTGGCGAGGTGCACGTGCAGTTTGGCGCATCAGAGCAGCGCCACAGAAGCCTGCGCTGGGAAGGCCACTACTATCCGCTGTTGCCTGGCATGGGCCCTGAGGCCTTTATCGCGCCCGTGGGCCGGGAACCGCATCATTTGCGAGACCTGGATGCCTTGATCCGTGGGGGAACAGGGCCCATACGCGTGCGCCTTGGGGAAAACCGTTCTGTTGCCCCGGCTTTGCTGGGCCACTACATACAAACGTTCGATGACCGCCTGGCACACCGTTTTCCTAGCCTTTCACCCCACAGCCGGCAAGCACTGGGTGAAGCTTGGTACCGGCAAGCAGACCCAGACACCGGCGCCTTGACACAACGCCGGCTGGCCACATTGGATGCACGCCTGCAAGCCCCGCTGGCCCATCCCCTGCAAGGGCTGCAGTCAAGGGCCATTAACCACCTGCACCTTGAACTGCAGCCTCAGCAGCCACTGGACGCCTTCTCTCAAGTGCGCTGGCGCTTGGGCGCCGCTGCCGACAGCACCTTGCGCATGGCATTAGGCTATGACGACGTGCGGGCCTTCCAAGGGGCACTGGGCCGCATCATTGCGCAGTTCGGCTACCACGTGCTGTTCGACCACGCGACGGCTGGCCGTTACATGTCGATTTTTCGTCGCAATGGCCTGCCACAGATTTACGTGCTGGTACAGCGCGACAGGCTCGGAGTGTTGTCTTTGCAGGGCAACAATGGCATCACCCAACTTAGCCCGGCCTGGCTTGATATGCTCATTAGCAGGGTCGCCAACCCTGAACTGGCGGCAATGTTGCGGCAGGCGAGGCCCCGGGGTTACTTGCATACACTGTTCGGGGGCATGGCCCTGGAAGGCACGCGCCCCATTGAGCTGGTATGGGAGCACATTGTGCCTGCCGCTGGCATCAATGGTGGGTTGCGGGTGCGCAACTGGCGGCATGCTACTCGCCCCCTTCAACCCACCGATGTGGAAACCATTGCGGGCTCAGGGTTGTATCGGATAGGCGAGGACCCTCTGGCGCAAGCGGCGCGGGTGCAAGGGCGCTGGTTACCCCTGTACCCGGCCGAAGAAAGCAGCCGCGTGCTGCTTTCCCGGACACCTGGCTTGCCTTCACCCCTAACGTTCGAGACGTTGGAGCAGTGTATCCGCGAGCGGTTTGGCGAGCAGCCATGGCTGGTTATCAGAGAGGCTGGCGAATGGACCGTGCGTCGGCAGCTGTTCTGGGCTCCCCTGGACCGCCTGGTAGGGCGCGTGCGCCCAGGGCTTACACGGCAAAGTGCGCTGAACGTGGCTCACGCTGTGTTTGAGGGGGTAGCCGGCAGTGACCATACCCGCCTGCTGCATTTGGAGCATGTGCTGTCTAGCTGGCTGCGTGACAGTCAGGGCCTGGCCGGCCTGGCCGATCCCCTGTTGCTGTTGGCCGCCCGGCGCCCTCAAAACGTAGCAACGGGCTGGGGCCTGGACCTCCCCACCGATACGCCAGGCAGCGCGCCACAGGCGCTCTACCTTCGCCCGGTGGAGCAGCATACGCAAGGGCTGGTGGCGGCACTGGCAAGCCCGCGCATGCGGCACCATGCTCCTAACGTGATCGATGACATGCTCACCCGTTATGGCCTGACCCTTGATCACCGCACAGGTGCTGTCATCCAGTACCGCCAGCCTGCTACCGGCCGGACATACCTGGTGGCCTTGCAAGTAAGCGAAAGCGATGCCCTGGCAATGCCCTTGCAGGAAGGCTTGCAGGTATTGTCCGATACCTGGATCGCGCGATGGCAGCAGCAGTTGCCTGCGCCTTACCGCGAGGCGCTGCAACGGGCCGTGGGCGAAAACCGCCTGGTGCGGTTGACGGCCACCCTACGATTGGGCGGTTTGCTCAACGGCCATGTGGTCGTGCAACGGTTGGCCGATTTCTAGCGTTGGCCAAGCAGGGCCGCCATGCCAGCGCTGGCAAACAGGCCAGCACTGGCACGGTTGAACCATTGCTGGCCGCGGCCGCTGCGTAAATAGTTGCCTGCCCCACGTGCCAGCAGGCCATAGCTCAGCTTGCAGCACAGGTCCAATACTGCCCAAGTGGCAACCATCGCCGCTAGTTGCAGGCCAAGCGGCACGTCTGCGCTAATGAACTGGGGGAGAAAGGCAGCGAAAAACAGGATGTCCTTGGGGTTGCTGGCCCCTAACGCAAACGCCCGCCCAAACAAGGCACCGATACCGGTGCCTGTACCGGCCTCCCGCCCTGACGCTACTGCCGTAGGGGCGTTCTGCGAGTGACGCCAACTGATCCATGCCAGGTAGAACAAATACAACGCACCCACCACTTTCAACGCCTGGAACAGCCCGGCCGAGGTCGCCAGCAAAGCGCCCAGGCCCAGTGCCGAGGCTGTGAGCAGGCACAGCGACGCACTCACACCCCCCAAGAAGGCCGGCCACGAACGGCGAATGCCCAATGCCAGGCTATTGCTGACCATCAATAGCGACAAGGGCCCTGGGATCACAATCACTACAAGGGCTGCGGTTGCAAACAGCAGCCAGGTATCGAAGGGCATTCAGGGGCTCCGGTGCGGTTGAGGGCTTAGCGGCTATGGACCGCTTGGCCCATGGCAAACGTATGTTTCACCACACGATCATCGCCCAGTGTCAACAAGGCAAACAAGGTGTCGGCAATATCGCTGCTCTGGCTCAGACGGTAATCCAGCAGGGGTGTGGCCTTGAGGTCCAGCACCAGGAAGTCAGCTTCGTAGCCTGGGTTCAGGCTGCCGATCCGGTCACCCAGGCACAAGGCACGGGCACCTCCCAGGGTGGCCAGGTACAGCGACTTGAACGGGTTCAGCCGAGCACCCTGCAGCTGCATGACCTTGTAGGCTTCATTGAGGGTATGCAGCAGGGAGAAACTGGTGCCGCCGCCCACGTCCGTACCCACCCCTACCTTCACCTTGTGCCGCTCGGCCATGGGCAGGTTGAACAGGCCGCTGCCCAGGAACAGGTTGGAGGTAGGGCAGAAGGCGATGGCCGAGCCGGTTTCTGCCAGGCGAGCGCACTCTGCCTCACATAGGTGCACACCGTGTGCGAACACCGAGCGCTCACCCAGCAGCTGATAATGGTCATACACGTCCAGGTAGCCGTTCTGTTCCGGGAAGAGTGCTTTCACCCAGTCGATTTCCTGCAGGTTTTCGCTCAGGTGCGTTTGCAGGTACAGGCCTTCGTGCTCGGTGAGCAGGCGCCCTGCCATGGCCAGTTGTTCAGGCGTGCTGGTGGGCGCAAAGCGGGGGGTCACGGCATAGTGCAGGCGCCCCTTGCCATGCCAGCGCTCGATCAACGCCTTGCTCTGGGTGTAACTGGTGTCGGCGGTGTCGGTCAGGTAGTCGGGCGCGTTGCGGTCCATCATCACCTTGCCGGCGATCATGCGCAGGTTGTGGCGTTCGCACACTTCGAACAGGGCGTCGACGGATTCGGGGTGAACGCTGCCGAACACCAGGGCTGTGGTGGTGCCGTTGCGCAGCAATTCAGCCACGAAGCGGGCCGCCACGTCATCGGCATGGGCCTTGTCAGCAAACTGGCGTTCGCACGGGAAGGTGTAGGTATTGAGCCAATCCAGCAGCTGTTCGCCGTAGGCCCCGATCATGCCGGTTTGCGGCAAGTGGATGTGGGTATCCACAAAGCCCGGCGTGATCAGCGCGTGTTCGAAATGCTCGACCGGCGTGTCCGCGCCTAGTGTAGGCAATAGCACGGCCGCCTCGCCCATGGCAGCAATATGGCCATCTTCGACCACCAGCACGCCGTCGCTGATGTACTGGTAAGAGGCATCGATACCCAGGTCTGCTGGGTCGCCCAAGCTGTGCAGCAGGCTGGCGCGGTAGGCTTTTCGGGTTGTGTTCATGTAGGGCTCTGTCATAGCGATGAATGACGCCGGGACGGCGACACCAGGCGAGTAAAGGTTTCCCCGCCCTGGCTGGCTTCGCCGAAGCGTGCGTTGTAGAGAGAAATGATTTCGGCCGCGATGGACACAGCGATTTCCATGGGCAGTTTACCCTTCACAGCGTCCAGGCCCACCGGGCACCGCATACGCGCCAAGGCTTCAGGGGCCAGGCCCCGGTCGCGCAGGCGGTGTTCAAAACGGGCGCGTTTGGTTTTCGAGCCGATCAGGCCAAACCACTGGGTATCGCCACGGCGCAGGATGGCCTCGCTCAAGGCCAGGTCCAGTTGGTGGTCATGGGTCATCACCAGGCAGTAGCTGCCGGGGCGCAGGTGATCCACTTCTTCCACCGGGTCATCGTTGACGATAGCCTCCACACCGGCGGGCAACGCAGCGGGGAATTCCTGGGCCCTGGCATCCACCCAGCGCACGCGGCAGGGCAGGCTGGCCAGCAACGGCACCAGCGCGCGCCCCACATGGCCTGCGCCGAATACCGTGATATGGGCCTGGGGCTGCCCCAAGGGTTCGAACAGCACCACAGCCGCGCCCCCGCAGCACTGGCCCAGGCTGGCGCCCAGGCTGAACCGCTCCAGGCGCGATGGGCGCTGGCCGCTGGCCAGCAGTTCACGGGCGATGGCCAGTGCCTTGAATTCCAGGTTGCCGCCGCCAATGGTGTCGAAGGCTTCCTGAGGCGTGACCACCATTTTCGCCCCGGCGTTGCGCGGCGTAGAACCGCGCTCTTCGATCAGGGTCACCAGCACGCAGGGTTCGCCCGCCGCGTGATGCTGGGCCAGTGCGCCTATCCAGTCGCTCATGGGCACGCCTCTTCGGGTTGTTGAACAGGAACGGCCGTGGCCTCACGTACCTGCTGGCAGGCCATCAGCACGCGTTCAGGGGTGGCAGGGGCGTCCAGCAGCGGGTGTACACGGCAGTCGGCCAGGCTGGCCACGGCATCCTTGAGGGCGCACCAGGCGCTGATGCCCAGCATGAACGGCGGCTCGCCCACGGCCTTGGAGTGAAACACCGTGTCTTCAGGGTTCTTGCGGTTCTCCACCAAGCGTACGTTGAACACCTCGGGCGTGTCTGCCACGGTCGGGATCTTATAGGTGGCCGGACCGTTGGTGAGCAGGCGGCCCTTGTCGTTCCATACCAGCTCTTCGCAGGTCAGCCAGCCCAGGCCCTGGATAAACCCACCTTCCACTTGGCCAATATCGATGGCCGGGTTCAGGGAAGCACCCACGTCATGAAGAATGTCTACGCGGGTGAAGCGGTATTCGCCCGTCAGCACGTCCACCAGCACTTCGCTGCAAGCTGCCCCAAAGGCGTAGTAGTAGAAGGGACGGCCCTTGGCCTGAGAACGGTCATAGAAGATTTTCGGCGTTTTGTAGAAGCCGGTGCTGGAAAGCGACACTTGGTTGAAATACGCCAGCTGGATCAGCGCTTCGAACGTGATGATCTGCTCACGGACTTGCACCAGGCCGTTGCTGAACACCACGTCTTCCTCGCTCACGCGCCAATGGCTGGCAGCGAAGGCCACCAGGCGCTGGCGCAAGGTGAGGGCGGCATTCTGGGCGGCCTTGCCGTTGAGGTCAGCCCCGCTGGACGCGGCCGTGGGCGAGGTGTTGGGCACCTTGCCGGTGTGGGTGGCCGTGATCTCGATACGGCTGATGTCCACCTGGAACACTTCGGCCACCACCTGGGCCACTTTGGTGTTCAAGCCCTGGCCCATTTCGGTGCCGCCATGGTTCAGTTGCAGGCTGCCGTCAGTATAGATATGGAGCAGGGCGCCGGCCTGGTTAAGAAAGCTGGCGGTAAACGAGATACCAAATTTTACTGGCGTGAGCGCCAACCCTTTTTTCAGCACAGGGCTGCTGGCATTGAACGCCTTGATGGCCTCGCGGCGTTGGGCATAGTCGCAGCTGGCCTCCAGTTCGGCGGTCATCTCCTCCAGCAGGTTGTGCTCTACGGTCTGGTAGTAATGGGTGATGTTGCGGTCCGTCTTGCCGTAGTAGTTGGCCTTGCGCACGGCCAGTGGGTCCAGGTGAAGGTGGCGGGCAATGCGCTCCATCACCTCTTCAATGGCCACCATACCTTGGGGCCCACCAAAGCCGCGGTAGGCGGTGTTGGACGCGGTGTTGGTCTTGCAACGGTGGCCGTTGATAGTGGCGTCGCCCAAGTAATAGGCGTTGTCAGCGTGGAACATGGCGCGGTCTACGATAGAGGCCGACAGGTCGGGTGAATACCCGCAGTTGCCGGCCAGGTCCAGGGCGATGCCGTGCAAACGGCCACGGTCGTCAAAGCCCACGTCGTATTCCACGTAAAACGGGTGGCGCTTGCCGGTCATGGCCATGTCATCGCCCCGCAGCAGCCGCATCTTGGTGGGCTGGCCGGTCAGCCGCGCGATGATTGCGCACAGGCAGGCCGGGCCAGCGGCTTGTGTCTCCTTGCCACCGAAGCCGCCACCCATGCGGCGCATGTCCACCACCACCTTGTTCATGGCCACGCCCAGTACTTCAGCCACCAGCTTCTGCACTTCCGTGGGGTTCTGGGTGGAGGAATACACCAGCATGCTACCGTCTTCGCCTGGCATTACCGAAGCCACCTGGGTTTCCAGGTAGAAATGCTCCTGGCCGCCGATGTGCAACGTGCCTTGCAGGCGGTGCGGCGCCGTGGCCAATGCCGTGGCGCTGTCACCTCGCTGGTGGGTGTGGCTGTCCAGCACAAAATGGCGTTTGCGCAGAGCCTGGACCACGTCCAGTACCGGTTCCAGTTCTTCGTATTCGATCACGGCCAGCTGGGCCGCGCGCCGTGCGGTTTCCAGGTCGCACGCCGCCACGGCCAGGATCGGCTGGCCCACGTATTCCACCGTGTCGATAGCCAGCAGGGGGTCGCCTGGCACCAGGGGGCCGATGTCTTTCAGGGCCGGGAGGTCTTCATGCGTGATCACCAGGCGCACGCCAGACACGGCCAGGCAGGGTGCGGTATCTACGCTGATCAAGCGGGCGTGGGCGCGGTCGGACAGGCGTGCATACACATGCAGCTGGTTAGGGAATTCCAGCCGGTCATCAATGTACTGGGCTTCGCCGCTCACATGCTTTTCAGCACTTTCATGGCGCACGCTGCGGCCCACACCTGTGGTCATGCCTTGGCGAAAGGCTTCAGCCAGGGCTTCGGGCGATCTGTGCGGGGCATGGGAACTAGACATGAGCGGCCACCCGGAGGTTGAGTTCTGGTGTAAGGGTTTCCAGCAGGCACTTGCGTAACAGGTTCTGTGCGACCAGCAAGCGGTAAGCCCGGCTGGCGCGCATGTCGCTCAGCGGGGTGAAGTCGTCGGCCAGGGCCTGGCAAGCGTGTTCTACGGTTGCCGTGGTCCAGGGCCTGCCCAACAACGCCGATTCGCAGGCCTGCGCCCGTTTGGGAATAGCCGCCATGCCGCCATAGGCGATTCGGATACCGGCGACGCGGCCTTGATCAAGGGTAAGGCTGAAGGCCGCGCACACCGCAGAAATGTCATCATCCAGCCGCTTGGCGACTTTATAGGCCTTGAACTGTTCACCCGGCAGCGGCCTGGGCACATGCACGCGCTCGATGAACTCGCCGGGCTGGCGGGCGGTGATGCGGTAGTCCAGATAGAAGTCTTCCAACGGAAGCGTGCGTTGCACAGCGCCTTGGCGAAGTACCAGCGAAGCGCCCAGTGCCAACAGTAGGGGCGGGCAGTCGCCGATCGGGGAGGCATTGCCGATATTACCGCCCAGCGTGCCCTGATTGCGTACCTGCAGTGATGCAAAACGGTGCAACAAGGCGCCAAAGTCCGGGTAGTCCTCGGCCAGGGCCGTGTAGCAATCGGTCAGTGGGGTCGCCGCACCGATATCGATCACCTGTTCGTCGACGGTTACACCCCGCAATTCAGCCACATGGCCCAGGTAGATCATGGCGCCCAGTGGCGTGTGCAACTGGGTCACTTCCAGGGCCAGGTCGGTGCTGCCGGCAAACAGGCGTGCTGCGGGGGCTTGAACATAGGCGGTGGCCAGTTCGTCGACTGTAGTGGGGATCAGGCAATGGGCGCTGCCATTGTCCAGTTCCGCCAGGCCTTGCTGGGCAATGCCCTGCAGTTGGGCAAGGGTTTGGGCCTCAAGGGCATCGAAACGGTCCGCCACGGGCTGGGCGCAGGCCTGGAGCCCGGCCTGCACAATGGGGCGGTAGCCGGTACATCGGCACAGGTTCCCGCCTAAGGCCTCCTGGATGGCGGGGGTATCGGCCCCAGGGCGGTTCTTTTGCAGCGCGAACAGGCTCATCACAAAGCCAGGCGTGCAGAACCCGCATTGGGACCCATGGCAGTCCACCATCGCTTGTTGAATGCTGTGGAGTTGGCCTTGCTGCTTGAGGGCTTCCACCGTGATCAGCTGTTTGCCATGGAGGCTGGCCACCAAGGTAAGGCAGGCATTCACGCTACGGTAGCGCAAGGTGGGAGCGCCATCGGCGTGAGGGGCCAGCTCGCCCAGCACCACGGTACAGGCGCCGCAGTCGCCGCTGCCACAGCCTTCCTTGGTGCCACGGATGTTGCGGTGTTCGCGCAGGTAGGCGAGCACAGTAAGGTTAGGGTCCAGCCGGTGTTCGGTGCACAGCGTATGGTTGAGCAGAAACTGGATCACAGGGCGGCCTCGCTGGCAGTTCCGGCCTTTGCCGTTATGGGCAAAGGGTGTGTTGGGCAGGCCCAAAGGTCAAATATTTTCTGACCTATGAGTCAGCTTTAAAAGCGGTTGGCTTTCGCAAGCGGGTTTCGTGCCACCTTTGCCTGTGGGTAGCAGGCCCGGCTCGTGTGCATTTGCTATACAATCGCGCCCTTGCGCTCAACCGGACCCCTAGAGACCATCATGACGTTCAAGGCCTCGGACAGCCTCGCCGAGCAGATCGCCCGCCACTTGGCCGACCGCATTGTCCGCGGCGAGCTTCGCCCGGGCGAACGCATTCAGGAACAGAAAGTCACTCAAGCGCTGGATGTAAGCCGTGGCTCGGTTCGTGAAGCGCTATTGATCCTGGAGCGCCGCCACCTGGTGGTGATTCTGCCGCGCCGGGGTGCCCACGTCAGCGACCTGGATGCCCACCACGTGCGCAGCCTGTGCACCTTGATGGCTGAACTGTACATCCTGCTGGGCAATGCCGTTGCCCAGGGCTGGCGCACCGAGGCAGACCTGGCGCCGTTCACTGCGCTCCGCCAGGCCTTGGCACGCAGCGCCCAGGCCGATGATATCCAGGCGTTCGTGGACCACAGTTTTGCGGTAATGCGTGCAGCCTACCCCTTTGCCGACAACCCTTACCTGCGTGAAACGGTGGAAAACCTGCAGCCGGCCATGAACCGCAATTACTACCGGGCCCTGGAGCAGCGCAAGGCGGTGATGGCTGACTACCTGGCGTTGTTCGACGGCTTGCTGGCCGCGGTGCGCCAACGGGATACCGCCGGTATCCGGCAGCAACTCGATGCCTATGGCCAGTTGAGTTGCCAACTGGTGCTGGCCGCCTTGGGTCAGCCCTGACATGCGCCTTAAATGCATT
>Ga0268349_1000076_pt1 | contig 20132 bp, 12 predicted proteins | sample G5R2_MAIN_18SEP2_FD_190164 | JGI IMG/M metagenome (GOLD analysis project Ga0268349, IMG submission 190164) | Phyllosphere microbial comminities from switchgrass, GLBRC, Michigan, United States - G5R2_MAIN_18SEP2017_LD1 | ecosystem: Host-associated > Plants > Phyllosphere > Phylloplane/Leaf...
CGTTGGCGGTCTCGGTCGAGGTGCCGGTCACTGTCAGGGTAATGGTGTCCCCAGCATTGGCAGGCGGCGTGAGGGTAATGCCGCTCAGGTTCCACGTACTCACATCCACCGTGCCATCGCCCGTGGGCTTGGACGTGTAGCTATGGCTGCCGTCGGTGATAACGGCGCCCACCGGGATCCCACTGATGACCGTCACGTGTGTTTCCGAGCCGTCATTGTCGGCATAAGTGGCCACGGTGCCCAGGGCAATGCCTGTGTCTTCGCGGGTGCTCAGTACCTGGTGCGCAATGTCAGGCGCATCGGCCACTGGCGTAACGTTGACCACAATGGTGTTGCTCACCGGTGCGGCGGTACTGCCATTGGCGCCCTCGGTTGCCGTGCCCGTGACGGTCAGGGTAATGGTGCCACTGGCGTTGGCTGGCGGTGTGAGGCTGATGCCGCTCAGGTTCCAGCCGCTTAGGTCTACGGTACCGTCGCCGGTTGTGATAGCGGTGTAACTGTGGGTGCCATCGGTCAGGGTGGCGCCCACCGGGATGCCGCTGATAACGGTGGTATGGGTTTCCGAGCCATCGTTATCGGCATAGGCAGCCACAGTGCCCAAGGTGACAGGTGTGTCTTCGAGCGTGGTCAGTTCCTGGTGTGCCACAGCGGGCGCGTCGGCAACCGGGGTCACAGTGAGGGTGAGCGTATTGCTGGTGGTGGCGGTGCTGCCGTTGGCGATTTCGGTCGAGGTGCCGGTTACCGTCAGGGTAATGGTGTCGCTGGCGTTGGCTGGCGGTGTGATACGGATGCCGCTCAGGTTCCAGGTGCTCACGTCCACAGCGCCGTCACCCGTCGCCTTGGACGTATAACTGTGGCTGCCGTCAGTAATCACCGCACCTACCGGAATGCCACTGATGACCGTCACGTGCCTTTCCGAGCCATCGTTGTCTGCGTAGGTGGCGACGGTGCCCAGGGCGATACTGGTGTCTTCGTTGGTGGTCAGGGTTTGCGCGGCAATCACAGGCGCATCCGCCACAGGCGTTACGGTCACACCGATGGTGCCAGTCGTTGTGGCGGTGCTGCCGTTGGCCTCAAGCGAAGTGCCGGTGACGGTGAGCGTGTAATCGCCACTTACGTTGGCACCAGCATTGAAGCTAATGCCGCTCAGGTTCCAGGTACTGACGTCCACGCTTCCAGTGGCAGCGCCCGCGGTGTAGCTGTGGGTGCCATCGGTCAGGGTAGCGCCAGCAGGAATGCCACTGATCACAGTGGTATGGGTTTCCGAGCCATCGTTGTCGGCATAGGTGGCTACAGTGCCCAAAGCAATGTTGGTGTCTTCGTCGCCAGTCACCGCACGGGGGTCTGTGATGGCCGGCGCATCTGCCACAGCATTTACGTTGACGGTGATGGTGTTGCTGGTGGTGGCGGTGCTGCCGTTGGCGCTTTCGGTCGAGGTGCCTGTCACGGTCAACGTAATGGTGTCGCTGGAATTGGCAGGGGGCGTGACGCGTATGCCGCCCAGGTTCCAGGTGCTCACGTCCACGCTGCCTGCGGTAGCGCCTGCCGTGTAGGTATGAGTGCCATCGGTCAATGTGGCGCCAGCGGGAATGCCGCTGATCACAGTGGTGTGGGTTTCTGAGCCGTCGTTGTCGGCGTAGGTGGCGACGGTGCCTAGGGTCACAGGTGTGTCTTCGTTAGTCGTCAGCGTTTGCTGAGCGACTACTGGAGCATCAGCCACCGGCGTAACGTTGACCACAATGGTATTGCTGCTGGTCGCAGTGCTACCGTTGGCCGTTTCAGTGGACGTGCCAGTCACGGTCAGGGTGACAGTGTCGCTGGAGTTGGCGGCAGGTGTAAGGCTGATGGCGGTCAAGTTCCAGCCGCTGACATCTACCGACCCCGTACCACCGCTCTGTGCGGTGTAGGTAAAGGTGCCGTCCGTGAGGGTGGCACCTACAGGCACCCCACTGATGACCGTCGTATGGGTTTCCGAACCGTCATTGTCGGCGTAGGTTGCCACGGTACCCAATGCAATAGGCGTGTCTTCGGCCGTAGTGAGGGTGGTAGTGGCAATCGCAGGCGCATCGGCAACTGGCGAAACCGTAAGCTCCAGGGTGCTGGAGGCGCCGGTGTTGGTGGTGTAGGTGATGGTTGGCACGGTGCCGCTGTAATTGGCGACAGGCGTAAAGGTGTAGTCCCCATTGGCCGCAAGGGCCAGGGTTCCTACACCTGCGATGGCTGCACTCTGGCCGGCGGCGAACGTTCCGGCCACGCCCGCCACGGTATACCCCCTCACCGCCAACGTGCTGTCGGCGTCGCTGTCATTGCTCAGCACGTTGCCAGTTGCCACCCCGTCTTCACTTATCGTTACGGTATCTGCCGTAGCGATGGTCGGGCTTTCGGTGGGCGCTGCTTGCACGGCAGCCGTGTTGTCCCCACCTGAAGGGCCTGCCGTGTCGAAGCCGACCGTGGGGTCTACGGCACCTGCCGTTTCTTCTAGCATGACGAAACTGTGGCTGCCACCACCAGACCCGCCGGTATCGCCAGTATCACCTGCGGCAGTGGCCTCAAGCTCAGTGGTAGGGTCTGCGCCGGCCGCGATGGCTTTTTGAAGCTCAGCAACAGAAGGTGCCTGGGCTGCATCGTCTTCCGAAGCACGCACCATATCTGGTGCGCCTGCGTTCCATTGGCTGTCGCGGCCTACATCCAGTGTGCGGCCATCGTTCAGTGTCAGTGTCACCGCACCGGCAGCGCCGGTTTCAACCACCTCTCCAGTCATCAACCGATCACCCTCGACGAGGACGCGGCGGATGCCTTCTGGTGAGACTGCGATGACTTGGCCAACAATGCTTTTAACGATGGCAACGACACTGCTCATGGGACTGCTCCGAGGGTTTCCGTTCTAGGTCGCTGCCGTACGACTGGCGAGGAAACCCCGGCCATTTCACTGGGAAGCGCGCTTTATTTTTTGACGCCGTTTTAATGGCTGGCTTGAGGCAACAGCATTCTGCAAACTATTGACCGAATGACGCGTATCCTAAACAATTGATACAGTAATGTCACTTTGATATTAATGCGCCATATCGTCTTTAGCAGCCGTGTGGGTGATGCCTGTGACCACGCAGGTTCAAGCATCTGGCAACTACACACATACCTGGCACAGCTGAATACTATTACTTATTGTTTATCAATTACTTATATAAGCTTTCGTGTTATTTCCCTGGTTTGTCACTTCAGAAATGGCTGCACGGTTACCTTGTCGCTCAATGGCCTGCCGCGCCCTTCTCCAGACCGGCGGCAGCGCAACGCATACCCAAGTGCCATCACCTGTCGAGAATAGGTTCGGCTGGCAACGGAAAACCTGAAGTGCACTGAGCGTGCTTTTTGATAGGGTTTGGAAAGGCGCTTCCTGTAACCGGGCCATTCACAGGCCCTGCGTCCTCGGCCCGCTCATCGCTTGGCCTGCAATTCGATACAGAACGCCCGTGCACTGCCGATAACCGCAGTAGTCGTGAAAAGGCCATGACAATGGCAGGCCAGCCATGGCACGCGTGACCCTCAACCTGTACGCTGGTGGCGCCCGAAAAGCAGCCACCGGCGTTAAAGTGCCCGGCCTGAACAAACCTTGACGAATCATTCCTTGTAACTTCGAAAAACAGAGAGCGCAGCGTGGATTCAGAAGCCGGTCGAGACCTACCCACTCATGATCCACGCAGCTTGCACGATGACCCGTTGCTCGACGGGTTGCTGTCTCTCTGCTACCTGCACCAGAAGCCGGCCAGCCGCGCCATGCTCACCACAGGCTTGCCGCTGCCCAACCAGCGCCTGTCGCCTGCGCTGTTGGCCCGTTCGGCAGCACGGGCTGGCCTGCAAGGGCGCTTGCTGACGCGCAAGCTGGAGCAAATCCCGGCCATTGCCATGCCGGTCCTGCTGCTATTGAAAGACAACCGCAGCGCCGTACTGGTGGGGTGGGAAGGCGACAGCGCACGGCTACTGCTCAGCGAGAGCGACGGTGGTGAAGTGCGCGTTGCCCGTGAGTTGCTGCAGGAGGACTACAGCGGTCGCGTCTTCTTCGCTCAGCCTCAGCATAAATTCGACGTAAGCCATGGTTCCCTGATTCCACGGGCAAAATCCTGGTTCAAGGACACGCTCAAGCGTTCGCGCTGGCTGTACATGGATGCCATCGCCGCCAGCCTGGTAATCAACCTGATTGCCATGGCCGCACCGCTGTTCGTGATGAACGTGTATGACCGGGTTGTACCCAACCAGGCTACAGCAACCTTGTGGGTGCTGGCCGCAGGCATTACCGGCGCTTACCTGTTCGACCTGTTGCTCAAGGGCTTGCGGGGCCTGTGCCTGGACCTTGCTGGCAAGAAAACTGACCTGATCATCTCCGCCACGCTGTTCGAGCGCGTGGTGGGCATGGCCATGAAAATGCGCCCGGCCCGTGTGGGCAGCTACGCCCAGAACATCCACGAGTTTCAAGGCATGCGAGATTTTCTGACCTCGCTTACCCTGACCACCCTGATCGACTTGCCGTTCACCGTGCTCATTCTGCTGGTGATCGCCATCCTGGGTGGCAACCTGGTATGGATTCCTATCGTGGCCTTCCCCCTGGCCCTTCTGCTGGGCCACCTGTTGCAGAAGCCGCTGACCGCCACCCTTGAGCGCACCATGCAACTGGCCTCCGAGCGGCAGTCTGCGCTGATCGAAACCCTGGGAGGGCTGGATGGCATCAAGGTCAACAATGCCGAGAGCGAACGCCAGTACCAGTGGGAGCAAACCATCGGCACCCTTAGCCGCCTTGAGCTGCGCGTAAAGGTGCTGTCCAGCCTGGCCATGAACCTGACGCTGATGATCCAGCAGTTGGCGGGTGTGGCAATGATCATCTTTGGTGTGTACCAGATCATCGACAATAACCTGAGCATGGGCGGTTTGATCGCCTGCTATATGCTCAACACCCGTGCACTGGGGCCATTGGCACAGCTATCCGGCCTGCTGACCCGCTACCAGCAGACGAAAGTCACCATGGTGTCGGTCAACCAAATGATGGAGCTGCCCCAGGAACGCAATTTCGAGGAGCGCCCGCTTAGTCGGCCTATCCTTCAAGGGGCTATAGAATTCCGTAACCTGGGCTTTACCTACCCGAACCAACAGAACGTGGCCCTTCGCGGTATTAACCTGGCTATTCGCCCCGGTGAGAAGATCGGCATCATTGGCCGAAGCGGTTCAGGCAAGAGCTCATTAGCCAAGCTGGTAGTGGGCCTGTACGAAGCCGATGAAGGGGCCTTGCTGGTTGATGGTGTGGACATCCGCCAGATCGATGTCAGCGAACTGCGCCACAACATCGGTTACGTACCTCAGGACATCCAGCTGCTGGCCGGCACCCTGCGCGACAACCTGGTGTCAGGCGCGCGCTACGTGGAAGACGAAATGGTATTGCAGGCCGCTGAACTGGCAGGTGTGCATGAGTTCGCTCGCCTTCACCCACAGGGGTATGAAATGCAAGTGGGCGAGCGCGGCCAGAACCTCTCAGGCGGCCAGCGGCAGAACGTCGCCCTGGCTCGCGCGCTGTTGCTGAACCCACAGATCCTGTTGCTGGACGAACCTACCAGCGCTATGGACAACAGCGGTGAGGAGCGCCTGAAGCAGCGCCTGCAACCGTTCATTGCGGACAAGACCATGGTGCTGGTTACCCACCGAGCGTCGCTGCTTTCGTTGGTGGACCGGTTGATCGTGATCGATCGCGGACAGATTGTGGCGGACGGCCCGAAAGCGGCTGTGCTTGAAGCGTTGAAGAAGGGGCAAGTCAATGTCGCTTAATGTAAAGCAGGGCGGCGGCATTGGCGCCTACTTCAAAGGCCGGGACAACCTCTCCGGGCAACCCCTGCCGGAAGTGAACAAGGCGCTGATCGACGATGCCCCACGTATTGTGCGGCTGACTATCTGGGGCGTCATTTTGTTCTTCGTGTTCTTGATCGGTTGGGCGCATTTTGCCGTGATCGATGAAGTGACCAAGGGCGAAGGCAAGGCAGTCCCCTCTTCCAAGATCCAGAAAATCCAGAACCTGGAAGGCGGTATTGTTGCGCAGATCTACGTGAAGGAAGGCCAGATCGTAGACCCCGGCGCACCACTGATTCGCCTGGATGACACCCGCTTTGCCTCCAACGTGGGCGAAACCGAGGCCGACCGTGTAGGCATGGCCCTGCGTGTAGAACGCTTGAGTGCCGAAGTGGAAGACCGCCCGCTGAATTTTGATGCTGAATTGCGCAAGAACGCGCCTAAACAGGCCAATGACGAAGAGCAGCTGTACCGCAGCCGTCGCCAGCAATTGGCAGACGAAATTGGCGGCCTGCAGGCGCAGCTTACTCAGAAGCAGCAGGAACTGCGTGAGTTCGGCTCCAAGCAAGAGCAGTACCGCAACAGCCTGAACCTGCTGCGCCAGGAAATCGGCATGTCTGAACCGTTGGTCAAGCAAGGCGCCGTGTCACCCGTGGAAGTACTGCGCCTCAAACGTTCGGAAGTTGAGACCCGTGGCCAGCTGGACGCAACGTCCTTGGCCATGCCGCGGGCCCAGGCGGCGATTTCCGAAGTGCAGCGCAAGATCGATGAGACCCGCGGCAAATTCCGCAGCGATGCCCTGACCCAATTGAACGAAGCCCGCACGGACCTAAGCAAGTACACCGCCACGGCCAAGGGGCTGGAGGATCGAGTGAGTCGCACCATGGTGTCCTCGCCAGTGCGGGGTATCATCAAGTCGGTATTGGTGAACACCGTAGGTGGCGTAATTCAGCCGGGCAGCGATATCGTAGAGATTGTGCCGCTGGACGATACGCTGATCGTGGAAGCGAAGATCCGCCCCCAGGACATTGCTTTCCTGCATCCAGGCCAGGAGGCCATGATCAAGTTTACGGCCTATGACTACACCATCTACGGGGGCTTGAAGGGCGAGCTGGAGCAGATCGGTGCCGATACCGTCACCGACGAAGACAAGAAGCAGACCTATTACATGATTCGGCTACGCACTGATCGTAATCACTTGGGGCCAGATGACAAACCCTTGTTGATTATCCCGGGGATGGTGGCGTCGGTGGATATCATTACGGGCCACAAAAGCATCCTGAGCTACCTGCTCAAGCCCATTCTGCGAGCACGCGCCGAGGCGTTGCACGAGCGATAGGGTTAGCCCCGTCAGGTGCATGGTGCAACGGCGCTTTACGGCGTCGTTGCACATACGTACCAAGCACTGTGCCATCTGTACTAACGTTATTCCCTAACGGTATTTAATACGCTTTTTTTATTCTTTTATATTGGCTCTCGCGTACCTGCCGGCCAACCGGCGCGCCGCATGAATAGAACGAACACGGTCGTCCCCGTGAGTTTCTTGTCAAGTGTGGAGAGTCACTATGCCTTCGGCCCTTAAGGCCCCTACCGTAGCCCACGGGCCGGCGTTCGAGATCATTCCCTTCGATGGCGCAGTAGGCGCCGAAATCATCGGCCTGGACCTGACCCAGCCGCTTTCAGACACTGATTTTGCCCGCGTGCATCAAGCACACCTGGATCACCATGTGGTGGTGTTTCGCGACCAGCGCATTACCCCTGAACAGCAGATTGCCTTCAGCCGCCGCTTTGGCGAGCTGCAGATTCATGTGCTCAAGCAGTTCCTGCTGGCGGGCCATCCCGAAATTCTGATCGTCTCCAATATCGTGGAGGGCGGCACGCCTTTGGGCCTGGGAGATGCCGGCAAATTCTGGCATTCGGACCTGTCCTACAAGCCACTGCCAAGCCTGGGCTCCATGCTTCATGCCCAAGAGCTGCCTAGCGAAGGCGGTGATACGCTCTTTGCTGACATGCACAAGGCTTTGGCTGCACTGCCTGTCGAACTGCGCAAAGCCATCGAAGGCCGTAGCGCCGCGCACTCCTACACCGCTCGCTACAGTGAAACCAAGTTTGAAGGCAATTGGCGCCCTACGCTCAGCGCCGAACAATTAGCTCAGGTGCAGGAAGTAGTGCACCCAGTGGTGCGCACCCATCCTGAAAACGGCCGCCAGGCACTGTTCGTCAGCGAAGGGTTTACCACGCGTATTGTAGGCCTGCCTGAGGATGAAAGCCGACAGTTGCTTGAGGAGCTCTACCGCTACAGCGTATTGCCTGAAAACATTTATCGCCACCAATGGCAGCCCCGTGACCTGGTGTTTTGGGACAACCGCTCGTTGATTCATCTGGCGGCCGGTTGCCCAAGTCATCTACGGCGAAAACTGTACCGCACCACCATTCAGGGCGACGCGCCCTACTGACGCGACCTGCTACAGCGTCAATACCTTCCCCACGCCCCTCTGCCGCACGCGTTAAACCGTGCGGCGGCTGCTATCAGGTAACCGTCCCCATGACCCTTCCTGCGAATGGCCAGCCCGCTGCCTCTGCGCCGCTGCTGGCAGTAGACAAGGTAACCCTTGAGTACCAGACGCCCCGCCAGGTTGTGCGTGCCACGCACCAGGTAAGCTTTGAAGTAGATGCCAACGACAGGTTCATATTGCTAGGCCCTTCGGGCTGCGGCAAAAGCTCGCTGCTCAAAGCCATTGCCGGCTTCATCGAGCCGGCGGACGGCACTATCAGTTTGGCTGGCAACCCAGTGACCGGCCCAGGGCCGGATCGGCTTGTGGTATTCCAGGAATTCGATCAGTTGCCGCCCTGGAAAACGGTCAAACAGAATGTGATGTTCCCCTTGCTGGCTTCACGCGCAGCCAGCCGTGCAGAGGCGGAAGAGCGAGCATTGCATTACCTGAACAAGGTGGGGCTGGCGCGCTTTGTCGATGCCTACCCACACACGCTTTCTGGGGGGATGAAAGCCCGTGCTGCCATCGCCCGCGCCTTGGCCACACAACCTAAGGTGCTACTGATGGACGAGCCCTTCGCCGCCCTGGACGCCCTTACCCGCCGCAAGATGCAGGAAGAACTGCTGGCGCTGTGGGAAGAGGTACGTTTCACGTTGCTGTTCGTCACTCACTCCATTGAAGAAGCACTGGTAGTAGGCAACCGTATTTTGCTCTTATCGCCACACCCTGGCCGTGTTCGGGCAGAGGTTCACAGCCATCACTATGGCCTGCATAGCCTGGGAAGCGATGCCTTCCAGGCATCTGCTCGGCACATTCATACGCTGCTGTTCGATGAAGTGCCGCAAGGCCCGCGCGAACAGCACACCACCTTCAATGATTTGCGTATCGCTTATTAAGGGCCGCCCATGGGACAGGAATATGAAGTTGCGCTCGCCCCACTGGTGGACGTACCACTGGAGCGCGAGCTTTCGCTGGCAAAGCGGCTGTGGCAACAGGGCTGGCTGCGCAAGGGGATTATTCTGCTGGTAATAGGCCTGGTGTGGCAGGCTGCGGCGCTCTATACCAACAACGACCTGCTGCTGCCCAGCGTGACCCAGACCGCCCGGGCACTGGTAGAGGATACGCTCAGTGGCGAGCTACCGGCCAAAGTCATGGTGTCCATGGGTGTGCTGCTCAAAGGGTATGCATTGGGTATCGTGCTGGCATTTGCCCTCACTACATTGGCGGTCACAACACAGCTGGGTCGAGATTTACTCAGTACGCTCACCTCTATGCTCAACCCCCTGCCACCCATTGCCCTGCTGCCTTTGGCGCTGCTGTGGTTCGGCCTGGGCGAGAAAAGCCTGGTGTTTGTACTGGTGCACTCCGTGCTATGGCCCTTGGCGCTCAATACGTATTCAGGCTTTATGGGGGTGTCCGAAACCCTGCGTATGGCGGGCCGCAACTACGGCCTGCGTGGTCTGCGGCTGGTGGGGCTGATCCTTATCCCGGCAGCGCTGCCATCGATTCTGTCAGGCCTCAAGATCGGCTGGGCCTTTGCCTGGCGCACGTTGATTGCGGCAGAGCTGGTATTCGGTGCCACAAACGGCAAAGGTGGCCTGGGCTGGTACATCTACCAAAACCGCAATGAGCTGTTTACCGACAAAGTGTTTGCCGGGCTTGCCGTGGTCATCGTGATCGGATTGCTGGTAGAAAACCTCGTGTTCGATACCCTGGAGCGCCTGACCATCAGGCGCTGGGGCATGCTGCGCTAAACCGCGACGGGCGGCTTATTGCCAAGGGCCGGGCTCACCTACCAGCCGGCCTTGCACGGCTGAAATACCCATCTCGCGGATAACCGCCAGTTCGCCCTCGGTTTCTACCCGCTCGGCGATCACGGGCAAGTCGATACTGTGTGCTGCCCGCTGAATGGCCTCAATGAACAGCCGCTTGTGGTTTTCCTGGTCGATGGCGCGGATGTAGCTACCGTCCACTTTCAGGTACGCCAGGCCCAGGTTCGCTAGGTTGCCAATCATGCTGAAGCGCCCACCGAAGTGCTGTAGCGCCAGGCCGAAGCCTAAGGCGTGAAGGCGCCGTGTGACATGTTCAAGCACCTGTTGCTCTGGTAACTGTTCTTCGCCGATTTCGAAGACCAGCCGAGGCCCCAGCGCAGTGTGCTGGTTCAACAGCTCGAAGATACGGCCTAGGGCTTGGGGGTCGTCCAAGGTAGCGGCAGAGAGGTTGAGGGCCAGTACCCCTGGGCGTGCTTGCAAATGTGCCAGCACCAGGCGCAGCATGATCAGGTCCAGCCGGCTGGACCAGCCAAACCGCTCAATCCACGGCAAGAACCGCCCCGCCGCGATGGCCTGGCCTTGGGCATCCAGCACGCGAGACAGCACCTTGTAATGCAAGGGCGTGGCATCGTGGGTATTGACCACCGGTTGGAAGAACAGCTGAAAGCGGGAGGTCGTTAACGCTTCGTCCAGCAATTGATACCACTCATGGTGGTCGTCACCCCCCACCTGTGCGGCTTGTTGATCCAGGCATACCCAATGGGCTTCGCCAGCGCCCTCCGCCTGAGCCAATGCCTGGTCTGCGAGTTTGAGCAGGTCCTGGGGTGCCTCACCTGCCGTATAGGGCGCTAACCCCATCCAGGCGGCGGGGTACACGTCCGAGGCACCTGTTTCATACAGGCTGTGCAGTGCAGTATCCAGCGTTTCAGCCAGCTGCTTGGCTTCTTCGAGGGTAACGCCTGGCGCCAGCACGGAAAACTCACCACCGCGGCTGCGGCAGATCAGGTTACTGGTTTCGGGGTGCCGTGCGCAGTGCCTGACCAGCATGGCCCCAACTTCCTTGAGCAAGGCATCGGCAGCAGGTGCCCCCATGCGCAGGTTAAGGCCGGCCAAATCATTGACGCGTAGTAGAAGCAGATAGCCAGCGCCGTTTTCTTCAGCGTGGCTCACGCGAGCCTGCAACTGCATGTCGAAATAACGACGGTTGGCAAGGCCTGTGAGGGTGTCTTGGTACGACTCTTCCCGCAGCCGCTCACTGCGCTCGGCCTGCTCCATGAACAATGCCTTGAGCTTCTCTACCATCTGATTCATGGCCTGCACAACACGGCGCAGTTCAGGTGTGCGAGGCAACTGCGGCAAGATCAGAAATTCTCGACGGGCAATGCCGTGGGCTTGCTCGACCATATAATCAAGCGGACGTAACTGCCGTTTTAGCAGCAGCGCACCAAGCACGCCACTGACAGCGCCACAGATCAGCAGCCAGCTCAGGCTCCCCAAGGCGCTTTCCCATAACTTGGCCAGGGCAAACATGGGGTGGCTTACCACCTCAACCCGCGCAGCCTGCTGCCAACCACGGCTGACCAAAGCATCACTGCCCGCTGCCTCCAGGCCAATGAGCCGGATAAACCACCCAGGTACTCCTGCACTGTCCGGTTCGGCACTGCGCTCGACCATTACCTTGTTATCCGCCAAGTCCACCACACGGATGCTGGCGTAGTAGCCGCTATCAAAGATCGAACTGACCATCAGTTCGACCATGGCTGGGTCATCGATATTCGGGGTCAGTGACAGTGCTAGTGCCGTGGCAGCGTCCTGTGCATGGGAACGCAACTGATTGACGTACTGGGCTCGCGAACTTTCCAGGCTAACCAAGAAGCTACCGCTGAACGCCACAATCAGAAACAGGCAGATGGCGAGCAATAATTGCTTGAACAGGGACATCATGGCTCCAGTTTATTGAGTAGGGTCAGCCGGAAAGCCTTCGGCGGCCATTTTCTTCAGTACATCCTGCCAGCGGGAAAGCCGTTTAGTATCCCCTACCCGCTTGTTCCCACCGGCACCAGTCAACCACAGGCCCTCGGCATTAAAGGCATAAACCGGTAAGAGGTCAGTACGCTGGCTGGCCGGAAGAATGCCATCCACCAGGCTATCAAGCACCAAAGGCATGGCCTCAGGGCTTGAGTAATAGGTCAGTACCATATGGGCACGGTTCTGTCGCAGCGCCTTGACGTAGGTGATTCGTAGCTTCTCACCTGAAACGCCAAGGTGGCGCAGGCTGAAATACTTCGCGATAGCATAGTCTTCACAATCACCGGCACCTTTCCACAGAGACTGTACCGGAGTGGCCCAGTAATCGACCTCCTGCCAAAGATCGATATCTTCCCGGTACTGCATCTGATGATTGAAAAAGAGGTTCACTACGTTCAGTTGCTCGGCTTCAGGAACCTGTTTCTCGGTTGCAAGCAGCCGTTGCCATGCATCGATCCGCTGCTGGCCCGCACCTAAGGGGCCATAGAGTGCCTGTGCACGGCGGCTGATCGCGGAAAAGTCCCAGTCGGCCTGTAAAACCCCAAGCAAGCCAAAGCTCACCGCCATCACCATCGCTAGGCGGCGTAGCAGTACACCTATGGAACGACCTTTCACCACTACGGCCGGCCTGACCAACACTGGAAAGAAACGGATGGTGAGGGTAGAGTCAGCAAAATACAATGGCAACGTGGTATCACTTTATCGACATTTGTCGATGGGTTGTCAAATAAGCGCGATAAGCCACTGAACGGCAATGGTAAGTGCTGAAAACGTTCCGCAAAGGACGTAAGCTCCTTTCCATTGTGATTGTAGGTCCCGGCCCACACATCAATTGGCGTGTTTGAATAGCAGGGAGCTAAATCCGGTAGGACTTCGGTCGATAGCATTTAGTAGTTTCACATTTATCAAGGTAGTCAACGTGCCTAGAAAACCCAGCCCTTTGAGTGTTGTGCTGTCTGCAGAACAGCTTCCACCTCACCTTGCTCGGTCGATCATCGAAGAGCGCTTGCGCAACGCTATCCTGGATGGAAGCTTGCCCACTGGGATGGCCGTCCGTCAGCAGGAACTGGCCACGCTGTTTGGCGTAAGCCGCATGCCCGTGCGCGAAGCCCTGCGTCAACTTGAAGCACAACGGCTGCTCACAGTAGAACAACACAAGGGCGCTGTGGTTGCGCCATTGATTACTTGGGACGCCCCTGAAACCTACGAACTCAGGATTCTGCTGGAGTGTGAGGCCTTGCGCCAATCGGTGCCGCACCTCACCGAGGTGGAGCTGGGCGAAGCGGATCAGCTGATCGAACGCCTGGAAGCTGAAACAGACTATTCGCTGATGGGCGAACTGAACAAACAGCTTCACCTGAGGTTGTACAGCAAGGCACACAACCGTCGCCTGATGACGCTTGTGACTATAGGCCTGGAAGAGGAAGAACGGTTCTTGCGGTTCAACCTGAAGGCTATGGGCCTTGGCAAGGTATCCCAGGATGACCATCGCCAGCTGGTTGCTGCAGCACGGGCCGGCGATGTGGACTTAACCGTTCAATTGCTTACAGTTCATCTCCAGCGGGGTATCGGAGTTATTACTCGCTACCTGGAAAGCGCACAGAAAAAGTAACGTCTGCGCCAGCCTGCTGGCGCTAATCCCTTCCTTCTGACGGCACGCCCTGCGTGCTGCACCTTGCTGCGCGCCATCCAGGTAATTAACAGATACACATTGGCCTGATGGTAATGCGCGGACAAAACGCACACTCTTTACTTTGATCGGTAAAAGTCTCGTTCCGAGACGCCGGTTCGAGGAGGCTGCGCCTGCCGCCTGTAAAGCGGCTTACAAATTCCCCTATCTGAACGCCCAAGCCCTTAGCGTATTGCGCCCTCATGCGCACCTCCTGGTTTCGATCATATTTGATCGAAAGGAAGTTCTACGCCTTTAAAAACCTGAAAAAGAGGTTTTATGAAGTTGCTCGCCCCTAAAAAACATAGAATAAGAAATATACTTAAAAGTTCTTGCAAAACGTACTTCCACTGAACTAGCTTAAATAAGCCGATACGGATCCATTTTTGTATAAGCCCAGCCGCGTCTGCGCTGTCTTTATACGCCCGTACCACGGCACAACGTCCTACATTGCTTGAAAACTGCGGCCTAGAGCCACTGTTACGGTTTTGCCCATTTTTCCGGGGATGGATGGACTACATCTTTATACTTTGGAGGCTCCATATGCATGTACTTGAAAATGCCCTGCTTGTCCGCAAACAGGCGCTTGCCCAACATCCCATATTCTCGGCAATAACAACCTTGGCAGACTTGCGTGTTTTCATGCAGACCCATGTGTACGCAGTATGGGACTTCATGTCTCTGACAAAACGCCTGCAGAACGAGCTTACTTGCACAGGCCTGCCTTGGTTACCCCCTACTGATCCGGAATCTGCCCGCTTGATCAATGAAATTGTAGCGGGTGAAGAATCTGACAAACGTTTGGGTGGTGGGCACTACAGTCACTTCGAACTTTACCTTGATGCCATGCGTGAAGTAGGCGCTAGTACCCAGTCCATCGAGCACTTCATTACGCTGCAGCGTAATGGCGAAGGTTACCAACAAGCCTTGGTAAGCGCAGGTGCCGATGGCGCGGCGATGCACTTCGTAAAGCATACCTTGGCAACGGCTTGTCACGCGCCTGCCCACCAGGTGGCGGCTGCCTTCCTGCATGGTCGCGAGAGCGTGATTCCTGCCATGTTTCAGCGCTTGCTGGATGACTTGGGCGTATCACAGGCCCAGGCGCCTACTTTCCGCTATTACCTGCAGCGCCACATCGATGTGGACAGTGAAGACCATGGCCCTGCCGCCGAAAGGCTGCTGTATCGCCTTACCGGCGATGACCCAGTTCTACGTAGGGAAGTCTTTGAAGCCGCGATCTCAGCAGTCGACAGCCGACTACGCCTGTGGGATCGCCTTCAGGCCAGCTTGCAGGCTTCTCGCAAGGAGGCGGTGGCATGAGCGCATTTACCTACGTGTCATTTGCCGAGCAATGGGAACAACGGGCCACTATTCGTACACGCCCTCGTCGACGGTTGGAAAACGATAACCGGCTTATATACCCGCTGAGCCGACAGCCCTTGGCAATGAGCGCCGTGCTTCAACGCGCTTGCCCAGAACAAAGGGACTTTATTCTGCTGCAGACGTTATACAAGTTCATCAACGACATCGTGATCTTTGAAACGGAAATCGTTGACAAGACGGCGCGCAATATTGCCAAGGGCCGTTTCGGTGTGGCCTTCCCTTTGCCCTGCCGCTATGACGCAATGACGGTTGTGGTGGACGAGGACTATCACGCGCTAGTTGCCATGGACTTCCTGCAGCAAACCATTGCAGCCACGGGTATCGAACCCATCGACATGCCCCAGGAGATAGAACTCAGCCGTGCCATTCCTGCCGTTGTTGCTCGCGCGCCCGAACCTCTCAAGGCAGCCATGGAGCTGATTTGCGTGGCCATTGCTGAAAATACAGTGACCAACGATGTAGCAGCCTTTGCCAAAGACGACAGTGTAAAGCCGTCCATAAAAGGGCTGATGGCTGATCACTTGGCTGATGAAGGCAGGCACTCCAGTTTCTGGGCAGCATTGACACGTTTGTATTGGGCTAATGCTTCACAGCCTGACCGTGAAGTGATTGCTGGCCTGCTGCCGGTCTTTATTGAGCAATACCTTACCAACGACATCCAGAAGGCATTCGACATCCGGCTGATCGATGCGCTGCCCGTACCGGCCTCTGTTGCAGAGGCACTCAAGCGAGAAGTGGCAGAACTGGCGTTTCCCATAGGTCCCAGTCATCCGCTGGTCATGAACATTGTTCGCTTTTTCAGGCGCAGCAGTTTGCTCGACGCGCCCTGTGTCAATACCGCCTTGGCGTCCTACCTCACTTGATAGCCGGAGAACGTTATGCAACAACTTACTATCTGGGTGCTTGGGCACAGTGCACTGGCGCGTGCGCTGGCACAGGAACTTGAAGCCTATGGGCACCTGTGCGTTTTACACACAACGCCTTCCAACCTCCCGCGCGTAGCGGCTAGCCTGATCATTGATGACGGCAGCCTGGTGCTGGAAGCTACCGCAAGGCGCGATTTTGGCAATGCGACGGTACTGCTGTTAAGTGTGAACCTCGGAATAGAAGCACATGGCAGCCTGCCGTTCGCGACGTTAGTCGTAACGTGCCAGGGGCAGGAAGTAGCGCATTGCACGGCTCAGGCCGACCATCGTGGCAACGGCCAGGTGCTGCACCACATGGCATTGCAGCAATGGGCCCAAGCGTTGTGCGACTGGGTAGGCCAATACTCACGCGATGCAGCAGCGCTAGCGGCCCTTGCGCCGATTACCCCTGTTGCAGGCCTACGCCGCCATTTATTAGCCTTCGATGCCATCGCCTACCGTCACAGCCTTAACCAGACCTCAAGGCCCGATTTGCTGGCCATAGCCAATGTGCCTTTAAGCGTGCGCCTGGAGGAAAGCTTTGCTTGCCATACCGACCACATTGCACTTCGCTGGGAAGGTGAGAGCCACACCTATGGGCAACTCAGAGCAGCTGCAGAAGTTGTTCGCCAGCATATCGTCGCCCAAGCGAGTTCAGGGTCACCGCCAGTGGTGGGGCTATGCATGGGTAAAAGCCCCCAATTGTTTGCCTGCGTGCTCGGCATACTGTTGGCGGGTGCGATTTATCTACCACTCGAGCCCAGTCATCCTTTGGAGCGCCGGCGCTATATTCTTGAGAACAGCGGCGCCAGCCTGTTGCTTCATGACAGCGAAGGCGCAGTGGCGGGTGGAAACTGGCAGTCGGTAGAACCTTCACATTTATCCTCCTGCAATGCAGCCCCGAAGCCAGTGGCGTTCAGTGCAGACACGCCCTGCATGGCGCTGTACACCTCTGGTACTACGGGGCAACCCAAAGGTGTACTGCTCAGTCAGCATAACCTCAGCCACTTCACGGCTTGGTACGCCGATTACACAGGGCTCAACCAGTGCTCAAAGGTGCTGCAGTTCTCCACCCTAAGCTTTGATTCTGCCACTATCGACCTTTTCCCTACCTGGCTGACCGGTGCATGTTTGATCGTTGCCAACGACGACGAGCGGCGTGATCCTGGGCGGCTTCTGGACTTGCTGACCAACGAGCACGTGAGCCAAGGATTCCTGCCCCCCGCCTTGCTGGCCATCTTGCCGCTAAGCCGCTTGGACGGTATCACCTGCATCGCCACCGGTGGCGATGTCTGTGAACCGTGGATCATCGAGGCGCTTGCTGGCCGGTGCCGCTTTCTCAATTTGTATGGCCCCACAGAAGCGACCGTTCTGGTGACGGCTACCCAGTTCGATGTTTCAAGCATCAATCGCTCCCTGGGCAGCCCTATCGCCAATAGCCAATGCTGGTTGCTGGATGAACAAGGGCAGCCTGTGGGCAATGGCGAGGCCGGTGAACTGTATATCGTTGGCCCAGGTGTTGGCCTGGGCTATTTGAACAACCCGGCCTTAACCTGCGAACGCTACGTATCCCTTACGCTGCCAGACGAGCACCAGGTACGTGCCTACCGCACCGGTGACCTTGCACGTTGGGGCGCGGGCGGCCTGGAGCTGGTAGGCCGTAAGGACAACCAAGTAAAGATCAGAGGCTTTCGGGTGGAACCGGAGGAGATCGAATGTTGCTTGCGTGATGCGCGGCTATGTCAACAAGTAGCCGTAATGGTAAACGATGACCGTCGGATCATTGCCTTTATCGCGGGGCCTCTAACCTCTCGTACGGATATGGCACATGAGTTGGGGCAATACGTTGCAGCTCGCCTGCCTACTTATATGCATCCCGCCATGTACGTTCAGGTCGAGCAATTGCCCTCAGGCGCGAACGGCAAGGTGGACCGGCAGGCGCTTAAATCCTATCCCCTTCCCCCAACAGCCTCTCGCGCAAATGCGCCTCGAACGGAACGACAGCGGACGCTTCAAGCGCTATGGGCGGATCTGCTGGAATTGAGTGCAGAAGAGATACCTGTAGATGAGAGCTTCTTCAATCTGGGCGGGCACTCCATCCTGTTGTCACGCTTACTCATTGCACTCAAGGAACAATTTGACTATGTGATTTCGATTAATCGGTTTATTGAGCGGCCAACGATCGAATGTCTTGAACAACTACTCACTGCCGAGGAACCCGAAACAGCGCATTCGATTGATCCACAGATCGAGAATCACCTTTCGCGGCCCCTGGGGATAACTCCCTTGTTGCTGAGTGCGCTGGGGGATGTGCATAAACCTCTGGTCACCGGTGCAAACAGCTTTTTGGGTGTGCATATCGTAGCCTCTCTGCTCGACTGGGGTGCAACGGAAGTAACGTGCCTGGTCAGGCCTGGAGTGAATGAAACGGCAGAAGACAGGTTCTCAGCAGCACTTGTGGATAACTGTTTGGCTGTGGACAGGTCGCGTGTGCGAGTTGTTTCAGGCGATATTGCTCAACGCCGGTTTGGTTTATCTGAATCAGATTATCAACAGCTTGAAAATAACTGCGGTGCAGTTATCCACAACGCAGCTAATGTGAATCACGTACTGGATTACGCTGCGCTTGCAGGCGACAACGTTGAGCCGCTGTTCCATTTGTTGAGCTTTTGCGAGAGCAAACGTAAAAAGATCCTGAGCTTCGTTTCCACGCTGTCTGCGTGCAGCGCTATAGATCCTTCAGGCACCGTCTTGGAAACCTGGCCTGCCCCTACTCCCCCCTTGTATATCCGTAATGGCTACAACCTGTCCAAATGGGCGGGTGAGCGAATACTGGAGCGAGCACACCAGGCCGGCTGTTTCATTAATATCTTCCGCCCGGGCAATATCAGCTTCAATAGTACAACTGGGGTATCTCAGCCTTACAAGAATCGTTTGATGCTGATGCTCAAGGGGTCCCTGCAGCTCGCTGCCGTGCCGGCATTGGAGCTGGATTTCGATCTGATGCCAGTGGACTTCCTTGCAAAGCTGATCGCCTTTCAATCCATCCGACACGACGCTTCTGCTGCGGTGTTCAACCTGCATAACCCTATGCCATTGCGCTGGATGGACTATGTGCGTGCTTTTGCCTCAGCAGGCCACACGTTTGAGGTAGTCCCCGTTGAAGCCTGGCAGCGCCGCTTGGCTGAAGTGGACAGTGCCAACGCGCTATTTGGCGTACTGGGGTTCTATCTGAGCGGCTTCGAAGAAGACATTGGCGACATCTCCAATATCGATTACCACAACGCTGCTGGTGTGGTTCAGCGCATGGCAGCCACTTATCCCGTTAAAGACGCAGCACTGCTCGCACGCGGCTGTGATTACCTTCAATCCATTGGCTTCATCCAGAGGAGCACGACCATGGCTCAACTCAAACCCGATACCCGCATTCACAACCCTACTGGCGTACGTGTTCAGGCTACTGTGGAAATCGATTCACCGGCTTCTGAGGCTTGGGCGGTGGTGGGCGATTTTGGTGGCTTCCAACGGTTTATAACAGCATTGGAGGGGACTCAGCTGATCGGGCAAGGCGTGGGGCAGGTACGCTGGAAAACCTTCAAGGATGGCCACTTTGCTGTGGAACAGCTTAACAGCCATGACTCACTTGAGATGCGTATGACTTGGACGCTGATTCATACATCGCTTCCCGTAGCCAACCTATGGGCGGCCATGGAGGTTAATGTGCTTGGAGAGGAAAGGTCGAGGGCCACTTGGACGATTCAAGCGGAGCCCTTGCCTGATGCCGAGTTGAACGGTGATGCATTCAGCGCGTTCCTGCAGGGCTTCGCTGATGGGGCTATGCAGGAGGCCAGCCGTGTGGTGAATGCTACAACGTTGTAATTGGCCTTAAAAGACAAAAGCCCTGGTCGCGTGAGCGGCCAGGGCTTTTGTGTTTGAATCTTGACGATGACCTACTCTCACATGGGGAAACCCCACACTACCATCGGCGATGCATCGTTTCACTGCTGAGTTCGGGATGGGATCAGGTGGTTCCAATGCTCTATGGTCGTCAAGAAAT
>Ga0268349_1000077_pt1 | contig 20077 bp, 15 predicted proteins | sample G5R2_MAIN_18SEP2_FD_190164 | JGI IMG/M metagenome (GOLD analysis project Ga0268349, IMG submission 190164) | Phyllosphere microbial comminities from switchgrass, GLBRC, Michigan, United States - G5R2_MAIN_18SEP2017_LD1 | ecosystem: Host-associated > Plants > Phyllosphere > Phylloplane/Leaf...
AGTCCAGGTCGATATGGGTGCATTGAAAGCCCAGCTGGCCATTGTTGTCATGGCGCAACTCGGCTTCCATGGCAATGGGGGCATCCTCGCCCAAGGTAATGGCAACGGCAAAAGGAACGGTAGGGTCCGCCGCCCAGTCGGCCGGGCGAGACACCAGCAGGCCTTTCAGGGACAGGTCCAACAGGGTGACCTTCCACTGCTGATTGCCCTGGGTGAGGGTTGTGAGTGCATCAAAGGCGATGCGCTTGAAGCGACGACGGTCTTCTGTGGTGGTCTGGGACATGGTACTTCCTCGATAAGGCCCCCGCCGCGCGGGATGATGTCTATGCTGCCGTGCCTGTGAGTGCTCGGCAATGCTTGTGTGCCTTTTTTGCGACAACCTTGCCAAACCGGTAGCCAGATGCACAGTGATTGCGCGTCCCACCCTGTAAGGGGGTGTGCTGTGTGGCAAGTGTAGCTAGACTTGAGCCGGATTTATCCGTTCCCATTTGCTGGAATCCAAAACATGAAAAACAATAATAGCCTAGCCCGCCATCTCCCTTGGCTTGCGCTGGCGGTGATCGGGGCGTGGGCACTGGGAGTTGTAGCCCTGCGGCGGGGCGAAAGTGTCAACGCGCTGTGGATCGTGGTGGCGTCCGTTGCCATCTACTTGGTAGCGTATCGCTATTACAGCTTGTTCATTGCCGAGAAGGTGATGCAGCTGGACCCTCGGCGGGCCACGCCTGCCGTACTGAATAATGACGGGCTGGATTACGTCCCCACCAACAAACATATTCTGTTCGGGCACCACTTTGCAGCCATCGCGGGTGCAGGCCCGTTGGTGGGCCCCGTGCTGGCCGCCCAGATGGGCTACCTACCAGGCACGCTGTGGCTGATTGCCGGCGTAGTGTTGGCAGGCGCTGTTCAGGATTTCATGGTGTTGTTCCTGTCCACGCGCCGTAACGGCCGCTCCCTGGGCGACATGGTGCGTGAGGAAATGGGCCGTATCCCCGGTACCATCGCGCTGTTCGGCTGCTTCCTGATCATGATCATCATTCTGGCGGTACTGGCCCTGATTGTGGTCAAAGCACTGGCCGAAAGCCCCTGGGGGGTGTTCACGGTCATGGCAACCATTCCAATCGCCATGTTCATGGGGCTGTATATGCGCTTTATACGCCCCGGTCGCATTGGCGAAATCTCACTGATCGGCGTAGCGCTGCTGCTGGCGTCGATCTGGGCGGGAGGGCAGGTGGCGGCGGACCCGGTCTGGGCAAAAGCCTTCACGTTTACCGGCGTACAGATCACCTGGATGCTGATCGGCTATGGCTTTGTTGCAGCAGTGATGCCGGTATGGTTGATTCTTGCGCCCCGTGACTACCTGTCCACCTTCCTCAAGATCGGCACTATCATCGCCTTGGCTATCGGCATTCTGGTCACCATGCCCGAGCTTCGTATGCCTGCGCTTACTCAGTTCACCGACGGCACAGGCCCCGTATGGAAGGGCACCTTGTTCCCATTCCTGTTCATTACCATTGCCTGTGGCGCAGTATCAGGGTTCCACTCGCTCATTGCGTCCGGAACCACGCCCAAACTGCTGGATAACGAAGTCAACGCCCGTTACATCGGTTATGGCGCCATGCTGATGGAGTCTTTCGTGGCAGTCATGGCCATGGTAGCGGCCTCTGTGATCGAACCTGGCGTGTATTTCGCTATGAACAGCCCGGCAGCGGTAGTGGGCGGCGATGTCACGGCGGTTGCTACCGCAGTAAGCCATTGGGGCTTTGCAATTACCCCGGATGCCCTTCAGGCGGTAGCCCACGACATCGGCGAAAATACCATTCTGGCCCGTGCAGGCGGCGCGCCTACCCTGGCAGTGGGTATTGCGCAAATTCTTCATGGGTTGATGCCAGGCCAGAACGCAATGGCCTTCTGGTACCACTTTGCGATCCTGTTCGAAGCGCTGTTTATTCTTACGGCCGTGGATGCGGGCACCCGGGCAGGGCGGTTCATGCTGCAGGACTTGCTGGGCAGCTTTGTCCCCTCTCTTAAGCGCACTGAGTCATGGGGAGCCAACCTGATCGGTACAGGAGGTTGCGTCGCGCTGTGGGGCTACCTGTTGTATCAAGGTGTCATTGACCCGCTGGGCGGTATCAATACCCTGTGGCCGCTGTTCGGCATCTCCAACCAAATGCTGGCCGGTATTGCACTCATGCTAGGCACTGTGGTGCTGATCAAGATGAAGCGCCAGCAATACATTTGGGTCACGCTGCTGCCTGCGGCCTGGTTGCTGATCTGCACCACAACGGCAGGCTTTATCAAATTGTTCGATGCCAACCCGGCGGTTGGCTTCCTGGCATTGGCAAAGAAATACAGCGACGCGCTGGCGGCAGGGCAGGTGATCGCGCCGGCCAAGGACATCAACCAGATGCAGCATGTGATCTTCAACGCCTATACCAACGCCACTCTGACAGTGCTGTTCCTGTTCGTGGTGCTGGCCGTACTAGTGTTTGCGATCAAGGTGGGTTACGCGGCCTTGGGCAAGCGCGACCGTACAGACAAAGAGGCGCCTTTCCAGGCGCTCCCAGACGCTTAAGGAGGTGATCGATGTTCAATGACTTGAGCCGGTTGGGTAAGTACTTGGGGCAGGCCGCACGCCTGATGGTAGGCATGCCGGACTACGACAACTACGTGGAACATATGCGCAAGACCCACCCGGAGCTGGCCGTAATGGATTACGAAGCCTTCTTTCGCGAGCGGCAAGAGGCGCGCTACGGCGGCGGCAAGGGTTCGCCCCGCTGTTGCTGAGGCCCGTTCCTCGACAGGGGGCGGCCAACCTGCCCCCTGCCTACACACTGCATGACTTGGGAGGCCTTTGTGCCCACGCCTATTGCTGTGACAGTGCTGAGCGGTTTTCTCGGTGCTGGCAAAACAACGTTGCTTCGCTACTTGCTACAGGCCGAGCATGGTTTGAAGCTCGCAGTCATCGAAAACGAATTCAGCGACACCAGTATCGATACGCAACTGCTGGGCAGCGAACCTGTACAGGTCGTAACCCTGGCCAACGGGTGCGTCTGCTGCAGTATCCATACGGATTTGACCAATGCCTTGTTTCTGCTGCTTGAGCGCCTGGACGCAGGGGAGATCGCCTTCGACCGGCTAGTAATCGAATGCACGGGCCTGGCAGACCCCGCCCCTGTAGCACAAACCTTCTTTATTGAAGAGGCGCTGCGTGATCGGTACGTGCTGGACGGTATCGTGACCCTGGTGGACGCCGCACATGCTGCTGAACATCTCAAGCAGACGATCGCCCAGGCTCAGGTTGGTTTTGCGGACCGCTTGCTGGTCAGCAAAACCGACCTGGTCACGCCTGAAGCGTTCGAGGCATTGAGCCAGAGGCTGGCTCGCATCAACCACCGTGCCCCTGTCCGTGTGGTGGATCACGGTGAAATCGACCTGTCCGAGTTGCTGGACATTCGCGGTTTCAACCTTAATGCCGAGCTTGGGGTAGGGCTTGGGACGCGACCTATGCTGATTGGCGCGGGCACTGACCGGATCCGTAGCCTGGTGCTGCGTACGTCAACACCTCTAGACATCGACCGGCTAAGCGCTTTCATGAACCAACTGCTGGAAGACCATGGCCGCCAGCTGTTGCGCTACAAGGGCGTGCTCAATATTGAAGGCGAGCCGCGCAAGCTGGTATTCCAGGGGGTGCTCAAGCTGTATGGCTTTGACTGGGATACCGAGTGGTCAGCAAACGAGGCTCGCGAAAGCACCTTGGTGTTCATCGCCGATGACCTGCCTGAAGATGCTATCCGCACAGCCTTCGAGCAGCTTTGAAGCATTTGGCAAAGATTAGACTTCATCGGGTGTGCTGATCCAGGGGACTTCGCGCTCAAGTATCTGCAGGCGCCAGGGTTGAGCCGGCGCGTTGGTCGCAGCCAGGTAGTGATAGCGGTTGCTGGCACGCCGTGCGGTTGCAATGGGCGCACCGTCGCAGGCCAGGATCAGCGTATGGGTATCGCCGTCCAGGTCCTGCAGGCTAAGAGTAGTACCTGTCAGCGAGTGCAGGCTGAACAGGGTGGGGTCATACCGGTCAGTCGGCTGAAGACCCAAATAACCGCCCTTGTCCAGGTAGGCCCCCTTTCCAAAATGCTTGCCTGGTTCACGAGTATATAAACGATAACCGCCTGGCTTGTGGCGGAAGTAAAGCACCATGGCTGCACCGGTTACCCCCGAATGGCAACCTAGCATGGCGGAGTCATTGCGGACTGTGCTGGCAAGGCTGATACCAGGCGGAAGGGCTGTACCGATTCTGTGCACCCAAACCGGCTTGCCCTCCAGTGCGTCAAGGGTGTTAACAGGGTATTGATCCCGCCATAACGTGGCCAGGAATGACTGTTGTCGATGTGTTGGCATAGGGCACTTCGTTAAGTTGAGGCTCATGCAGCGGCAGCGTCAGCCCTGCCGAAGTCAGGTCGTAGCATGCCGCTGCCGGCCTGAGGTCAATGTGCGGCAAGTATTGCCAGGCTTATCTCTAAGGGGTCAGGCGCTGAGCCAATCGACTTCGCGCTCGACGATATCCAGCGTAAACAGGGTTGGCGAGGTGGAAGCGTTTTGAGCCAGGTAGTTAGCACCTGGCGCGATGCCGTGTAGCGAAACCGCCGTACGCGTGTCGGCTGCTCTGAACATTATTTGGGACTGATCGCCTGTCATTTCTAACAAAGTGGCCGTTGTGCCTGTGGCGGCATTGGAAAGACGCCATAGCGGTGGGTCCAGCCTCCCTATCCTGGCGCTGATCAATAAACCTTGCGGGGAACTGAACAGGCCTTCGCCAAAGTGTTGACCGCTTCGTACATAAAGGCGGTAGGCGCCGTTTGCATGACGAAAATAAAGCAGAACGGGTGTGATGCCGTGCTTGACGTCGAAATTGACAAGCCCCAGTTCACGCTCATGGTCGAGGGCGCCGGGTGTGTCATCCAGCGTTCCCAACGCAGGGCTAGCATCGACAAGGGTGGGTTGATACGCACCAGGCACGAACATGGCGGTGCTTACAGGGCCGTAGGCCCATTCTCCCAATACGATAACGGGTCGGTTGCTGCTGGAAAGCGTAGCGGTGAATGAAAGTGATTTGTCTGATGGCATGGCGACCTCCTAGTCAATGTGAAAGCCCGGCCTGGACTTGCCTGCACACCCTACTATTGCTGCCATTGCACGTCGCAGACGGAACCCGTTCCGCTGACCAGGCACAAAAAAACCGGCCTGAGCCGGTTTCTTTGCAAGCCGGGGTATCAGTTGCCGTATACCGGCAGCTTGGCACAAATGGCCTTGACCTTTTCGCGCACGGCGTCGATCACGGCTTCGTTGCCCAGGTCGGCCAGGATGTCGCAGATCCAGCCTGCCAGCTCGCGGCATTCGGTTTCCTTGAAACCACGGGTGGTCACCGCTGGCGTACCAAAGCGCAGGCCGGAGGTCACGAACGGGGAGCGTGGGTCATTGGGTACTGAGTTCTTGTTCACGGTAATGAACGCACGGCCAAGGGCTGCGTCTGCATCCTTGCCGGAGATGTCCTGCTTGATCAGCGACAGCAGGAACAAGTGGTTTTGCGTACCGCCGGAGACCACATCGAAGCCTCGCTCGATAAACACTTCGGCCATGGCCTGGGCGTTCTTGACCACCTGCTGTTGGTACACCTTGAATTCAGGTTGCAGCGCTTCCTTGAAGCAGACGGCCTTGGCAGCGATTACGTGCTCCAATGGCCCACCTTGAGCGCCGGGGAACACGGCAGAGTTGAGCTTTTTCTCGATGTCCGGGTTGCTGCGTGCCAGGATCAGGCCGCCACGTGGGCCGCGCAGGGTTTTGTGGGTGGTGGTGGTTACCACGTCTGCAAAGGGGACCGGGTTAGGGTACACATCGGCAGCAACCAGACCCGCCACGTGAGCCATGTCCACGAACAGGTAGGCCCCCACCTTGTCGGCGATTTCGCGGAAGCGCGGGAAGTCCAGCAATTGAGAGTACGCAGAGAAACCCGCCACGATCATCTTGGGCTTGTGCTCGACCGCCAGGCGTTCCACTTCGTCGTAGTCGATCAGCCCATTGGCGTCGATACCATACTGCACGGCGTTGTACAGCTTGCCGGAGGCCGACACGGAAGCGCCATGGGTAAGGTGACCGCCGTGTGCCAGGCTCATGCCCAGAATGGTGTCGCCGGCCTGCAACAGCGCCAGGTACACCGCTGAGTTGGCCTGTGAACCGGCATGGGGCTGGACGTTGGCGTAATCAGCACCAAACAGCTCCTTGGCGCGGTCGATAGCCAGTTGCTCTACCACGTCCACGTATTCGCAGCCGCCGTAGTAGCGCTTGCCCGGGTAACCTTCGGCATATTTGTTGGTGAGCACCGACCCCTGGGCTTCCATCACCGCAGGGCTGGTGTAGTTCTCGGAGGCGATCAGCTCGATGTGCTCTTCCTGACGCAGGGCTTCTTGCTCCATTGCGGCGAAGAGGTCAGCGTCGAACGTGGCAAGGGTCAAATCACGGCTGAACATGGCGGTCCTCGTGGATCGGCAGAGAGAAAGCGCACAGTCTACCGCATCAGTGCGGTTGAGCCACAAGCTGCAAGCTACAAGCGGCAGGCAAAGCAGGTCGGCAGTGGGTCACAATCTCGAATTCGCTCGCGAACCGCTTTTGCTTTTGCTTGAAGCGTGCCGCTCGCCACTAATCAAACATGAACAACGCATCATTGCTGAATTGTGCTTCGAACCTGTTAGCCGGCATTGGCCGGCCAAACAGGTAGCCCTGCACTTCATCGCACCCATGCTCGCGGAGGAAGTCCAACTGTTCGTGGGTTTCCACGCCCTCAGCGATCACCGAAAGGTTCAAGCTGTGTGCCATGGCAATGATCGCGCGGGCGATCTGGCCGTCCTGTTCGCCTTCGGGCAGGCCATCTACAAACGTGCGGTCTATCTTCAGCACATCGATGGGGAATTGCTTGAGGTAATTGAGGGATGAATAGCCTGTGCCGAAGTCATCCACAGCAATGCTCAGGCCCAGCCGTTTCAAACCATCAAGGATCTGCAGCGCTTCGTTCACATCGCGCATCAGAATGCTTTCAGTCAGCTCCAGCTCCAGGCACGCCGGGGATACGCCGGTCTCCTCAAGAATACTGGCAATACGTTTGCCCAATTGGCCATCGGAGAACTGCCGCACGGATATGTTGACCGACACCTTCGGTACACGCACCCGTGCCTGGTGCCAGGCCTTGAGCTGGCGACAGGCTTCAGCCAATACCCAGTCGCCTACGTCCACTACCAGGCCCAGCTCTTCGAGCACGGGTATGAAGTCTTGCGGGGGAACCAGGCCGCGCCGTGGGTGGCGCCAGCGCAGCAGGGCCTCGGCACCGGTCAGGCGTTTGCCGTCGCCGCTAAGCTGCGGCTGGTAGTACAGCACGAACTCTTCCTGTTCCAGGGCATGGCGCAGGTCGCTTTCTAGCTCAAGCCGCTCCAGGGCGCTGGCATTCATGTCAGCCTGATAGAACTGGAAGTTGTTTTTTCCGCGCTCCTTGGCGTGATACATGGCCGTGTCTGCGTTTTTCATCAACTGGCTCAGCTCGTTGCCATCCTGGGGGCTGAGCGCAATGCCGATGCTGGCTGTGACAAAGAATTCGCGGTTTTCCAGCACAAAGGGCGCATGCAGGCTGCCTAGTATTTCTTCGGCCACATGAATGGCTTGGGTCAGCGCCGCTTCGCGTGTGCCGCGCGATTGCAACAGCAGGGTGAACTCATCCCCGCCCATGCGGGCAACCGTATCATCTTCATTGACACAGGCCAGCAGGCGCATGGCCATGTCCTTGAGCATGCGATCGCCAGCGGCATGCCCCAGGGAGTCGTTGATAGGCTTGAACCGGTCAAGGTCGAGGAACATCAGCACGACCCAGGCCTTTTGCCGTTCCGCCTGCTGCAGGGCGGTAAACAGCCGATCCTGGAACAGGGTGCGGTTGGGCAGGTGGGTCAAGGCGTCGTAGTAGGCCAGGCGGTGGATACGCTGTTCGCTGGCCTTGCGTTCGCTGATGTCGCTGAAAAAGCATACGTAGCTGGCCAGGTCGCCCTCTTCGTCGAGCACTGCCGTGATACCCACCCAGGCCGGGTAGTGCTCCCGGTTGCGCCGCTGCAGGCGGATTTCTCCTTCCCAACTGCCGTTAAGGCGCAGTTGCTTGACCACATACTGCAGGTGCGCTTCCTGTTGGTCGGTGACCGTCAGCAGGGCCGGCAACTGGTCCAGCACCTCTGCAGGCTGGTACCCGGTAACACGCGTGAAGGCTTCATTAACCTGAACGATATAGCCTGCCGGGTCTGTGATGAGGATGGCCGACGTGGAGTGCTGGAACACCGTGGCAGCCATGCGAAGGTCTTTTTCGGCCCGTCGTTGCTGGCTCATGTCGCGGCCTACACCTAGCACACCTTCGAAGTTGTCCTGCTCGTCCCAGATCAGCACAAGGCGCAATTCGATGGGTACCTTGCGACCGTCGGCGCGCAGGCAGTCCAGAATAAACGTTTGGCTTTGTACCTGGGCTCGCAGCTCGGCCAGCAGCCCAGGGTTGCCAAGGGCGGAGGCTACGCGGCCTAGCAGTGTTTCCAGGCCTGTAAGCTGGGTGGGTGTAGCTACGATGGCCTGCCAGCCGCTGTCCATGATCACCTGAACGTCATAGCCCAGCATCCGGCTAATGGATGGGCTTACATAGTTGAGCGCAAGGCGGCTGTCAGTGGAAAAAATCACGTCGCTGATGCTTTCGGCAAGCATGCGATAACGCTGCTCACTGTCACGCAGGGATTGGCTGGCCTCGATCTGTTCGGTGACATCCTTGGCCACACCGATGATGCGTGTTACCTGCCCATTGGCGTCTTCGGCCAGGGTCTGTTCACGAATATCAAAGCAGCGCCACGTGCCATCTCGATGCTGGAAGCGCAATTGGCAGTGCAACTGGCCTACATAACGCGTGTCGCGCTGGTATTGGCGCAGCCCACGGTACTGCTCTGCATCCACCGGGTGCATGAGCCTTTCCCAGAACTGCTCGCCCAGGTCGTCCAGTTCGCTGGGGCTGTAGCCCAGCGTCGTTCCCAGGTGATGGTTGCTGTAAAGCGCTTTTCGGGTAAGCACATCTGCCACGTACAGATGGTCGGGTACTGCGCGCACGACGTCCGACCAGAAACGCTCGCGTTCTACCAGTGACACCTGGGCCTGTCTACGCTGAGTGACGTCGTTGAGGCTGAGAATCACCTCATCCACACTGCCGTCTTCAGGAATGCGCACCTGTGCCCACACATGGCAGACTTTGCCGTCCTTGTGCTGGAGCGAAAACTCCAGTTCCACCATCGCAGGCGAGAGCAATGCAGCCAGCAGCTCATAAGGCAGCCCCTGGTGTTCCAAGGCACCTTGGGCAATCAGTAGCTCCCACACACCCGCTGTGTCCTGAAGGCGTAGCAGGTTCAGTGCCACCTGGTTTGCCTCGGTCAGGTACATGGCATCACGCAATAGGTCGTGTTCGCCCGGATGTGCCTGCAGCCACGGCAAGAGGTCTTCGACCTGATGGATACCGTTCTGGTCAAGCAGGTGGCGCAGGTGCCGCAGATCGAAGACGCACAGCCCTACGCCGGCCCCTTCGAAAATGTCTTGATAGCGCCGGCGTTGCGCCTGTACGTCCCGTTGCCTACGCCGTATTCCGCGTAATACGAGCAACGGAAGAAGCGCACAGGCCAGCCCGACCGACAACTTGCTGAATAGGCCTGGAAGCAGGGGCAGGCGGGCCTGACGGCCATCGAACACGCTATGGAATTGCCAATCGCTGTTGGCCAGCGGGTAGTTGGCCAGCGCCATCTCCTGCTCATGGGCCGACAAAGGTGGTGCACCTTCGGGGGTTTCAGGCGGGCTCTCACTCCGATGAATAACCTGCCCGTCGCTGGTTTCGATCAGCCATTGCAGTGGGCCTTGGGGGGCCATTTGCGTGGCCAGGGCTGAGTAAAGCGCAGGCTTGAAGCGCAGTATCCAGTAGCCTTGGCTGACGGGGTCGCGTAGCAGCAGCCAGGCTTCCTTGCCGTCTGAGCTGTTGCTGTACCAGTAATCTACGCCGGCGGCCTGCTCAAACAAGCTATCGAGGCTGTTGCTTAGAAGCGGCCCTGGCTCCTGGCCAGGCAGGAGCTGCCCGTGGGCATCGAGTTGAACCACTGCGATCAGCCCGGCAGGCGAATCGGAGCGGGCCGCAGGCTTTGCACCAACAGCCTTCAGCAATCGCCCGTTGAGCATGCTTTCGGCAAAGAGCGCCATGTTGAGGTTGAGCTGGTCGGCCAGGTTGACGCTCTGGGTCAGTGCATTGCTACGCAGCGTTTCCTGGCTGTGGCGGTATTCGCCAATCACCTGCCAAACGAGCAACCCCGACAGCAAGAGTGTCAGAACAGCCAGCACACCCTTGAGGGAGCTTGAAAGTACGCTGCCTGTGAGGAGGTGAGGCTGGCGCAAAGGCGACGACTGATTGAGGTTGCTCAAACTGGGATCCTGCCAGGTTACGCCACGACCAACATTAACACTGCGCCCACACGCTCAGGCGGCGTCAAAGACGACATGATAGCAGGGCACACCTGCGTTGGCAGGCGAGCTGAGGTCGATTATATCAAAGTGCTATCACTGCGACTTGCAAGTTTGCCCTCTATCGCGCATTCCGGTAATTTTGACCGCTTTCCATCGTGCGCTTTCATCTCTGCGCGCCACCCTCGTTATAAGTCAGGTTTACCATGGCCCAATACGTTTTCACCATGCATCGGCTGAGCAAGGTTGTTCCGCCGAAGCGGGAAATCCTCAAGAACATCTCCCTGTCGTTTTTCCCGGGTGCCAAGATCGGCGTGCTGGGCCTGAACGGTTCGGGTAAATCCACCCTGTTGCGCATCATGGCCGGTGTAGACAAGGAGTTCGATGGCGAAGCGCGCCCCATGCCGGACCTGAACATCGGTTACCTGCCTCAGGAGCCGGAACTCGACCCCACCAAGAATGTGCGAGAAGTGGTGGAAGAGGCAGTGTCTGTCATCAAGGATGCCCAGGCACGCTTGGATGAAGTGTATGCCGCCTATGCAGAGCCTGACGCGGATTTTGACAAGCTGGCTGCCGAGCAGGCCAAGCTGGAAGCCATTCTGCAAGCGTCCGATGGGCATAACCTGGAGCGCCAGCTGGAAGTGGCCGCTGATGCCCTGCGCCTGCCGCCATGGGATGCACGCATTGAACACCTGTCCGGTGGTGAAAAGCGCCGTGTCGCCCTGTGCCGCTTGTTGCTGTCTGCCCCAGACATGCTGTTGCTCGACGAACCCACCAACCACTTGGACGCCGATTCGGTAGCCTGGTTGGAGCGCTTCCTCCACGATTTCCAAGGCACCGTGGTCGCTATTACCCACGACCGCTACTTCCTGGACAATGTGGCTGGCTGGATTCTGGAACTGGACCGCGGCCATGGTATTCCTTACGAGGGCAACTACTCCGGCTGGCTGGAAGCAAAATCCGAGCGTCTGGCGCAGGAATCCAAGCAACAGTCCGCCCACGAGAAGGCGCTCAAGGAAGAGCTGGAGTGGGTGCGCAAGGGCGCCAAGGCGCGTCAGTCCAAGTCCAAAGCTCGCCTGCAGCGGTTTGAAGAGCTGCAGTCCCAGGAATTCCAGAAGCGCAGTGAAACCAACGAAATCTATATCCCGGTGGGCCCACGCCTGGGCGACAAGGTTATCGAATTCAATAACGTCACCAAAAGCTATGGCGACCGTGTACTCATCGACAACCTGTCGTTTGCCATGCCCAAAGGCGCCATTGTGGGCGTGATCGGGGGCAACGGTGCAGGTAAGTCCACGTTGTTCCGTATGATCATGGGCAAGGAACAGCCGGACTCAGGTGTGATCGACATCGGTGATACCGTGCAACTGGCCTGCGTAGACCAGAGCCGTGAGGACCTGGACGGTAGCAAAACCGTATTCCAGCAGATTTCCGATGGTTCGGACCAGATCCGCATCGGCACCTATGAAGTGCCTTCGCGTACGTATGTAGGCCGCTTCAACTTCAAAGGGGGGGACCAGCAGAAGTTCGTCCGTGACCTGTCCGGGGGTGAGCGTGGCCGCTTGCATTTGGCCCTGACGCTGAAGGAAGGCGGCAACGTGCTGCTGCTCGACGAACCGTCCAACGACCTGGACGTGGAAACCCTGCGCTCGCTGGAAGAAGCCTTGCTGGACTTCCCTGGCGCCGCCATTGTGATCTCTCACGATCGGTGGTTCCTAGACCGTGTGGCGACCCACATTCTGGCGTACGAGGACGAGTCCATTGTGTTCTTTGAAGGCAATTACACCGAATACGAAGCTGATCGCAAGAAGCGCCTGGGCGAAGCTGCGGCCCAGCCACACCGTGTGAAGTACCGCAAGTTGGCGTAAGGCTTGGCCTGTTCGCGTGCTTTGCTAGCTCTCCGGCAAAGCACACGACCAAAAACAGCGGGCTAGTCCGGTGTTGCCGAAATGGCCAGCACTTCGAGCGTGTGGTCTCCCGCAGGCCGGTGCCACACCACCTCGTCCCCCACCCGCGCGCCCATTAGCGCGCGCCCAAGGGGAGAGGCCCAGTTCACCAGCCCAACGCCCACGTCGGCCTGGTCTTCCCCGACCAGGCAGACTTGCCGGTGTACGTCCCGCTCATCGGCATAGCTGACCCAACTGCCGATCTGGACTTTTTCGGTTTCACGAACCGGTGGCACGACCTTGGCTGTAGACAGGCGCTGGTGGTAGTAGCGCATGTCCCGCTCCAGGTCGGCCAAGGCCTGATGGTCTGCCCGGTCACCCAGGGCGCTTTGCTCCAGGTGCAGTACTCTAAGCTCGTCCGCCCTGGCCCGCAGTTGCACCAGGCCGGATTCGGTAACGTAGTTGGGGTGCAAGCTGATCGAGCGCTCAACCGGTTGGCTGGCCTGGGCAGCGGCGTTATCTTCATTGACGAATGCGCGGCTCATGGTAACCCTCCTTATGCGTCCTTACTGTAGGCAGCAATCCACGCCCCAGAGTTTCCCTTGTGTACCAGACAATGTTCAGTTCGAGTGGAATGCCCGCGCCTTGCCGTTGTTCACGTCACGTTGCCAGTCCCGATCACGATCATTCAACACCTTGTCATGAAGGTCCTGCTGTTCGCGGCTGGCCAAGGCGGCCTGGCATTGACGGAACCCGTCATCCCAACCACTGCTATAGAGTTTCTCAGACAAGTAACGTGGCACGTTCTTGGTGAAGGTTCCGCTGATCGAGCCGGCCGCCTCACGCCCGCTGCCACAACCGTCCTGGTAGCCATCTGCGAAGGCCGGCGGGTAGCCTTGCTGCAGTAATTGCTCGTGGGTTGTCTGACAGCCGGCGAGCACCAGTACACCGAAGACCACACACCATTGCATGTTCATGCTCAATACCTCAGGCGCCAGGCGTGTTGCCTGGCATAGGTATAAGTCTAGGTCGGTTTTTGTGGATACGGCGTTAATCGTCGGTCAGTAATTTGTCAGTAGTGGTACCACTTCATCTCAAGCATCACCTCATTGGTAGTGCCGCCCAAGTGGCTAAAGTCCCGGATCGCGCTCAAACGAAGGCCCAAAGTGGGGCTTAGTTCCCACTGCTGGTTCAGGCTCAACTGCCGGCGCACTTCCCCGTTGGTGAAATAATCACCCGTGGCCTCCAGCCGCAGGTTACCCAAGGCATTGCGCCACAGAAGGCCGCTGTCAAAGCCAGCAGCAGGTGCCGCAAAGGCCGCAAAGTCGTTGTTGTGCTCAAGGCGGGCCGTACCCAGCGCAAAGCCGAGCAGGTCGGGTGCCAGTTGCCAGGTGCCACCTGCGCCGCCATTGAGGTGAGTCACCAGCACCTCATCCCCGTGCTTGCCAGGCACGCGTTCAAGGCCACCTGTGACTTGCCAGGATAGAGGCTTGAGCAGGTCACTGCGCGGTGACAGCGACCGGATCGTGGCCAGGTTCAAGGATTGCAGTTGCCACTCGCCTCGCTCGTACTGCCGTACCTTAAGCCCTCCCAGTTCGATCTGGGCCCCCAACGGGAAACCGTAAGCGTTGTCGTTAAGGTCGTGGTACGCCATGCGTAGCCCGTACTCGGCAAAGGCACGGTCATCACGGCTGCCTAGCCCCAGCGCCCAGGTGCGGGAAGGGTGGCCTTCTTCTGGCAGCCCTGGGCGTTCCACGGTCAAAGGGGGCGGCGGGTTGCGGTTGATGGCTTGGAGCAGGTCGAAGCTACGCTGGCTGCGCTGTGCATCCCGTGCCTCGCCGGTGGCGTTGTAGCGCTGCAAGCGGTAGGCCGTGTCCAGGATCAAAGCCTGGCGGTCACGGGGAAGAGCTGCGAGCGCCGCATCGTTGGGTGTGCCTGAGCCCGCTCCCAGGCTTTTCGCCAGTGCCTGCTCCTGGTCATTTAACGGCGCGGCGCGTACCAAAAGCTCGCGCTCACGGGAGGGGCGGTACTCGGTGTGTTGAACCAGGCCAGCTGCTTTCACGGCCTTGACGGTGTCGGTAGGAATGGCCGCCAATGGAAACTGATCCGTCAGCTTCAGTGAAGGCCGGGCTACCTGTAGTAGTTCCAGTAATCGATATGAGCAGTTTTCGTCGAAGAAGTAGTAGTCAAAGCGAATCTGTTGAAGCTCCCAGACGTGCTCCACCAACCGCCCGGTTTCCTCCGGTGTAAGGTTGAGCTGGTACTCCCACAGGTCGCGGTTTTCGAGGCTGCGGTATTCGGCCAGCTTCTGCTGGTAGGGCACCAGCGAGAACAGCCCAGGGTAGCCGCCTGCCAGGCCTTTCCAGGCGTACAGCATGCTGTTGTCACTGCCTTCAACGTAGGCACCGAAGTTGATCGCGTAGCTGAGCAGGGCGGTCTTGTCGGCCTGGGTATCTGCCTGGTCGATGCGCAACAGGGTATGGCCGAACATCGACGAGGGGCTGTTCAGGTAAGCGGCGGGAAATACCAGCACAGCCGCGTGGGGCGCGATATCGCTGTACCACTGCTTGAAATTGGGGCATTGCACCGTGGGCAGGTCATTGAGCCCAAGCTGGGCTTTCAGCCAGCGCGTGCGTGCGGGAAATACACATTGGGCATGCTGGTCGCCGAGGCTGGGCGATGCATAGAGCGCCTGCAGCGTAGCGCCCAGTTCGTGGGCTGGCGACTGGCGGCCATCGGGCGCCAGGAAGAAACGCGTGTCGTCAACATAGCTGTGCCACCCGCGCAGCGCCTTGTACTCGTAATGCCCCAGCGCGATCCAGCCAGGCTGCAGTGCCAGCTGGTTCAACGTGGCAGAAGCAGGAAGCGAAGCGGCAGGGGTCGACGCGCAGGCCAGTAGGGCCAGCCACAGAAAGCGGGTGAGCATCCGTTGCATCCGGTCAGGAAAACAGAACCCGCCCCGAACGGGGCGGGAGACGCCGAGACCTTACGCCTGGGTGGCGTACTTGGCCAGCCGTGGATCGTTTTTAATCACGTTCAGGGTGTTGGCATGAACGTCTTCAGCCGTCACGTCTGCCGTCTTGAAAATATCGTTGAAGTGCTGATGGGTCACGCTGGAGAAGTAGGCGCGGTCTTCAGGCTGTACGCCTAGCACCACAGCGTAAGTTGTCAGCGCTTCGCCTTGGCCTTGGGCCATGTCTTCAGACAGTTCGTTCATCATGCCATTCATGGCGATCCAGGATTTGCCGCCATAGGTCAGCGCGCCGCTGGTGTTGCAGCCGTTGGTGCCGGACGTCATGCCGAAGGTGGCATTGCCGGACGTGCCATTGGTAGTGGACGCCAGGAAGTGAGCCGGGGTGCCGCGCTGGCCTTCGAACAGCATGTTGCCCCATCCACAGTCCGGGCCACCGGGGGCCTGGGCGAATGCCTGGATGGAAACGACGGTAAACAGGGAGCCAAGCAGAATCCGTTTCATAGCATTGTTCTCGCATGTCGATCAAAAATGGCCTGGGCCTTAAGCACCAGGTGCACACCCCACCGTTGGTCAGGGTGCGCACGTTGGAGTTTAGGCAGGATTTACGGTTCCGTTGGCATTTACTGCCGTTTTAAAAAAGTCATTCACAAACACCACGCGGCACGGGCGATTGGCAACGTGCCTTGCCAGCCGCGCCCTGCGAGCGCCAGAATGCCCCATAGCCTGTAAACCTAAGGAAGCCTGATGCCCGATTCCGTTGCTGCCCGCTTGCGTCTTGCCCCGGAAGCATTGGCCCGCCCCTTCACTGCCAAGCAGTTCAGTTTCGTCAGTACAGAAGACATCGAGCCGTTCCGCGGCGTACTGGGCCAGGAGCGTGCGGTTGAAGCCTTGCAGTTCGGGGTAGCCATGCCACGCCCTGGCTACAACGTGTTCGTGATGGGGGAACCCGGCACGGGGCGTTTCTCCTTTGCCAAACGTTACCTGAAAACCGAAGCCAAACGCCTGCAAACCCCAAACGACTGGGTGTACGTGAACAACTTCGATGAGCCGCGTAACCCGCGTGCATTGGAAATGTCCCCAGGCAGTGCGGGCGAGTTCATCAACGCCATCGGCGGGCTGATCGATAACCTGCTTGCCACGTTCCCAGCGGTCTTTGAGCACCCTTCCTACCAGCAGAAGAAGAGCGCCATAGACCGTGCCTTCAACCACCGCTATGACCGTGCCTTGGATGTGATCGAACGGGCTGCCCTGGAAAAAGACGTGGCGCTGTACCGGGACAGCAGCAACATCGCGTTTACCCCCATGGTGGAGGGCAAGGCGCTGGACGAGGCCGAATTCGCACAACTGGCTGAAGCGGACCGTGATCGCTTTCACAGTGATATTGCTGGCTTGGAGGAGCGCCTCAATGAGGAGTTGGCCAGCCTGCCCCAGTGGAAACGCGAATCCAGTAATCAACTGCGCCAGCTCAACGAAGAGACCATCACCCTCGCGCTGCAGCCTCTGCTAGGGCCATTGTCGGAGCGCTACGCCGAGTTCGCCGGGGTATGCGCCTACCTGCAAGCCATGCAGGTCAATTTGCTGCGCACCATTGTCGAGCAATTGGTTGATGATCCGAAAACGGACGCGGTCGCTCGCAAGATGCTGGAGGAGCAGTACGCACCCAACCTGGTCATTGGCCACCACGCCAGTGGTGGTGCTCCGGTGGAGTTCGAGCCCCACCCTACCTACGACAACCTGTTCGGCCGCATTGAGTACAGCACAGACCAAGGCGCGCTCTACACCAACTATCGCCAATTGCGCCCCGGCGCTCTGCACCGCGCCAATGGTGGCTTCTTGATCCTGGAAGCTGAGAAAATGCTCGGCGAGCCGTTTGTTTGGGATGCTCTCAAACGCTCGCTGCAGTCGCGTCGGTTGAAGATGGAGTCTCCACTGGGCGAATACGGCCGCCTGGCCACCGTTACGCTTACGCCGCAGATGATTCCCTTGAATGTGAAGGTGGTGATCATCGGGTCGCGCCAGCTGTACTACGCCCTGCAGGACCATGATCCGGATTTCCAGGAGATGTTCCGGGTGCTGGTGGACTTCGATGAAGACATTCCCATGGATGGGGAAAGCCTGGACCAGTTCGCCCAGTTGCTGAAAACCCGTACGTCGGAAGAGGGCATGGCCGCGCTCAGTGCGGACGCTGTGGCCCGCCTGGCCACCTACAGCGCGCGATTGGCCGAACACCAAGGGCGGCTGTCGGCCAAGATCGGTGACCTGTTTCAGCTGGTAAGCGAGGCCGATTTCATTCGGCAGATCGCCGGCGACCCGGTGACCGACGCCGGCCATATCGAACGCGCCCTCAAGGCCAAGGCCACCCGTACAGGGCGGGTGTCGGCGCGCATTCTGGACGACATGCTGGCCGGTATCGTGCTGATCGACACCACAGGTGCTGCGGTGGGCAAATGCAATGGGTTGACCGTGCTGGCAGTGGGGGATTCGGCCTTTGGCGTGCCCGCGCGTATCTCCGCAACGGTCTACCCTGGCAGTAGTGGCATCGTGGACATCGAGCGCGAGGTCAACCTGGGGCAGCCCATCCACTCCAAGGGGGTGATGATTCTGACTGGCTACCTGGGCAGCCGCTATGCCCAGGAGTTTCCTCTGGCCATTTCCGCCAGCATTGCACTGGAACAATCCTACGGTTACGTGGATGGCGACAGCGCTTCGCTGGGTGAAGCCTGTACGCTTATTTCCGCCTTGTCGCGCAAGCCGCTCAAGCAGTGCTTCGCCATCACCGGCTCGATCAACCAGTTTGGTGAGGTGCAGGCCGTAGGTGGGGTGAACGAGAAAATCGAGGGCTTCTTCCGCCTGTGCGAAGCGCGCGGCTTGACCGGGGAGCAGGGCGCTATCATTCCCAAGGCCAATGTGGCCACGCTGATGCTTGATGAGCGCGTGGTAAACGCCGTGCGCGAGGGCACCTTCCACGTGTATGCCGCCAGCCAGGCAGACGAAGCCTTGAGCCTGCTGGTGGGGGAAGATGCAGGCGAGCCTGATGGGGAGGGCAATTTCCCCGAGGGTAGTGTGAACGCATTGGTGGTTGACCGCCTGCGCGCCATTGCCGAGGTAATCAGTGAAGAGGAATTGCGGGAAGCCGAGCGCGAGCACAAGGTGGAGGCGCTAGCCGAGGTCAAGCCCTGTTCGTAACCCTGCGAAGGCGTCAGGCCTGCATGACCGCTCGGCGCCATCATTAAGCAACCACGGAATTTTCTGCTTATCGAAGGTCTTAGGGGCATCAGACAAGAGGACTGACGCATGACCCACTCGCTCAGCCTTACCCGTCAATGCCTGGGGCTGGAAACAAGGATCGAGTGCATCATCCGCCCCGTGGCAGGTGATGCAGGCCATTGGGCCCTGCTATTTGCGGCTGGCATGGAGGGCGAACAGCCTACGGCTATCAAGGCCCAAGGGCCTTTTCACGGAGCCCAGGCTGCCGAATCGGTGCTCGAAGCCATCGTAGACAGCCTTACGTTGCACGGTTACCGGCTCAAGCATGACCCCCGTATCTGGGACATTCACCTGCATGGGCAATTGCGCAAGATCAATGCCGACCGTGGGCAGCATCTGATCGACCACGGGCCTGAGGCCTGAGGGCTTTCCCCTTAAGGGGCTGTGTGCCGCGCACGGGCTTCATATTGATATACTTCACGCCAGTTTTCGGCCACCTGTGAGTCTCAATGGAACGCTTTATCGAAAGAAGCATGTACGCCTCTCGCTGGCTACTTGCACCCATCTACTTTGGCCTGTCGCTGGGGCTGCTGGCCCTGGCCCTGAAGTTCTTCCAGGAAATCGTCCATATCTTGCCCAATGTCTTTGCATTGGCCGAATCCGAGCTGATTCTAGTGCTGCTGTCGTTGATCGACATGGCGTTGGTGGGCGGCTTGCTGGTGATGGTTATGATTTCCGGCTATGAGAACTTCGTGTCCCAACTGGACATAGACGAAGGCTCTGAGAAGCTGAGCTGGCTCGGCAAGATGGATTCCACGTCGCTCAAGATGAAAGTGGCGGCCAGCATCGTAGCGATCTCCTCCATTCACCTGCTGCGTGTGTTCATGGACGCCCAGAACATCGGCGCCGATCACCTGATGTGGTACGTGATCATCCACATGACCTTCGTGGTCTCCGCCTTCGCCATGGGCTACCTCGACAAGCTCACCAAGCACTGATGTGCTAGGCTTTCACCCTTTTTTCCGGGCCAGCAGGCTGGCCCTCCACGGAGCAGTGCAATGTCCGAAGTGAATTACACCACTGACGAAACGCGTGTCAGCTATGGTATTGGCCGCCAGCTGGGTGACCAGATCCGCGACAACCCGCCACCGGGCGTTAGCCTGGATGCCCTCATTGCCGGCCTGACCGATGCGTTTCACGGCGAGCCAAGCCGTGTGGCGGCCGATGACCTGAACAATGCCTTCCGTGCCATTCGCGAAGTGATGCAAGAGCAGGAACGCGTCAAGGCTGAGGCGGCTGCGGGTGAAGGGCGTACTTACCTGGCTTCCAACGCCAAGCGCGAAGGCATCACCACCCTGGCGTCGGGCCTGCAGTACGAAGTGATCACCGCAGGCGAAGGCGCCAAGCCTACCCGCGACAGCACCGTGCGCACCCATTACCACGGTACGTTGATCGACGG
>Ga0268349_1000078_pt1 | contig 19998 bp, 19 predicted proteins | sample G5R2_MAIN_18SEP2_FD_190164 | JGI IMG/M metagenome (GOLD analysis project Ga0268349, IMG submission 190164) | Phyllosphere microbial comminities from switchgrass, GLBRC, Michigan, United States - G5R2_MAIN_18SEP2017_LD1 | ecosystem: Host-associated > Plants > Phyllosphere > Phylloplane/Leaf...
CGTACCGGTTTATAACTAGGGGCCTGTAGGGGTATCTAGGTCTACCTGTGCCATCCCTGTGATGGCTTTTGCAAATTGCTCCTGGTCGTTGTGAACAGCATTGTAAGCATCGAAACCGTTTCCTGAGTAGAACTTGGCAGCCTACGGCTGCAAATCGGTCCGTGCCTACTTCAGGCCCATGCTGCCTGTCCCGCTCTCGCAAGTGGCTAGCCGTTAGCCTCGACCGTATCAATGTACGGTCGCCAGGGGCGAGCATAAGCAGGGTTTTAGCTGGCGTCGAAATTCTAATACTCGGAACCACGTCTGCTTTTTCACCACTCAGTTGATCAAACTATCGATGGAATTTGAACATGTCAGGTATCAATTTACCACCATCTATGGCAAACCACGCGTGGTGGAATAACCCGGCACCTACTGAAGAGGCCGCTACTCGAACAACTGGGGGCGCCGCACAAGCTTCAGCACACCAAGATCAGGGCCATGTTTCGAGTGCTGCGCAAGAGCCAGCATCGCATTTCCCGCCCAGCAGGCCTGGACAACATATGGGCCTATCATCAACTCAGACCTACCTTAAAGCTGCTCAAGGCGCTCAAGGTAACTCGCAGGCAGAATCAATAAATCGACAATCACAGCACATAGGCATGAGAAACAGTATATATAAACTATCAGAGCGTATAGCTTGCAGAACAAAGTTATCAACGACTGGGTACCAGAGCGCAATGTCAAGATTGAATAACGCTTCAAGACCTGATGATAAAAGCGAAATGACTTTGGCGCGCGCTAAAGAATACATAGATTTTGCAAAGAAAAGTTATCCAGAGGCCACCTTAAAATCACTGGCTGAATTGCAAAAAAACACCATTTACAAAACTCCTGATGGAAAACTTTTAACTGGAATAGAGATGTCCCAAGAAGAGCTTACCCACTGCCTAAAAAAATGTAGAGAACATGAATTCTCGAATTGCGATATCCAGGCTTTAGAGACAGGACTCCATCTCTGGCATAGCTTAAACATAAAGAATTTTACTATATTTAGTAATAAAAAAATGAGCCACAACTATGTTGTTCTTGATAAAAGTATTGAATTTCCAAAAGGAGCAATTGTTGACCCATGGACAGGCAGATTTTTACAGGAAATGGACCTCAAGCATAAACTTATATTTAGCCATTGGGAATCCAACTTAAAAATAAACAAAAATATGCATGATTGGATAGCTACATGTGGGAAGGACTATGTCTTGGATGAATTTTAAGCGGCTTATATATGAAACTTGTATTTGACCTTCTCTATACTCTGAAGTTAATAGTTATTTTACTCTTCTATGCCAGACAGCTTCAAACCGCGCCCTTTAAAAAACCTGTTCACGGCCAATGGGTGCTGGGCAGGTTTGCTTGAGGCTGGGGGTCTACGCGAGGTCGAAGTAGGGTCGGTGAGCAAAATGCTGGCCTGCGGTACCTCGATCCTGGGCGTGAAGCACTACACCTGCGCTAGTGAGCGTTGTCCCCACGTCAAATACCTGTGCAACACCTGTCACTGCCGGGCCTGTCCATCGTGCGGCAAAAAGGCCACCGATCAGTGGATCGCCGTCCAAAATAACCGCTTGCCGGACTGTGCCTGGTACCACCTGGTGTTCACGCTGCCTGACACGCTGTGGTCCTTGTTCTTTTACAACCCTGGCTTGCTCAATGCACTGTTTCGTCTGGCGGCTGACAATCTGCTGTATGCGGGAAAACGGCGCGGTCTGCGCATTGGGTTGTTTGGCGCGATCCATACTTATGGCCGACGGCTCAACTGGCATCCTCACGTACACCTGTCGGCCACTGCTGGCGGTCTGGATGAGCAGGACGTCTGGAAAAATATCGCGTTTCACGAAAAGGCGATGCGCCGTCGCTGGATGTGGAATGTGCGCAACCATCTATTGGAGCACTGGGATCAGCTTACGATGCCACCGGAGTTGGCTCATATCACCCATGAAAGTGACTGGCGAAACCTGGTGCTCAACGCAGGCGGTCAGCACTGGCACATCTACCTGTCGAAGAAGACGGAAAACGGTCGCAAGACGGTGAATTACCTGGGCCGCTACCTGAAGAAACCGCCGATCTCGGGCAGCCGCCTAGCGCATTACACATCGGGTGCCACGTTGAGCTTTACTTACCTGGATCACCGCACGCAGACCTATCAGCAGGAGTCGGTGAGCCAGGCCGATATGCTACGTCGGGTGGTGCAGCACATCCCGGAAAAGCATTTTCGGATGATCCGGTATTTTGGGTTTCTGGCCAACCGAGTGTGCGGAAAGTATTTGCCAAAGGTGTATGAGGCGCTGGAGATGGCGAAACCAGGGCCGGCGCCGAAGTTGTATTTTGCACAGATGGCCAAAGCGTTTTTAAACGTTGATCCGTTCAGCTGCGTGCTGTGCGGGGCAAAGATGGTGTACACGGCAGCGATCAGCGGGCTGACGGTGAAGGAACTGGTGACCCATGCCCATGCCATTGCGCGGATGAGGTACGTAAAACCCTGATGCAGGGAAGGTGCGTCCGCAATGCAGGTTTAGGGCTAAAAACTAATTCTTGATCAGCGGTTTACAGCGAAAGGCGCTTAAATTCGCTATCTGCCTCTGACTCTCCCAGGCCAATCGTGCCGTAACGTTCTTGTCTGGAGCCCGCCTTGATGTGTAGGAATCTTTGAAATTCCTATACATCAAGATGTTGGCCTTGCCCGTACCTTTTAAGGTGGCAACCAGGTGCTGGCTTTTATCAGGTGCCGTGTTGGGGAAGGTTTCGATGCTGGCGCCCAGCTTTTTCAACTCCGCCTCAACCAGGGTGCGGACTTGGGTAAGGCCGGGCTCATAGCCAGAGCCTGAGTCGATGTTGACCAGTTGCTCCAACAACTTGAGGGCCGGACCCTTCAAGTGCTCTGCTGCCTGTTGCACCTTGGCGTCGACGGCAGCCTGCACCGGTAATATGGCCAGGGACATGGCCAGTGCCAAGGCGGACAGCAGCAGACGGTTGGATGGCGACAACGGCATAGGTAACTCCTTGAATTGAAATGTATCTGAACTGTAGACGGTCTTATTCAGATCGCACGTTTCAGCCACTCAAGGGTGTTATCTAGCCTCAGGTGAGGCGGCACAGGCTTCAATCCGAAGCCTGTATAAAGGGGAAGCCCGCCTTACTGCACAATCAGGTTATTGAACAGCAAGTCTTCGACCACAGGCTTCCCCTCCTCGTCATTCAATACCTGTTGGGTTTGCTTCAAGGCCTGTTGGCGCAGTGCTTCCTTGGCATCCCCAGAGCCCATCGAATCCATGGTTTGCTGGTTGAATAGCTGCACCAACTGGTTACGGATCAAAGGTTCATGATGCTTCACCGCTGCCAGGGCTTCAGGGCCTGTGACTTTGAAGGCGATGTCGGCCTTGTACACATGCAGCCGGGGCCCGCCGTCCATAGCGTAATTGCCCACCAAGGGCGGGGACAGTGAGTAATAGACGACCTTGGGCGGTCCCTCCTTCGATTCCCCGCCCTCTTCGGCGTGGGCAGCGAAGGGAAGACATACAGCCAGCAATACAGCGATCCAGGGTTTCACAGCGTTGATTCCTCGTTCTATGCGCGGCAGGCACAGCAATGATGGGCAGCTACCAGATGTGGCCGCCCGTGCAAGGTCGGGCTTGCCTACACTATCGGCCACTACTTGCAAAGGAATAGCCCATGATTGGGTAATTGTGCAAAGCCGTTGGCGCCACACAACCGTAGTGGTCTACTAACCCGGACACCTTTTTATGAACTCGACCTGGCCGTTGAGCTGTGAAAGGCGCTCCAGCACTATGCTGTTAAACCCTGTGATCAACGCCGGGACCCAATGGGTAACGGTGGGCGCCGTGGTGATGGCCCTTGAACGCACCGCACCGCGAATTGGTTCAGCAACTCGACCAAATATCACCATGGCGCCATAGCGCTCTATGTAAGGGGTCAACCGGTCTACGATCACCGAGCTGGTACCGTTTTTGTTACCCAGGCGACAGGCAAGCACAAGTCCAGGCAGGGGTTAACCTTGGTTGGCGTGGGGTTGGCGACGGCCACCCCTAGCCCGCATTTGCACTCATCGCGGGGCTACCAGATTGGCGCTGCCGGGTTTGAAGAAGCGCAGTAGCCGTAGGCTACGCCCTAAGATCAAGCCATTGATCAAGCCGGCGGCCAGGGAGGAGGAGGCGACGGCGAACAGCGCATCGGCCTGTTCTGGATGCACCGCGGCTTGATAACCGCTGTAGTAACGCCAGGCGAAAAAGGCCCAATAGACCATCAGCACTTTAACGGTGCCAGCAATGATCAACCGCTCACCGTCGCGTTCGACTGTGTGATAGGTGTATAGGTACTGCGCTATCCCGCCCCCGGCCAGCAGTGCCATGGCGTAGGTCAGTAGCGGCAAGGCAACGCCTTGGGAAAACTTCAACGACGTTAAAGACAGGGCGATGAAGATTGCCGGCGTCAGTATCAGTGAGCGTTTGGTTTCCTCATTTTTGAAGCAGGCGAGGATCCCGTAGTAGGTCACTATGAAGAACACCGCATACACCCACAGCGGTGTGGCACGAAGGATATCCAGCATAAAAGGCCCTGGACTAAGTGAGAGGGGTTGACAACCGGGCGGATCAGCTCGGTAACCACACTGAATCCCGCGCATCCATTAGCCGGCTCAGCTTACCACGGGGGTTATAGGCAAATTGTTCGTTGGATAACACGCTGAGTGTCGCCACGCCCCGTACCACCGCCTCTTTGGGCCGAAGAATGTCCAACAAGCGCTGGTGTACGCGGTCCTTCCAAGTAGCTTCCGGGTGGTTGGCGGCGACATCTACCAAAACCGCTACGCAATGCAACTGGCGGCGACCGCATCAGTTCAATGACGGGTTAGCCCCTGCGGTTGTTGAGGAAAAACTTAACTCAGTGTCCGGGATCAGTTGGCCACTACACAACATCCGTGCCGAACGCGTGCGTGTGATTCAGGTGGGCTGAATACCCTGTACACACCCTGGTGGAATAGCACTGGCAGGCGTTAGTGCCATTTCCAGCCAACGCTTGAAACGCGCTTCCAGGTTTCGGTCTGGCATGGCGTGGGAGCGCAGTGCCGTGATGGTTTGCTCTACATAGTCGCGACAACTGCCAGACCGCCCGCAGGCACTGGCCAGCACCTGCACCAGCAGGTCGTCAGGCAGGTTGCCTGCATAAGTGGGCAGGTGGCGCTCAAGCACAAAGCCCAGTGCCTGGACCTTGCTCCCGTCCTCCAGCCGGCAGGTGAGCCAGTGAGGGCGGTAAGAGGGATAGGGCATCTCACGCTTCCACAGGGCCATCAGTGACGCCTGCAGGTGCTCATCATGCAGCCGGTAGGCAAACCCGGTACAGGAGCCACCACGATCCAGGCCAAACACCAGGCCAGGTTTCTGTGGTGTGCCACGGTGCTCTTGTGACCATAGATACAGCCCACGGTGGTAGCCATGTACCCGCGCGCGGCGCCGTTCGACGCTGTTACATTCCGGTCGCCAGATCAACGACCCGTAGGCAAACAGCCATACCGGCCCACCCGCGTGCTGGCTCATGGTTGCGGCCAGCGAGCAGGCCAGCTCTTCATCGCTCAGTTGCGGTGTATCAAGGATGGGTGGGTACGCGGTTGGGTACGCAAGGGCAGGTTCGAGTGCCGACATGGAAAAACCCCGGGAGTTCCAGACTGCTTCCCCGTCACTCTAACCGAAGCACACTGCCAAGGGAGTACCGGCCATCGCGACAGCTCAAGCGCGAGGGGCGTAGGCAAATACATCCGCGCGCATCTGGTGCGCATCCATACCAGCCTCTACAAGCGCGTCCAAGGTGGCATAAACCATGGCCGGTGAACCGCTGGCATACACCTGCACGGTCGTCAGGTCCGGGATGTCTTCTCTTACGGCTTCATGCAACAGCCCACAACGCCCTTCCCAACCACATGGGTCACTGACCACCTTGTGCAGGAACAGGTTAGGCAGGTTTTCCCATTCGTCCCATTGATCGACCTGGTAGAAGTCCTCTACCCGCCGCACGCCCCAATACAGATGAACCGGATGATGAAAGCCTTTGGCGCGGCAATGCTCGATCAGGCTGCACATCTGCGCCATACCGGTACCGGCGGCGATCAGTACCAGAGGCTCGTCTGGCAGCTCTGCCAAGTGAGTATCACCGTAAGGCAGCTCAACATGGGCCAGGCCTTCCCGTTGCAGTTGAGCGAGCAGTTTGAGCGCACCCTCCTCACGCCCCAGGATATGCAGCTCCAGCGCACGGCCACTGTGGGGAGCGGAGGCAATGGAAAATGCCGCTTTGTCAGCGCCGTTGCGCTCCATCAGCAAGTACTGCCCGGCATGGTAGCGGGGGAGCTTCCCAGCCGGTGCCTGCAGCCGCACTCGCCATACGTCTGCCCCCACCTGTGCGCATTCGGTCACCTGGCAGGCGAGCCTTCGTAGGGGCAGCTCGCCCCGCAGCAGCACGCCGTCCCATAGCACCACACAATCGTCCAGGGGCGTAGCCACGCAGGTATACAGCTCGCCATGGTCGCGCACCTGCCCCTCCTGAGACACACGGCCCTCGACCAACAGGGCCGCACACACATGGCAATTACCATTACGGCAACTATGAGGGCAGTCATAGCCCAGGCGCCGGGCGGCATCAAGGATGTGCTCACCAACCTGCACGTCCAATACGGCGCCCGAAGGCTGCAAGGTTACGCGCATCAGTCTATTCCCAGCTGATTCCAGAGTTCGTCCACACGGCGAGTAATGGCAGGGTCCTTTTCAATCACCCTGCCCCATTCCCGTGTGGTTTCCCCTGGCCACTTGTGGGTGGCATCCAGGCCCATCTTCGAGCCCAGGCCAGACACCGGCGAAGCGAAGTCCAGGTAATCGATGGGCGTATTGTCGATCAGCACCGTATCGCGTTTGGGGTCCATACGGGTGGTCACGGCCCAGATCACGTCGTTCCAGTCCCGGGCATTGATGTCGTCGTCGGTGACGATCACGAACTTGGTATACATGAACTGGCGCAGGAATGACCACACCCCCAGCATCACCCGCTTGGCATGGCCAGGGTACTGCTTCTTGATGGTCACGACCGCCATGCGGTAGGAACACCCTTCTGGTGGCAGGTAGAAGTCGACAATTTCCGGGAACTGCTTTTGCAGAATGGGCACGAACACTTCGTTCAGCGCCACGCCCAGGATCGCAGGCTCGTCCGGTGGCCGGCCGGTATAGGTGCTGTGATAAATAGGCCGTGTACGGTGGGTGATACGCTCCACTGTAAATACCGGGAAGCGATCGACTTCGTTGTAATAGCCGGTGTGGTCGCCGTAGGGGCCTTCATCGGCCACCTCACCAGGGTGAATCACGCCTTCAAGCACGATTTCCGCACTGGCCGGCACCTGCAAGGTATTGCCACGGCACTTGACCAGTTCGGTGCGGTGGCCGCGCAGCAGGCCGGCGAATGCGTATTCGGACAGGCTGTCCGGCACTGGCGTGACGGCGCCCAGAATAGTCGCAGGGTCTGCGCCCAGTGCCACGGCCACCGGAAACGGTTCGCCCGGATGCTTCTCACACCATTCCCGGTAATCCAGTGCGCCGCCACGATGGCTGAGCCAGCGCATGATGACCTTGTTGCGGGCGATCACCTGCTGCCGGTAGATACCCAGGTTCTGCCGTTCCTTGTTGGGCCCTCGGGTAACCGTAAGCCCCCAAGTGATCAGCGGGGCTACATCGCCTGGCCAGCAGTGCTGAACAGGCAGCGCGCCCAGGTCCACGTCGTCGCCTTCGATCACGACGTCATGGCAGGCAGCGTCTTTAAGCACCTTGGGCGCCATGGAAATGATTTTCTTGAAAATCGGCAGCTTGGACCAGGCGTCTTTCAGCCCCTTGGGTGGCTCCGGCTCTTTGAGAAAGGCCAGCAGCTTGCCGATTTCGCGCAGCTCACTGACCGATTCGGCACCCATGCCAAGCGCCACGCGCCCCGGTGTGCCAAACAGGTTGCCCAACACCGGCATGCTATGCCCCACCGGGTTTTCGAACAGCAGCGCCGGGCCCTGCTTGCGCAGGGTACGGTCGCAGATTTCAGTCATTTCCAGCACCGGCGACACCGGCACTGCGATGCGTTTCAATTCTCCGCGCTGCTCTAGCTGCTGCACGAAGTCCCGCAGGTCCTTGAATTCCATCGCCCAGATCACACCACAAAAGAGGCGCCTAGCTTACCCGCTATACCTCGCCTGTGCGCAACCCCTCGGCGCATGACACCAGACGTTCGACCACGATGCGATGTCGACTTGTACAGGTGGCCAGCCCGAGAACAGCTTTGGGACGGGCTAGGGCAAGCGGACGAAAGGTCAGCCCTGGCCGCTGCATGCGCTGCATAGAGGCGGGTACAACCGCTACACCCATTCCAGCAGACACCAAGTTGACCGCTGACGACACCTGAGGTGCCTGCTGATGGATCACAGGACTGAAACCACAGGCCCGGCATTCTGCTATGACGTCGGCACTAAGCCCGTAGCCCGACTGGCGCGAATACAGCACAAAGCGTTCATTTTGAAGGTCTTCAAGGCGCAGAGATTCGTGCAAGGCAAGGGCGTGACTGCTGGGCAGTACCACCATCAGAGATTCCTCGCTAAGCACCTGGAAGGCAATGTCTCCCGTACTGGCGAAAGGGGGACGCACGATGGCAGCATCCAGCTCTCCTCGGCTCAGCCGCTTGACCAGCGCTTCGCTATTGCCTTCAAGCAGTGTAATGCCTACGTCCGAGTAGGCCTGTTGATAACGGCTGATCAACTGCGTTACCACTTCGTTGAAGGAGGCTGACTCGGTAAAACCTAATGTCAGGGTGCCGAGCTCACCTTGTGCGGCCCTTAATGCTTCTTTTTTTGCCTGCTCCACGCGAGCCAGGATATCCATCGCTGAGGCCAGGAACACAGTGCCTGCATCACTGAGCACCACCCCTCGGCCTTGACGCAAGAAAAGGGGGGTGCCGATTTCATCCTCCAGCGCACGTATCTGCTGGCCCAAGGGCGGCTGGGCAATATGCAGTGCTTGCGCGGCTTTGGTGAAGCTTTGTGCATGGGCCGTAGCAACGAAGTAACGTAGGTGACGGAGCTCCATGGAATGTTAAACATCCTGGTGATGAATTTTTTGAATATTAGACATTCTGCATCAGCGACGCCAAGCTTTCTCCTTCTTCCAACCTGTAGGGAAACGGGTGCCATGAACGTCACCACACAATTGCGCAGCCACCTTGCGGCTGGGACCGCTTTGATTGCCCCCGGCACTTATGATGGCTTGTCGGCCCGCCTCGTAGAGCTAGCCGGTTTCCAAGCCATTTATGCCAGCGGCGGCGCTATCGCCCGGTCCACTGCCCTCCCCGACATTGGCTTGCTGAGCTTTAGCGAAGTGCTGGAGCGGATCGAAAAAATTGTCGATGCTACGCCACTCCCCGTTATTGCAGACGCAGATACCGGCTTCGGTAGCGGCCCCAATGTGGAGCGAACCGTGCGGGCCTATGAGCGAGCAGGTGTAGCAGCACTACACTTGGAAGATCAGGCCTTTCCAAAACGCTGCGGGCACCTGGATGACAAAGCGCTGATTGCCCCTTCAGAAATGTGCAACAAGATCCGTATTGCCCGGAACGCCCTGCGCGACCCGGACTTTGTGCTGATAGCACGCACGGATGCCATCGCAGTCGAAGGCTTTGAGGCCGCACTGGATCGTGCGCAAGCGTACATCGAAGCGGGCGCCGATATGATTTTTGTGGAGGCGCCGGAAACCATGGCTCAGATTGAAGCCATCGCTCGCCGCCTGCCAGGGCTGAAACTGATGAACATGTTTCATGGAGGCAAGACACCGCTGGTACCAACCCAGACCCTGGCAGCACTGGGTTACCAATTGGTAATCGTTCCTTCGGACCTACAGCGTGCAGCGATCCACGCAATGCAGCAGACCCTGTCGCAGATTGCACGCACGGGGGACAGTGCCGCACTAGCCAGCCAGCTCACCAGCTTCAAAGAGCGTGAGGCGATTGTGCGAACCAGTCGATACCTGGCATTGGAAAAAGGCTAGTACGGGCTATAGCCAGGATCCAAAGTCTGTTGCAGCGCACTCTCTGCGGCTACTATCCAGTACCGCTTCTTGGTTGGGTCAATTATGAAATACGGCAGCCTTGGAAATGACTTGATAGCCGCTATCGAGCACGCCGCTCATGCCAAGGGCTACAAGCTTGATGCCTGCCAGGTCGAGGCCGCGCAACGCTTGGGCGCTCTGACTCAGAAACTGCTCGCCCCACCGCTGCTGGGGCGGATTAGGCACAGCTCCCCCCAGGGCCTTTACCTGTGGGGCCCGGTAGGCCGTGGCAAAAGCTTCCTGCTAGATACCTTTTTTGCGGCCATTCCTTTGCAGCAAAAGCGTCGGGTACATTTTCACGCGTTCTTTCGAGAGTTTCACCAGCGAATGTTCGATTACGCTGCCACTCAGAACGCCATAGGCCTGGCGCTGGACAATATGCTCGGCGATTGCCGCTTGCTGTGCTTCGACGAATTTCACTTGCACGACATTGGCGATGCCATGTTGATCAGTCGCCTGTTCAAAGCACTGTTCAACCGCCGCTGCGTTGTGGTCGTAACGTCCAATTACCCACCTCAAGGCCTGCTGCCGAACCCGCTCTATCATGAGCGCTTTTTGCCGACTATCCAGCTGATCGAACAGCATCTGGAGATCCAGCCCGTAGCGGGCGATACGGACTATCGTGCCTCCAGCAACGCCTCGGCAGACGCTTTCAACCAAGGTGCCTTTATCTGCCCTGGCACGGCAAGGCAGCGGCAAAGCCTTGGGCTACCTGACGGGCCTGTGGTAACCGAAACCCTTACAGTCAACCGCCGCCCACTGACTGGCCTGGCACTGGACGAAAGCACCGTGTACTTCACGTTTGCAGACCTATGTGAGGCCGACTCGGCCACAATCGACTACCTAGCGCTGGTTGACCGTTACGCGCGTTGGATTATCGATGCCGTCCCTAGGCTTTCTACCGCCAGTGCCGCCGGGCAACAGCGTTTCTTGAACCTCATAGACGTGCTGTACGACAGGCGCTCCGTGCTTTTTTTGATCAGCGAGGTGCCCCTCTCTCAAATGATGGACGATTGTGAGTCGGGAGACCTGGCGCGAACCCGTAGCCGTGTGAGTCAGCTTCGTGAGATCTGCCACGCCATGCCAGAAACAGCGCCTTGAATCACAGCCGCAAAAAAGGCGTAATTTGGATCCTTTAAAGCTTGCACAATAAGTTTTGCCTTATTAGGATCCCAAAGCGAATTAACCCTATAACAATAAAGGATTCGTGCGATGAGTGATGGGTTGACCATCGGCTGGGGCCCTTATGCCTTGATTTTTGCCACCCTGCTGGGCGCTTACGTGATTTTTGGTATTGCAGGTTTTGGCACCGCTTTAGTGGCAAGCCCTGTACTGGCACTGTTCATCCCTGTTGCCAAGATCGTCCCTTTGCTGGCCTTGATGGACTTGTTTGCGGCATTGGTGAATGTAAGCCGTGATGGGCGCAATGCCGATTGGAGTGAGTTGCGGCGGCTTGTGCCCATGATGATCCTGGGCAGCCTGATAGGTGCGGCAATTCTTCTGACCACCCGCCCAGAATACCTTCTACCGGCGCTAGGAATTTTCGTCACGGCCTATGCGCTGTACTCCCTTAGCGGGTTTAAACCTCAGCGTAGCTTCAATGCCGCCGCAGCCTACCCCTTCGGTTCGATTGGCGGCATCTTCAGTGCCTTGTTTGGCAGTGGTGGGTTTATCTATGCGATCTACCTTAGCGGCCGGCTTCCCACCAAAGAGGCCATGCGCATCACTCAAACAACACTCATCGGCCTAAGCACCCTTACCCGTGTTGTGCTGTTTGCACTTGCCGGCGTGTACCTCGATACCAGCCTGTTGTGGCTAATGCTCTTCCTCGCGCCTGGCATGCTGATCGGCGTAACTGTGGGCAGGCGCATCACACTCACTATGTCCCGAGAGCAGTTTCTCAAAGTGATCAATGTCGTTGTACTTGTTTCCGGTATTGCTTTGATCGCTCGCTATTACCTTTGACCTGGCAGCCATACTCACCTGGCCGCTTCAGACTGCAGCTTTTCCAACAACAACAAGGAAGCTCTGATGGATGCTGGTGCGCATAACGAAATGATGACAGGGGCACAGTTTCTGGACAGCCTCGATGATGGGCGAGAAATTCATATCTATGGAGAGAAGGTCAAGAACGTTTGCGAGCACCCTGCGTTCCGCAACAGCGCGTATTCACTTTCTCGCCTATACGACGCGCTTCATGATCCTGCCACGCAATCGGTGATGACAGACATTGATCCCGATGGCTACCGGACGCACCGTTATTTCATGCCCTCGCGCTCATCTACAGACCTGCTGAAAGCCAGGGACGCCATTGCCCACTGGTCACGGTTGTCCTATGGCTTCATGGGCCGCACGCCCGATTACAAGGCAGGCTTTACCGCCACCCTGCGCTCTGACCCTCACTTGTATGCGCCATTTCACGACAATGCCCTGGCTTGGTATCAGAAAAGTGCGCGCAAGGTGCTGTTTCTCAATCATGTGCTGGTAAACCCTCCCATCGGGCGTGCTCGCAGCGTTGCCGAAATGCGCGATATCTACCTTCATGTGGAAAAAGAAACAGACGCAGGCATTATCGTGCGTGGCGTCAAGATGGTCGCTACCAGTGCGGCCTTGTCCAATGCCACCTTCGTGGCACAGAACAGCGCTACCCAATACCAGGCGGGTTCAGAGGAGGACTTCGCCTTGTGCTTCATTCTGCCCATGAACGCGCCTAACCTGAAGATCATGTGCCGCCGCTCTTACGAAGCAGCGGCCCTGAGCCCGTTTGACCACCCCTTGTCGAGCCGTTTTGACGAAAACGATTCGGTGCTCATTTTCGACGGTGTACTGGTGCCGTGGGAAAACGTCCTTATCTATAGAGATATCGAGCGCGCTCGCAGCTTCTATGCAGCGTCCGGGTTCCTGAACCGTTATCCGCTGCAGTCTGGCACACGGCTAGCAGTGAAGATGGACTTTATATGTGGCCTGCTGGCCAAGGTATTGGCATCCAATGGCTCTTCGGAATTTCGCGGCATCCGTGCTCGCCTAGCGGACATCGTTGCGTTGCGCAATATGCTATGGGCATTGACCGAAAATCTGTGCCAGTCGCCGGAGGTCAGGAAGGACGGCTCGGTAGTGCCCCGCCTTGAGGCCGCAGCCACTGTCCGCTACTTCGGTACCCAGATGATGAGCCAGCTCAAGCCCGTCTTCAATACCATACTGGGTGGCGCCCCCATCATGCAGGTCGCCAGTTGGCTGGACATGACCAACCCGCAAACACGCCCCCTGATCGACGACTATTACCAAGGCACAAACCAAACCGCCTCAGAGCGTATGAAGCTGATCAAGCTTCTATGGGACGCATTGGGCAGCGAATTTGCCGGCCGCCATGAGCTTTACGAAAACAACTACGCGGGCAATAACGAACAGGTTCGCTTGGACATGCTGCGCCATTGCGAAACCGCTGGTGTGATGGACCAGTGCACCAACCTCGTCGACCAGTGCCTGGGTGACTACAACGAGGCCGGCTGGGCAGCGCCAGGCTGGCGCTTCGACCCGCGACACGCCGAAATCCGCTGACGCCTGACGCTTGAAAAACGATGCCCGCAGGCATCGATGGTTTTCCTTTGCCCGAAAACAGGAGAGACCGATGCTCTACACCGGTGAATGGAAGCGTGATGAAGTCGACTACAAGGCCTTGGCAGGTCAATGGCATGTACTGTGCCTGAGCACGGATGTAGAGGCGCACCAGCCTCTGGCCGCCAAGTTGCTAGGCGAGGACTTGGTGTTGTGGCGTGATGAAGCGGGCCAGGTGCACGCCTGGAAAGACTATTGTGGTCACCGTGGCGCACGCCTTTCCCTAGGCTGCGTCAAGCAAGGTGAGATCGAGTGCCCCTATCACGGCTGGCGATACAACACCCAAGGGCAATGTACGCGGGTGCCCGCGCATCCCGAGCGAAACGGGCCTGCTTCACAACGGCTTGTGTACAGACACTATGCACAGGAGCGCTACGGTTACGTATGGGTGAGCCTGGAAGTACCGCAACGACCATTGCCCGAGCTGCCTCAGTGGGATGACGCCAGTTACCGGAAGGTCTACGCCGGGCCTTACCATTACAAGGCAAACGCGCTCCGGTCCTTGGAAAACTTCATCGATGCCTCCCACTTCCCCTTCGTTCATGCTCACCTCAATGGGTTGCCAGATGCGCCGGAGCCCTTGAAAAAATACAGTGTGCACGAAGACGAACGTGGCCTGCATTCTTCGGAAATTGCCGTATTCCAGCCGTTTGGAGATCACCGGGGCATACCTGTCAACGCCCGGTATACCTATTCGGTACTCAACCCTACCACTGCGTATTTCATGAAAAAGACGGGGGAGACCGAGCGTTTCTGCACGTTCTTCAATGCCACACCTGTGGATGAAGCCCAATGCATCATCTGGTTGATCGTGGCTATCAACTTCGGACCAGAACTGACCCTGGAGCAAATCCTTTCCCGGCAGAACACTGTGTTTGAACAGGACAGACGCATCGTGGAATCCCAACGCCCGGCCCGTTTGCCACTTGATCCACGCGCGGAGATGCATGTGGTGAGCGACCGTATGGGGCTTGAATACCGTCGCTGGATTCAAGCCCTGGGCCAGAAGGCGATCCAACAAAACCCTGACCATGCCATCGCCACGGTTTCCCTTTGACAAGGACTGCCCCCCATGCACCTGAACGCTTTGCAAATGTTAGCCGACCGGGAATCCAATGCCCGCACGTATGCCAGAAACATTCCCAAGGTATTGAGCCACGGCAGCGGTGCCGAGGTGATCGATAGCGAAGGCCGACACTACCTTGATTGCCTGGCGTGCGCAGGCGCGCTTCCCCTGGGTCACAACCATCCTTTTATCCGGGACAGGCTGATCACTTTTCTGCAATCTGGACAGTTGCAGCAAGCGCTGGATATCGCCACACCTGCAAAGGTGTCGTTTGTCGAGGAGCTGTACCAGGCACTACCTCCTGCCTTTGCGGCCCAGGCCCGGTTCCAGTTGTGCGGCCCCACTGGCGCAGATGCCGCTGAAGCGGCACTCAAGCTGTTCAAGACCGCCACTGGTCGTCGACCCGTTATCGTGTTTCAAGGCGCCTACCATGGGATGACACACGCCACGCTAGGCATGATGGGTAACTTAGCACCTAAAAAAGCAATCAGCGGCCTGCCGGGTGAGGTACATTTCTCGCCCTATCCTTATGCCTTCCGAAGCCCGTTTGGCGCAGGCACAAGCGCGTCGGAAACCGATACGTTAAGCCTTGCATGCCTGGAAACCTTGCTCAGCGATCCAGAGAGCGGGGTAGGCAAGCCGGCCATGGTCTTGCTCGAAGCTATTCAGGGAGAAGGCGGCTGTATTCCTGCAAGCGCTCATTGGCTGCGCCAGGTGCGTGAAATTACCACGCGTTATCAAGTGCCCCTGGTGATTGATGAAATCCAGAGTGGCATTGGCCGAAGCGGTGACATGTTTGCGTTCCAGCAGGCCGGCATCGTACCTGATGCCATCTTGTTATCAAAAGCCATAGGTGGTGGCTATCCTCTGTCCGTGCTGGTCTACCTGGATCAATACGACCTATGGAAACCCGGTTCACATGCAGGCACCTTCCGGGGTAACCAGATTGCCTTGGTCAGTGGTGCGGCCACGCTTGAGTTCATGCGTCAGGAGCAACTGCTTGATCATGTGCGCTTGGTAGGTGAGCAGCTGCGTGATGGGCTACTACGGCTCCAACAGCAGTACCCCTGCATTGGCGATGTCCGCGGCCGCGGTCTGATGCTGGGCGTGGAACTGGTTGACCCGCACGGTGCACTAGATGCCCAAGGCCACCGCTTGGCCGCCGGCGAGTTAGCCACGCGTGTGAAACGAGCTTGCCTGGAGGAAGGCTTGCTGATCGAAACAGGCGGGCGGCATGGCGCAGTGCTGCGTTTTCTGCCACCTCTGGTGGTTACGCCCACACAGGTAGAGCACATACTCCAGCGCCTTGAGCGTGCCCTTGAACTGCAATGCCCTGGGGTACAAGCATTACAGCCAGTACAAACACTGGAGGCGCAGGCATGACGTTTTCCTCGCCTGTTATCGATGTGCTCGGCATCGGCTTCGGCCCGGCCAATCTGGCATTGGCCATCGCGCTTGAGGAATTGGCACCGCACTTGAGCATCACTTTCCTGGAAAGGCGCCCAGGACCTTTCTGGCAACCTAATATGTTGCTACCCAGTTCGGACATCCAAAACCACCCCCTGCGCGACTTGGTGACCCCACGCAACCCTCGCAGCCGTTACAGCTTTACCAACTTTCTATTCGAGCAGGGCCGGCTTTACGAGCACCTGAACCTACCGCTGCATTACCCTCTTCGCGAAGAGTACGCTCAGTACGTCACCTGGGCCGCTAGCTTCTTCGCTGACCGCGTGGTCTATGGCTGTGAAGCAAAATCCGTGGCATTGATGCGCCCTCACGAAGGCGATAGTCATTATCACGTCACGTGTGCCGACGGCCGCGTGTTACGCGCACGCGCACTAGTACTTGCTCCGGGCCGGACGCCCCATGTGCCGGCCCCTTTTGCAGGGCTGGCCGACTCTCGTATACGGCACTTGAATGACTACCTCCCTGCGCTGGCTGAAAGCGTAGCGGCAACGGGCGGTCGGTGCCGGGTGGCTGTGATTGGTGGCAGCCAGAGTGCCGTGGAAATTCTGCTTCATGCCAGTGAGCAATCAGGCGTACACGAAGTGGTGGGGTTTACTCGCAACTTCGGCTATCGGCAGAAAGATACTAGCCCGTTTTCTGACGAGGTGTACTTTCCTGCGTTCGTCGATACCTTCTACCGGGCAAACCCCGAACAAAAGGCACGGCTACGCCGTGAGCTGGTACATACGAATTATTCAGCAGCTGATATTGACGTGCTTAACCAGCTATACGTTCGTCGCTATGAGCAGTCGCTGCGTGGTGAAAGCCGGTTGCAGCTGCGCATGTGCGAAGAAATCCAGGCATGCCGGCCCTCAGCAGGCCACGTAGAAATAGAAAGCCGACACTATCTGGAAGGTAATCATCACCGACAGAGCTTTGACCTGGTTGTTCTGGCGACCGGTTTTCTCGATCTCGGACAAGGTGAACGGCAAGAGCCCTTTCCACCGCTGCTGGCAGCACTGGTGGGAGAAAACACCCGCGACGGGTTGTCCATACAGCGCGATTACCGTATCGACCTGGCCAGTGGGCAACCGGTCTATCTGAACGGTTTATGTGAATCCTCACACGGCATGGGAGACGCTGGGTCCTTCAGCCTTCTGGCCTTGCGCTCCAAAGCTATTGTTGAATCCCTGGCCAGGCACCTTGCTGCTACGGAGCCTGTCGATCATGACTAGCCAGGGTTTGCAAGAACTGCTGACAGCACCCTCGTGCTGGCAAACCCGCTTGGCCTGCCGTCAGGCCTATACCGCGCCCGTGCCGCTTGAAACGGATGTCGCTATCATTGGCGCCGGGCTCAGCGGCCTGGCGGCGGCACAGCGGGCGCTGGAAGCAGGGCTGTCTGTGACGGTACTTGAAGCGGGCGAAGTTGGTCAGGGTGCCAGCGGGCGAAATTCGGGCTTCGTAGTGCCCGTACCTGCCCGTCATACGCCGGGCTCCCTGCAGCACTTGTTGGGCAACGAAGCCACTGCATTCATGGCCGCACTCCAGCATACCCTGCAGCAGGTGTTCTCACTGGCCCCGGCGGAGGGCAGCCGTGGCTGGGTACAACCCCTCACGAAGGCGTCGGCAGTGAATGCAGGCGCATTAGCTGAGGGCTGGCGATGCTTGGGCGTGGACGTTGCCCTTCTTGAGGACAGCGCCTTGGCACAGGCGATTGGAACCACTTGCTATACCACTGCCCTTCACTTTCGAGAGGGCGGTGCCATCAATCCACTTGGGCTAGTGCAACAGTTATGCAATGCGATCTACCGTCTAGGCGGTTCGATCATCGAACATTGTCCAGTAACGCGAATCAAGCCTCACGGTCGCACTATTACTGTGGAAACCCCAGCAGGCCATATGAAGGCAGGCAGGGTGTTCATCGCAGGCAATGCCTATGGCAGTGGGGCCAGCCATATCACTCGCCGCGCCATAGGGCCGATCCCGCTTGCTCTGGCTACCTTTACAGCCACGTGCCCCGTCAGCCACGCTCCTCTGCCATTTTCCGATAACAACAAGGACATGTGGTTTGCGCGCTGGCTTGATAATCGTACAGTCCTGACCGGATGTTTCGCCCTTCCTCTACAACGTTCGCAACAGGCCTGCACCGACCTGCTGCAGACACGGATCGAGAGGCTTTACGGCTACAGGCCAGAGGCGCCACACCAGCAATGGGCTGGCTGGGTAGGCCTGACACCTAACGGACTACCCACCGTTCATGACGGGGACGACCGAATAATCAGCTGGAGCGGCTGTAACGGACGAGGTATCGCCCTGTCGGTAATGATGGGCCGGACCTTGGTAGACCACTTATGCGGGCGTGCAGGCCAGCATGTGCCACTCCCCGGAGGTGCTGGCTGGCAAAAGGGAAGCGTACTGGCGTGGCTGGCACAGGCCGTCATTGCCCAGGACCGCTACCGCCAACACCGCGCCTTGATTGCCTCTTGAGCCCTTTTACTGTGCGAGCATCCGCCATGAGCGCCTGTCCTTTTCACTATTCGCAGTATAGATCCACCACCCCTGAACTGATTGATCGTTTCATTGATACCTTTCCTCTGGCCATGCTGACGTCGCACGTGAACGGCCGGTTTTTCTCCAGCCATGTACCGCTGCTACGCCAGGCAGATGGCTCACTGTTTGGCCATGTGGATGGCGGCAACCCTCAATTCCGAAGCCAGGAAGAGGTCAACTGCCAGATTGTCTTCATGGGGCCGTCTGGCTATATCCCGCCTGAGGGGTATGTCTCGACGCAGCTGCCGACCTGGAACTACCTCGCCGTACACATGCAGGCCCAGGTGCAGGTTTCCAGGAAGGCACACCAGAACCTTGAGATCCTGCAACAGACGGCTCAGCGCCTGGCCACTGGCCCCCTTAGTTATCAGGTCGACCCTATTGATCCCAGGGTAGTGGCCAACCTGCCTCATATTCTGGGCCTGAGTATTCACCCGACGTCTATCGAGGGACGCTTCAAACTCTCTCAGGATAAAGCAGCGCCCGATGCGTCGGCAGCGCTGGACTACCTGCTTGCCCAACGCCTCGACGAGCACCGCGCCTTGCTGGCCGACCTGCTGGCTGCGGCTATCCCTGCCCCGACCTACTGAGGTTCGCCATGCCTATTGTGCGTATAGAAGACCCTGTACACCGAGATCCGGAAACCCGCCAAGCAGTTATCGAGACGGTCTACCGGTGCCTGCGTGACGTGTTCAAGGTCAGTGACGAGGAATTGCAGGCGAGGTATCACACCTACGATCCGCAAGACTTTCGTAGCCCAGGGGACCGCAAGTCATTTATCCAAGTGGAGATCACAGTGTTCAAAGGCCGCACACTTGACACCAAGCGCCGGCTGTATCGAGCCATAAGCCAGGCGCTATCGGAGCAGTTGCGCCTGCCGGTGCATGCCGTTCTTGTGCTGCTGAAGGAACATGATGCCGAAAATTGGGGGATGCGAGGCGGGCAGCCGGCGTGTGAAATCGACTTCGGCTATGCCATCGATATCTAGCAGTACAGGCACATGCCCTATAAAAAAACGGCGCCCTAAGGCGCCGTTCAGGTTGCTGACAAACCCTCTAGCCGAAAGGCCAGGGGGTTTTGTTTAATAGGCCATCGCTTTTTACGGATCCGGCCTGATGCTCAAACCGCCTTCCCCCAAACAGCATGCGCTGGAAATGGTGA
>Ga0268349_1000079_pt1 | contig 19961 bp, 14 predicted proteins | sample G5R2_MAIN_18SEP2_FD_190164 | JGI IMG/M metagenome (GOLD analysis project Ga0268349, IMG submission 190164) | Phyllosphere microbial comminities from switchgrass, GLBRC, Michigan, United States - G5R2_MAIN_18SEP2017_LD1 | ecosystem: Host-associated > Plants > Phyllosphere > Phylloplane/Leaf...
GGGCTGGTTTACACCGGCGGCGTCGACGGTGGTGGGCTTTATGCTGCTGGCCATCGAGCGGATTGGTACGGATTTGCAGAGCCCGTTCAAAACCAGCGAGCACCAGATTCAGATGGAGAAGATTTGCGAGACCATCGAGAAGAATTTGGAATCCATGCAGCGGGATGCACTGGGTGGGGATCGGATTGGGGGATAGTTGAGGGGTGGGGCGTACTACTGTGGGAGCGGCCATAGGCCGCGAACTTGGGGGTCACTGGGCGCTAAGTTCGCGGGCTCTGCCCGCTCCCACAGGGTATGCATGCAATCTTTGAGCGTACTGCTGTAGGAGCGGCCAAGGGCCGCGAATTTGGGCGTTACCGGTCGTCAAGTTCGCGGCCTATGGCCGCTCCTACAGGGTATTTCGTGCAATTAGCCGCGGCTGCGAGATTCGGTGCGGTCGCGCTCGCTGAGTTCAACAACGCGCTTGGCCGCTTCGACGTCGTCGTAACGGTACTCGTTGTGCCCAGCCTCGTCAGTGATCTTGAAGGCCACCGACTTGTCTTTCCGCTGGGCTTCGCAAGGAATGTCACGCCCTTCGAGCTTTTGAATTTTCACAGCCATGGTCGTGCTCCTTACAGGAGGTCGGCAGGAACCGTACCGCCGTTGGTGGATACTTTCTGCAGAATCGCTTTGTGCAGCCACATATTCATTTCAGCAGAATCGCCCAGCTTGTCCGCAGGGCAGCCCAGTTCGTTGGCCAGCTCTTTGCGGTGTTCCAGGCTGCTGTCGATACCCAGCAGTTTCAACAGGTCTACCACCGAGGTGCGCCAGTTCAGCTTCTCAGCAGTGTGAGCCTGGGCCAGGCCGTCCAGCTTGGCGCCAACGTCTACTGCGCTGTCGGTACGTGGGGTAGTGGTGCCGGTCATGGGCGGAACACCACCGTCTACGCTGACGGGTGCAGTACCAGTAGGGGTAGGCGCGGTAGAGGCGGTGGTGGGCTGGGTGTCGTCGTGGCCGATGCCCAGCTTGCTCAGGATGTCTTTAAAGAAGCTCATCAATGTTTCCTCAAGGTGCGTTCAGGTCTTTTGTGGACCCCCACCCTGCGCGGAAAGTTTGATCGCTGTGACCACCGCACCGTTTACGCGAACACCGTGACCCGGTTTCGGCCGCTGCGCTTGGAGGTATACAGGGCCTGGTCGGCGCGTTCGATCAGCTCCTGGTAGTCCGCCACGGGGCGGCGCAGGTCTGCCACGCCCAGGCTGATGGTGAACCGAATGGCTTGGTTGTCGTGGGTGACCACCAGCTCTTCGATGGACGCACGCAGCCGCTCTGCAAGGATTTGCCCACCCTCCTTGTTTGTGTCTGGCAGCAGCAGCGCAAATTCTTCGCCGCCGTAGCGCCCGCAAATGTCCGAATCCCGCACGTGCTCGCGCACCACATCCGCCACGCGCTGGATCACCCGGTCCCCGGCAGGGTGCCCGTAGGTGTCGTTCACCTGCTTGAAATGGTCGATGTCGAACATGATCATGGTGCAGTCGTTGCCGTAGCGGCTGTGGCGGGCGTACTCATGCTTGAGGGCCTCTTCCCAGTGGCCACGGTTGTACAGCCCCGTGAGCCTGTCTGTACTGGAAAGCTTCTGCAGCTGGGCGTTCACCGCCTGCAACTGGCGGCGGTTGGTGGCCACTTCGGTCACGTCGTACACCACCAGGCAAATGTGCTCCACCTGGTTGTTGATGGAGCGCAGGGGGAACAGCGAGGTGTTCTGGTACATGAACGGCTCGGAGCCGGTGATGGGCCTGTAGGTGTCGAACTTGAGCAGATAGGGCCGCTGTTCCCAGATGGTGAAGGTAGGCGACCCCAGGGTGACCACGCTGTCCACCTTGCGGGTAAACCAGGCCCGGTCCACTTCTTCGAACAGGTCGAAGAAGGACTTGCCCTGGGCTTCACGTGCGGGCACGCCCGAATGGTTTTCAATGAACGTGTTCCACACGGAAACGTTGTAGGAGCGGTTGAAGACAACCACGCCCACGTCGATGGTCTGGGCAATTGCCAGCAGCCAGTGGAGCTCGGTGATGTCGAGTGTTCTGTTCATGTCAGTTCATCATGTACTCGAGCTTGCCCTTGAGTCTAGGCAACGAGGTTTCGGTAAACAGCAGCAGCAGGTCGAAATGCACGTCGTGCCCCTCCACGCTGTAGCTGATTTCCACGGCCAGGGTCTGCCTCCAGCGGTGCCGGTTCAGGCTGATCAGGTCCTCGATGCGGGCGTGTTCGCCCAGCAATTGCGGGTGGCTGAAGGAAAACCCTACGTCAATCTGCTCGCCGATGCCGCTCAGGCAGGCGCCGATCAGCAGGGCTGAGAGGTCCAGCACCATTTCGGACGCGGTGCTTTCCTGGTAGTCCTGGCGCATCAGGCGGGCCATGTCTGCCAGGTTGCTGTCGTGAAACATCAGCAGCGCCTCGCCCGCGATGCCTTCACCAAGGTAGCCCTGGCAGATGGCCGTAAGCTGGTTGCCGCGCTGCGCGTCGGCCAGGGCCATGTGCAGCTCCCCCACCTCCAGCACGTTCACGTTGGGGATGGGCAGCTCAATAAACACATCGAGCACTTTGGCCAGCAAGGCGGCAGCCCGGCCCATGGCCACGTTGACGGTTTCCCGGAACGCGTCATTGAAGTTCACGGACATGTCCGCGCCGAACTGCCCGGCGATGCCTTGGCCCTGGCTATGCAGGCCACACCGGGCCAAGGCTGCGCGAAGCTCGTCGGCATTGGCGGGCTTTTTCAGGAACGCCGTTGCCCCCAGGGCCAGCACCCGGCGTACGGCTTCATCCTGCACATCGCCGGACACCACGATCACTTGCGCCTGCAGCCCTTCCTTGCGGATGGCCGCCAGCACTTCATACCCGTCCATTTCAGGCATGGTAAGGTCCAGCAGCACGACCTTGCCCAGCCCCTGTCGAATGGCATCCAGGCCCTGATGGCCGTTTTCGGCCTGGGTCACGGACAGCTCAAGCCCTTCGGGCAAGGCGCGCAGCAATTGCTTGCGGGCCATGTTTGAATCATCACAAATCAGCAGAGGTACAACAGCCATTGAGAGTTAGTCCCGTTAAAGGCCCTGCAGGTAGAGGCTTGCGGCACTGTAAACAGAGCGGCGGCACCGCGCCAGCGCTTTGGTGCATGTGGAGCGATTACAGGTAAAAACTGCCATGCGTGCTTCACTACACACGCTGGCCTTTATAGCATCGGCTTGGACATCAGCCCCTGCAGTTGTATGATGTCCGGCAACACCTCTAGAAGCGGCCATGCCTGAGGGCGTTTACCTTGGCATTGCCTAGGCTTCTTACCGTTAACCGAACAAGGAGACAACAATGCCTGACGTTCTCGGACACAACTTTATCAACGGTGCCCGTAGCGCCGCCGGCCAAGCCAGCCTTCAAAGCATAGACGCTAGCAGCGGCGAGGCCCTGCCTTATGCGTTCTGCCAAGCCACAGACGCTGAAGTGGACGCTGCTGCCAAAGCCGCAGACGCCGCTTACCCAGAATTCCGCCAGCTGAGCCCGGCCCGCCGCGCCGAGTTCCTGGACGCTGTAGCCGATGAACTGGACGCCCTTGGCGACGAATTCGTGGCCATCGTGTGCCGTGAAACGGCCTTGCCCGCTGCCCGTATCCAGGGTGAGCGTGGCCGTACCAGTGGCCAGATGCGCCTGTTCGCCAAAGTGCTGCGCCGTGGGGACTACCTAGGTGCCCGCATTGACTTGCCGCTGCCGGACCGCAAGCCCCTGCCACGCCTGGACCTGCGCCAGTACCGCATTGGTGTGGGCCCAGTGGCGGTGTTCGGTGCCAGCAACTTCCCCCTGGCCTTCTCCACGGCCGGTGGTGACACCGCCTCGGCGTTCGCAGCCGGCTGCCCGGTGGTGGTAAAAGCCCACAGCGGTCACATGGCCACGGCTGACCTGGTCGGTACCGCCATTACCCGTGCTGCCGAAAAAACCGGCATGCCCAAGGGCGTGTTCAATATGATCTTCGGTAACCGCGTAGGCGAAACCCTGGTCAAGCATCCGGCTATCAAGGCCGTAGGCTTTACCGGTTCCCTGGGCGGCGGTACGGCGCTGTGCAAGATGGCCGCCGAGCGCCCTGAGCCCATCCCGGTGTTTGCCGAGATGTCCAGCATCAACCCGGTGATTCTGCTGCCGGAGGCCCTGAAAGCCCGTGGCGCGACCGTCGCCAAGGAGCTGGCCGGTTCGGTGTGCATGGGTGCGGGCCAGTTCTGCACCAACCCAGGCCTGGTGATCGGTGTTAAATCGGCCGAATTCACCACCTTCCTGGACGCGCTGAAAACCGAGATTGGCGGCCAGGCGGCACAGACCATGCTCAACGCGGGCGGCCTGAAAAGCTACAGCGGCGGCGTGGCACACCTGCACGGCCACCCTGGCATTACCCACTTGGCCGGTAACGCCCAGGAAGGCAACCAGGCGCAGGCTCAGCTGTTCAAGGCCGACGCTTCGCTGTTGCTTAACGGCGATGCCCTGCTGCAGGAAGAGGTGTTCGGCCCTACTACCGTGGTGGTAGAAGTGGCGGATGACGCTGAACTCAAGCAAGCCCTGCTGGGCCTGCGTGGCCAGCTGACGGCAACCTTGATTGGTGAGCAGTCGGACCTGAGCACTTACCAGTGGCTGGTGCCGATTCTGGAGCACAAGGTAGGCCGCATTCTGGTGAACGGTTACCCGACCGGTGTGGAAGTGTGTGAAGCCATGGTGCACGGTGGTCCGTTCCCGGCTACCTCTGATGCACGCGGCACTTCGGTAGGTACTTTGGCGATCGACCGCTACCTGCGCCCGATCTGCTTCCAGAACTACCCTGATGCGCTGTTGCCTGAAGCCCTGCAGAACGCCAACCCATTGGGCCTGCAGCGCCTGGTGAACGGCGAGTGGAGCACCCAGCCCATCGCCTGAGCGCTGAGCTGAGCTGAACGGGTGGCCGCCTTTCGGGGCAGCCACCCTGCTCCTACTTAACGATACGCCCCTCTCCCCGCCCACGTGGGTCTGACGCGGTTTCAACCGTGCCGTTATCCACCCGTATGGCCTGCACGTTCCCCATCAGCCAGCCCTGGTCTTTCAGGGTATAGCCCATCGCGTTGAGCTCGTCCGCCGCCGGCCCTTTCAAGGGGGCCATGGCGTCGTAGTAGATCGTGTCCTTGGGCAGCAACTGGTGGTGCACCCGCTGCACGGTCACGGCTTCCACCAGCGACAGGTGATAGTCGTACAAGTTGTTCAGCACCTGGAACACCGTTGTGAAAATACGAGAGCCCCCTGGCGTGCCCACCACCAAGGTGACCTTGCCATCGCGCGTGACAATGGTAGGGCTCATGGACGAGAGCATGCGCTTGCCCGGCGCAATGGCATTGGCATCACTGCCTACCACGCCGAAACCGTTGGCCACGCCGGGCTTGGAACTGAAGTCGTCCATTTCATCGTTCATCAGGAAGCCTGCGCCCTTCACCACCACGCCACTGCCGTAGTCGAAGTTCAGGGTGTAGGTGTTGCTCACCGCGTTACCGTCCTTGTCGATCACGGAGAAGTGCGTGGTCTGGTGAGTTTCCAGGCCAGGGCGCACCTTGTCGGTAGGCGAAATGGCGGTAGGGTTGACCTCCGCGGCACGGCGGTCCAGGTAAGCCGGTGCGGTAAGCATAGCCACGGGCACCTTGTTAAAGTCCGGGTCGCCCAGGTAGTCGGCACGGTCAGCAAACACGCGCTTTTCGATCTCGGCCAGCAGGTGAATGTAGCGCGCGGAATTCAGCGGCACGCCTTTGAAGTCTTCGCTGCGGCGTTCCTTGATACCCAGCAACTGGGCCAGGGCGATGCCGCCCGAACTGGGCAACGGGGCGGTGTACACGGTGTTGCCGCGCCAGTCGATGGCCAGGGGTTCGCGCCAGTGGGCTTTGTAGCCCCGCAGGTCGGCTGCTGTGATCAGGCCCTTGTCGTGCTGCATCTGCGCGACCAGCAGCTTGGCGGTGGTGCCCTGGTAGAACTCGCTCACGCCATGGGCCGCAATGCGCTGCAGGGTTTGCGACAGCTCCGGTTGCTTGAAGCGTTGGCCTGTTTTCATGGTGCCGAAATAGTCGCCAAAGTTGGTGCTGCCCTTGAACAGCCCCAGGGCGTCTTCCCGGTACTGGTATTGGGTTTCAGCCACAATAAAGCCACGCCTGGCATAGCTGATGGCCGGGACCAATAAGTCACGCCAAGGCAGCTTGCCGAAACGCTGGTGGGCTTCCCACAGGCCCATGACCGTGCCTGGTACACCCGCCGCCTTGGCCCCCACCAGGCTCATGTTAGGCACCACCTCGCCCTTGTCGTCCAGGTACATGGTCTTGGTGGCGGCCTTGGGGGCTGTTTCCCGGTAATCCAGGAAGTAAGGCTTACCCTTTACGAACAAGGTCATGAAGCCACCGCCCCCCAGGTTGCCGGCCTCAGGGTAGGTGACGGCCAAGGTAAAGGCCGTCGCGACCGCCGCATCCACAGCGTTGCCGCCTTGCTTGAGAATGGTTTCGGCCACTTCCGCGCCGTAGCGGTCCGGGGAGGCGACTGCGCCAGCGGGCAGCACGCTGGCCCAGGTAGTGGAAGACACAACAAGCACTGCTGTGGACAGCAGGGTTTTGCACAGTACAAGACGCATGGGTTGTCCTTGTGTGGGAAATCCTTCTCCCATTAAGGCTTATAAACGGCGCAGGGGCAAAGCAGTGCCGCAATTTCCATAGCGGGGGCTTTTTACCGGGCGTATGCCCTGAGCTTGTCCTGCATGAAGTCCAGAAAGCACTGTATGCGTAGCGCCAGCTGCGTATTGCGGTAGTACACCGCATGAATGGGCTGCGGGTAGCCACTGTTGTGTTCGGCCAACAGCACGCGCAGGCGGCCCTGCTGAATGTCGTGGTGGGTCATGAAATGAGACAGGCATACGATGCCCTCTCCCGCCAGCGCCAGCTCGCGCAGGGTGTCGCCGCTAGAGGCTGACACCGCCGGGTTGATGGGCAAGCGGTCGCCCCCGGCGTGGTGCAAAGGCCATTGGTTGAGGCCTTCGTTACGGGTGAAGCCCAGCAAGGAATGCCTTGCCAGGTCGTCCACTTCAACAGGCACGCCCTGGCGCTCCAGGTACGCCGGGCTGGCCAGGACATTGCGCGGGCTGCTGCCCAGGTAGCGGGCGCGGAGGGTCGAGTCCGCCAAGGCACCGATGCGAATCGCCACGTCGGTGTTCTCCTCCAGCAGGTCGATGATCAGGTCGTTGGTGTTCAGTTCAAGGACGATATCGGGGTAGCGCTGCCGGAACTCGGCCACGTGGGGCACCACGGCATGCAGCATGAAGGGTGACGCCGCGTTGATACGCAGCCGGCCAGACGGTGCCTGCTGACGCAGGGCAAGGTGTTCCTCTAACGCTTCCATGTCCTGAAGAATGGCCTTGGCCCGTTCGAAGAAGTACTTGCCCTCCTCGGTCAGGCTCATGCGCCGCGTGGTGCGGTTGATCAGGGTGGTGCCCAGCTTGCCTTCCAGCCGCGCCAGGGTTCGGCTTACCGCTGAGGGCGACTGCCCGGCCTGTTCGGCGGCGGCTGACAGGGAGCCGCTTTCGATCACTGCGATAAACAGCTGGAGTTCGTCGGACCGGGCTTTCACATACGGGGCTCTGTTGTGGTTCACAGCCCTTTTAGCACAGTCTCCAGGTGCTGTTGATAGCGCGCCACATCAGCTTCGATGTTGGGACGTTTCATCACGTCCACGGCCAGGAAGGTGGGCAAGGCAGCCAGGCCCAGAAACTCATTGGCTTTGTGGAAGGGGAAATACACGGCATCCACGCCTTTACCTTCAAAGAAGTCCGCCGGGTCGTCAAAGGCCTGCTGCGGCGCATTCCAGGTGGCGGAAATCATGTAGCGCTTGCCCTGCAGCAACCCCCCACTCCCGTACCGTTGAGACGCATCGGAGCGGGTGCGGCCATCGTTCGCATACAGGCTGCCGTGGCCTTGGGTGAACACCTCGTCCAGGTACTGCTTGACTGTCCAAGGCGCGCCCATCCACCAGCCGGGCATCTGGTAGATGATCACATCCGCCCACAGGTACTTCTCCACTTCAGCGGCGGTGTCATAACCACCGTCGATAAAGGTATCGTTCACGGTGTGGCCCGCTTGGCGTAACCAGGCCAGGGCGGCGTCATGCAAGGTTTCGTTGTAGCGGCCATCGGAGTGGGCAAATCGCTTGCCGCCATTCAGTAAAAGCACGTTCATGTACTGCACCTCAATCGTTTCGAATGGGCGCAGGTTAACGGCCATGAGCGCTTGGAAAAAGGCACGTTCACGCAATTGGCTTGTTCCGCCAATGCACGAATGTTTTAGGTATTGTTGCGCCAGGCTAACCATCTCTTCATTGGAGGCACCTTATGAGCACCCCCTATGCATTCATACTCACCGCCAAAACCCGCCCTGAAAAAGCGCAGGCCTTCAAGGCGCTGTTCGAAGGGTATGTAGCGGCCAGCCGCGAAGAGCCTGGTTGTATCGAGTACCACATGCTGCAGGATGAACAGGACCCAACCCTGTTCATCTTCTATGAAGTGTGGGCCAGCAAGGCCGCGCTGGACGTGCATGCCGCCTTGCCCCACATGACGGCCTTTGCCGAGCAGCGCATGGACTACCTGGAGCAGGACCTGAAGGTTCAGACCATTCGCATGCTCAGCCCAGCCTCTTCCACTCACTCAGCGGCCTGATACCCCTGCACGATGGCGGAGAAATCCAGCCCGCCATCACCCCGCAGGTTCATGGCCTGGTACAGCTGCTGGGCCAGCGCCCCCATCATCACAGGCTGCTTGGCCTGGCGTGCGGCCTCTGTGGCCAGGCCTAGGTCCTTGAGCATCAACTGCGCACCGAAACCGCCGGTGTAGCCCCGGCTGGCAGGCGCCGTGGCCACAATGCCTGGCCAGGGGTTGTAGGCTTCAGAACTCCAGCACCGGCCGGTGGAACTGTTGATTACCCCGGCCAGCACCTGCGTATCGATGCCCAAGGCGTTACCCAAGGCCATAGCTTCGGACACGGCAATCATGGAAATGCCCAGCAGCATGTTGTTGCAGATTTTCGCCACCTGCCCCGTGCCCACCTCACCGCAATGCACAATGTTCTTGCCCATCTGCGCCAGCACCGGCTGCAAGGTGGCGAACAGTGCCGGGCTGGCGCCCACCATGAATGTCAGGGTGCCCGCCTGGGCCCCACCGGTGCCGCCTGACACCGGTGCATCGGCAAAGTCCACGCCCTGCTTCGCCGCCGCAGCGTGCAGGTCGCGGGACGTCTGCGGGTCGATGGTGCTGCAATCCACCACCGGCGTACCGGCACGAACACCCGCCAGCACGCCATCTTCCTGCTGGAACACGGCACGTACGTGGGCGGCCGCGGGCAGCATGGTGATCACCAGTTCTGCCTGCTGGGCAGCCTGGCGGGGGGACGTTGCTACCTCGGCGCCCAACTGGCCCAGTTCACCTAGCACGCTCTGGTTGAGGTCGAACAGCACCAGGCTGTGGCCGGCATTGATCAGGTTGCGGGCCATGGGCGCGCCCATGTTGCCCAGGCCAATAAAGGCGATTTTCATGACAACCCCTTAGCGCAAATGAATGGTGGTGTTAACGCCGGTGTTCACACTGGCATCGTCGAACCAGCGGGCCGTGACGGTTTTGGTCTGGGTGTAGAACTGCACCACTTGCTTGCCGTAAGGCCCCAGGTCGCCCAGCTTGGACCCACGTGACCCCGTAAAGCTGAAGAACGGCACGGGTACCGGGATGGGGATGTTGATGCCCACTTGGCCCACGTCGATTTCACTCTGGAACTTGCGCGCGGCTGCACCACTTTGCGTGAACAACCCTGTACCGTTACCAAAGGGATTGCGGTTCACCAAGGCGATGGCCTCGTCCAGGGTGTCCACCTCCAGCACCACCAGCACGGGCCCGAAAATCTCTTCGGTGTAGATGCGCATGTCCGTGGTCACGCCGCTGAACAACGTGGGCCCCACGAAATTGCCCTGCTCGAAGCCCGGCACCTGCACGCCACGCCCATCCAGCTCTAGCGTGGCGCCTTCCTGTACGCCGCTTTCGATCAAGGCTTCGACACGTGCCTTGGCCCGCGTCGAGATCACCGGCCCTACGTCCGTGCCCGGCTCGCTGCCGGCGTTTACCTTCAATTGCTGCGCCAGTGCCTTCAGGTCCGGTATCCATTCACGGGTATTGCCCACCATGACCGCCACCGACGTGGCCATGCAACGTTGCCCAGCCGCGCCAAACGCCGCGCCTACCAAGGCATTGAGGGTTTGCTCGCGGTTCGCGTCTGGCAACACTACCGCATGGTTTTTCGCCCCCATCATGGCTTGCACGCGCTTGCCGTGCTGGCCCGCCAGGTTGTACACATGGGTGCCCACGGCCGTTGAGCCTACGAACGATACGGCCTTGATGGTGGGGTGGGTACATAGGGCGTCTACCACCTCCTTGCCGCCGTGGACCACGTTCAGTACCCCTGCCGGCACGCCGGCTTCCAGGGCCAGCTCCACCAGCAGCAGGGTGGAGAGCGGGTCCTGCTCGGAGGGCTTGAGCACAAAGGTATTGCCGCACACGATGGCCATGGGGAACATCCACAGCGGAATCATGGCGGGGAAGTTGAAGGGCGTGATACCGGCACACACACCGATGGGTTGGCGCAGGGTGTAGGTGTCCACCCCGCCGGCCACATTCTCGGCAAATTCACCCAACTGCAGGCTGCCGACCGAACAGGCGTGCTCCACCACTTCAAGGCCTCGGAAAATATCGCCTTCGGCGTCGGCCAGGGTCTTGCCCTGCTCGGCACTCAATACCGCGGCAATGCGTTTGCTGTGCTCGCGGATCAGCGCCTGCAGCTTGAGCATGATGCGCATGCGGGCGCCAATGGGCGTGGTGCGCCAGGTGGCAAAGGCCGCTTGCGCGGCGCTTACGGCGGCATCAACTTCCGCAAGGGTGGCGAAAGGCACCCGAGCCAGCACTTCTTGGGTGGCGGGGTTGACCACATTTTGCCAATCCCCACTTTGGGAGTCTACCCATTGCCCGTCGATCAGCAGCTTGACTGTCTCAACCCGTGCACCGTCGCCTGGTAGGGACGCATTCATGTAAACCTCCGCGTGATTGTTATTGTTGGCATACGGCCATGGTAGGGGTGGCACTGGCAGCCTGGCTCCAGTATAGGTAGGCAAAATTCCAACAAGAACGCAGATATAAGCCAGACCATCATGCAGAAACACATCACGTCACTGGCAAGCCTGAACTGGGACGACCTCAAGTTTTTCCTGGAAGTGGCACGCCTGCGCAAAGCCAGCAGCGCGGCCAAGCGGTTGGGGGTCGACTACACCACGGTGTCGCGCCGAATTACCGCCCTTGAGGCCTCCCTGGGCACGTTGCTGTTCGAGAAGTCCCGCACCAACGGTTTCAGCCTCACGGCCGAAGGGCAGCGGTTGCTGGGGTATGCCGAGTCCATTGAAAGCACCCTGCACATGGCCTGCGAGCAAGTGACCGGCTCGGGCCTGGCGTTGTCCGGGCATGTGCGCATGGGGTGTACCGAAGGGTTTGGCAGTTTCTTTATCACGCCCGTGCTCAGCCGCTTTGTGGAGGCCTACCCGGCCATTTCCATCGACATTCTGCCGCTGCCCCACTTCATCAGCCTGAGCAAACGCGAGGCCGATATCGTGATTGCCCTGGAACGGCCTGAACATGGCCCTTATGTGTGCTGCAAACTCACCGACTACCGGTTGCAGCTGTACGCCACTGCTGGCTACCTGGCACGCCACGCGCCCATCACTGACGTGTCGCAATTGGCCGGGCACCCCTTTGTCAGCTACGTGGACGACCTGGCCTTCAGTGCCGAGCTGCTGTACCTGAGCCATCTGCTGCCCACGGCCAATGCACGGCTGCGCAGTACCAGCGTTGTGGCCCAGATGATCGCAGCGCGCCAGGGGCATGGGTTGGCCATCCTGCCCTGCTTCCTGGCGTGTGAAGCGCCTGAGCTGGTGCCGGTGCTGCCCGAGCAGGTATCGGTAACGCGGCAGTTCTGGATGTACTGCCGGGAGGATTTGCGCAAGCTCAAGCGGATTACCCTGCTGTGGGATTACATCCGGGCGGAGACGGAGGCCAGGCGAGGTTTTTTAATGGGCGAGTAATGGGAGCGAGCTTTGGCCGCCTATAGCGCATTTACTAACGCTCATGAAGGCTTTCACGAACCATCACCTCCAACGGCGTAAGGAAATAGCTGATCAGCCTGCGTTGCCGAGTGGTGATTTCGGCGGTGACGGCCATGCCGGGGGCCAAGGCAAGGGGTGGTGCGCCGCTGCGCTCAAGCAGGTGGTTGTCCAGCCTGATACGCACGGCATACGTGAGGCCACGCTGCGGGTCCTCGATGGCATCGTGTGAAACGCTGCTAACCACGCCCTTTACCAGCCCATAGCGGGTGTAGCTGAACGTCTCGACCTTCACCTGTGCTGGCTGCCCCGCTTGCACGAAACCGATGTCTTTGTTGGGCAGGAAGGCTTCCACCTCCATGAGCTGGTCTGCCGGCACGATCACCATCAAGGCCTGCGCTTCGGTCACCACACCGCCTTGGGTGTGGACAGCCAACTGCTGCACGGTGCCGTCCACGGGTGCTACCAAGGTGCGAAGGCCGTGCCGCAGGTGAGCTTTTTTCAACTCCTGTTCTGCAGCATTTGCCCGCAACGCCGCGTCCTGCTGTAAATCCAGCATGCTGCGGCGGTGCTGCGCCAGGATGCTCATGCGCCGGTGCGTAGTAGCTTGCAGGGCGGCGGCAATTTCCTTGCGACGGGCCTGTAACTGTTCCAGCTCCCGCTGCTGTTGCAGGTATTCCTGCTTGCGTTGGAGGTAGTGGTGCTTTGCAACGGCCTGCTCGGCCAGAAGCGCCGCGTAGTCTTCGGCCAGCTCCCGGGCGATGGGAATCGCCTCCTGCAAAGCCCGGATGGAGACGGCCAAGGAATCCCGCTCAAACCCCGCGCGTGCAATGTCTGCGTCGGCCTGGTCCAGCTGGCTGCGCAGCTCAAGGTACTGGCCCTCCAGCCAGCGCTGAACGGCTTGCCGTTTCAACGCGTCAGCCCCTGCCAACGCCTCAACAGGCAGGGCTGGCGGTTGCACGTGGTCCACACTGGCGATCATGGCGGCTGCACGGGCAGCATCGATCTGTGCAGATAACAAGTCCCCTTCAAGCCGTGCCAGGTCAGCTGCAGTGCCACGGGCCTCCAGCTCGATCAGCACCTGGCCTTTGACAACCGTTTGCCCGTCCTGAACGTGAATGGCCTTGACCACAGCCGTCTCGCTGGGCTGAATGACTTTGCTTCGCCCGTTAGGCACGATTTTCCCTGTAGCGCTGGCAACCACATCGATGTGGCTGACGCTTGCCCACACCACTGCACCCACCAGAACCGTCAGGATCAGCCCCTGCAGCAGGCAGGGAAACGCGGGCGGGGGCCGGTGTTGCAAGGCAAGCACAGGGGCCATGAACGCCCACTCGGAGGTGGACCCAATATTGGCAGGGCGCCGGTGCTGCCAGGCACCGCGACAGGCCGACCTATAGCGTTGCAACCTGGTTCGCCAACGCCTCATGCCCCGGCCTCCTGCTGCAGCCGTAACAGGCGCGCATAATGCCCTTGGGGTAACAGCGCCAAATCGCTCGGCCTTCCCTGCTCTACCACCTGCCCCTTATCAAGTACCAGTAACTGATCACACCCCTGGAGGGTTTCGAGGCGGTGGGCGATCATGATCACCGTCCGGCCCTGGCAAATAGCGGGCAGCGCGGATTGCAGGTGCGCTTGGGCTTCACTGTCCAGCGCGCTGGTGGCTTCGTCGAAAATCAGAACAGGCGGCTCAGGCAGTAAGGCCCGGGCGATGGCCAAGCGCTGCCGCTGGCCGCCTGAGAGGTTGCTACCTGCTTCGGCCAGGCGCGTGTCATACCCCTGGGGCAGCCGCTGGATAAAACCATGAGCACCTGCCAACTGCGCCGCCTGTATCACCCGTGCCCTGCTCGCGCCCGGCAGGCTTAGCGCAATGTTTTCATGCACGGTGCCCTGGAACAGAAAGGGGTGCTGCATCACAACACCCACTTGCCGGCGCACGCTTGCAATGTCCGCCAGTGCGATGTCGTAGCCGTCCATACGGATATGGCCTTTGGCAGTCGAGGCAAACCCTAGCAGCAGCTTGAGCACGGTACTTTTGCCAGAACCGGAAGGCCCCGTGATACCGATGCATTGGCCCGCAGGGACCGAAAAACTAAGGTGGTTCAGTACATAGGGCCCGTCTGCCTCATAGCGAAAACACACGGAATCCACGTCAATGCGGCCGCTAAGTGCAGGTACAGGTACTGCGCCGGGCGCCACTTGCACAGGTGCTTGCAGAATCACCGAAAGGCGTTGGAGGGCAACCCTGGTTTGCTGGTACTGCCCCCACACCTGGCCCATACGCAGGGCGGGCTGTGCTACCCGTGCCGCATACAGGTTGAATGCAATGAAGCTTCCAACGGTGAGGGCGCCGGACATCACCGCCTGCGCGCCCCACCACAGCGTTGCTGCAGTCACGAGCTTGCCCACCAGCCCAATGGTTTCTTGGGCCGACGCAGCGGATAAGCCCAAGCGCCGCTGCGCCAGGGTAGCCTGGGTCAGCCGGTCGTCCCACTGCGCCGCGCTCCAGCGTTCAGCGGCCAAGCCTTTCAGGGTGCGCACAGCATTGACGCTTTCAACAAGAAAGGCCTGGTTATCCGCCGACAAGGCCTGAGCGCCGGTGGCTTGCCTGTGCAAGGCAGGCCCCCACACCAGCGCAATGGCGCCATAGGCCACTAATGAGGCTGCTACCACGGCCGTTAACGCTGGGCTGTAGGCAAACATGATGGCCAGAAAGGCAAAGGAAAACAGGCCATCGAGCACCACGGCCAGGCAGTGATGGGTGAGAAAATCCCTAACGGTGTCCAGCTCACGCAAGCGCGAGGCAATATCCCCAATAGGCCTTACTGAGAAAAAACCAGGGGCAAGGGCCACTACGTGGTTAAACAAAGCGGCCTTCAACTCAGCGTCTATACGCGCCAGCGGGTAAGCAAACACGCCGTATCGGGCTGCGCTGAATGCCGTTTCGAACAGCAGGGTCGCCACCAACCCAAGCATTACAACCTGGAGCGTGGACAGGTTGTTGTGGACCAGTACGTTATCCATGACCACTTGGAAAAAAAGCGGCGTGACCATTGAAAAGGCCAGCAGGCCGACCCCGGCAACCAGCACGCGCAGCACGTGGTGGCGGTACTTGCGCAGGACTGGCCAACACCATTGAAAACCGTTTTGTGTGAGGCCCACCGTTTGCGTAGCAACAGGCCGAGCCAAGAGCACCCGACCGTTGCTGCGGCTGCGCCAACCTGTGTGGCTCACCGCAAAGGGCTCGGGATCATTAGGGCCTTGAATCCACACGTTGTCGCCTACTTGCCGCCACAGGATATAGGCGTGGTTACGGCGATCACGCCCTATGGCGGGCAAAGGCAACCGGCGCACAGGGCGAGTGCTGTGCAAGATGCGTGTATCAAACCCTAGTGACCGGGCAGCCAACTGCAGCTGGTCATCGTTCAGTGCGTGGCCATGCTCACTCTGTTCGTGCGCAAGCTGGGTGGCACAGGCGGGGATGCGGTAATGGCGAGCCAGCTGAACCAACGCCCACAGCGCTGTATCCACCCCATGCTCAATAGCAGGATGACTGTTCATGAGAAAAACCAGGTGAAAGGCGCCGTGTGTAAACAGCGGCGCGTTAAGTGAGAAGGCGTGTCACGCGACTTGGGCCATCAGCGGCACGTTGGCCGACTGGCGCAGGTCCCAGGGTAGGCCTGTACTGCCGGCGGCTTCCGGTGCAAACGCTGCTATCGCCTGAACAAGCGAAGCAGGCGCCAAGGCGGCAATGCTTTCAGCGGGCTCGGCCGCACTGACCAAGGCTTGCGCCATGGCAGGCTTGGGGTCTGGCAAATAGGGAGCACTGCCAGCAGGCGCAAACACAAAGTGCTGCTCGGCCAGCTGGCTAGGGTCCAGGCCGTCGATGTACATCACGTCAATGAACTTGCCTTCAGCATTGGGGGCTGTCTTGATCGACGTGCCGTTAGCCAGCGGCAAGCCGTTGATGACAATGCGCTCTCGCTTCTCAAGCACCAACTCACCCCAATTCGAAATCCCCAACTGGGCAAGGTCAATCTTGTCAGTTGAAGGGTTGAAGCCACGTAGGGTGTTTCGTAGTTCGGTTTCGCCTTCCTGACGCGCCGCTATGAACGTCGCGGGCCCCGGCCCACTGCGCTCGTACACAGTTCCCAACAGCTTCGCTTCGGCGCCACTGGGGCCAAAGTTAAGCCCTACCCCTTTCCCACCACCGCTTAGCACAACCTCCCCCACCCCTAATGCAGGGGGCACAGGCGTTACCGGCGTTTCACCCGTGAAGTAGCCCTCAGGCCGCTTTACCTGCCGGTCGAAACGGAAGTGGTCAGCCGACACACTGGCGGCTTGGGTATTGGCCAAGGTGATGCGTTGCCCGTTGGGCAGGCTGACCAGTGTGTCCGCGTCGGCTTGAGTAACGGCCAGTTCCGTGAAAGCAGTAACGCCCACGCCACTGAGGTTGATCAATTCGCCCCTGGCAGCCTCGAAGCCTTCAAGCCTGTCCTGGCCGCCCGCACGCTGGCGCACCACGAACAGATCTTTCCCAGCCCCGCCAACCAGCGTATTGGCGCCTCGCCCACCCTCCAGTACCGTGCCCTGGCTAGAAGCGATCAAGGTGTCGTTACCGTCGCCTGTGATCACATGGGCCATGCTAGCGGGTGACACAATGCTCAAGGCCTGGCCCGCCAAGGTGGCGCTGCCCTGTTGAAGGTCGATGCGTGCGTCCCCTGAAAGCGCGGCGGCGTTGAGCGTGTTGTCGCCGCCAGGTGTTCCGTTGACGGCATCGTCCAGCACGGCCCGGCCCGGTTCCATGGCCAAGGTGGCAAACTCATCCGTGTACACGTAATGGTCATCGGCAGAGGCCGCTTCGCCATACGCGCGCATCCCCCAGCTCGTGAGTGTGATGGGTTTGCCGTCGGCGGCATCTACGGCTTCCAGCGTCCACGCACCCTGGCTGTATTCACCCCAATGCTGGGTTGAGGTGAACGTATAGTTGAAGGCGCCGGCTCGGTCGCTGCCACGGTCAGCGTCGCCGGCGCCTTCCCCAGAGCGTTTCTTGCCCGCACGGTCCAGCAACAGGCTTTGCGTACCTGCCGGTGAGGTAAGCCGCAATTGCAAGTCACCCAGCTGGCCGACCTCGCTGTAGATGTCCACTTCAATGTGTTCAACCTTCACACCTGCCGTGAGCACATGCTCGGACCGAACCGATTGACCAGCGCTAATGGCCAGATTAACGGGCGTATTGATCACACCCACGCTCTGCTCGTTGGCCAAGGTACTGCTGGCAGACCAGCTTTCCGCCATCCTTACCGCGGCACGGGCATCGACCTTGCCGAAGCCATAGTCATCACTCTTATGCAGGCCACCCCCGTTTACGGCCTTCGCACCGTTGTAGGCCCAGTGCGTGGTGGGATCGGCCACATACGTGGCAGACAGCGCCAGGATGCGTTGCACATCCCGGTAACCTAGGGAGGGGTTGGCTTCCAACATCAACGCGGCGATGCCCGACACGATCGGCGCTGCGAAACTGGTGCCTTGCGTGGCGCTGTAATCACTGCCAAATACCGAGCCGCGCTCCGTGTCCAGTTTGCGGCTGGTAGACAGCACGTTGCTGCCGGGGGCGGACACCAACAGGCTTGTGCCTGGGTTGGAAAACGGCGCAGCACCCACTTGCAAGGTTGATAGGTCCCCTTGAGCATTGATGGCGCCTACCTGGATGGCGTGGCGATGGCTATTGGTGAGCGAACCCTGTGCGCTACCGCCGCTGGCCCGCGCGTTGCCACCTGCCGTCACCATCACAGTGCCCAAGCCACCGCGGCCATTGCGTGCCGCGTACTGGGCATTGAGCATCAAGGCCGTTTCGGTGGTGATGCTGCCGCTGGTGAGGTTGGTCAGGGCAAAGTCTGTGGTAAAGCCCCAGCTGTTATTGGCCACGTCGTAATGGGACGTATTGGACAGGCTGGTAAGGTCATCGCCCCGGTTGGCTAGGTAATGCCCGCCGAGGGTAACGCCAGGTGCCACCCCCACCGCACCCTGGCCGTCCCGCGCGGCGGCCACTACGCCTGCTACCTGGGTCGCATGGTTGGAGAACTGCGTTGGCAAGGTACCTGCTTTGCGTTGGGCGGCCAGCCAGCCTGGGTCAACATTGGGTGCCAGGTCTGGATGGTGGATGTCGAAGGTTTCAGGCTCTACCGCGAACTCTCCCCCCGGCTCGAAAATACCGACGCGTACGCCTTTCCCGCTGTACTGCTCCCACACCGGCAATACACCCACATCCCCCAAGTACCATTGGCGAGCCGCCAGCGGGTCAGTGGGGGCCTGGCCTGTCAGCAGGTGCACCTCGCCACGCATGGGCGCCATTTCGCCCGTCTTGAGGCTGACCACATTCATGGCCGGGTTGCCCGCGGCGTCCACCAAGGCGTACTTGAAGCCCATGGCGCCCTGGCTGGCAGGGTTGGGGGTGAACACCACATCGCCCTGTTCATTCAGCACAGCCGTGCCGCCTAGCCCATCGCTGACTTCGCTGATGCGCAACGGGCCTTGGCTGCCCATAGGCTGATCGTTTGCTAACAAAGCGGCTGCCGCAATCACGCGTGCGCCCTCCCTTCGCGTCAAGGGCGCGCCTGCGGCATCCGTGCGTACCGTATCCGTGACCGGCATTGCATTCGGCCCGCCAAGGTTCACGGCGGATATATCAGCAAAGTTGAGTTTCTGGATGCGCATCAGGGTAAGGGTGCCGTCGCGGCCAGCGACCTTGTCTTCGATGCGGTAACCGGTGTCGATGGGCGTAATTACGTAGTCCCCATGATCGCCATGAAGGGTGACCAGGTTGGTACCTCCGCCCCCGTCGATGGTGGCATTGCCCTTGCCTGCTTCAATCACGTCGTCGGCGTCGCGGCCGGTGATGGTGGCATTGCCAGCGCCTGCGTAGATGATGCTGCCCTGTATCGAGCCATAGATGAGGTCATTGCCTGGCCCGGCATAGATAACGGACTTACCCGAACCACCAATAATTGTGTTGCGACCTTTGCCGCCCACCAGCACATCCTCACCGCCCCCGCCAAAGATCGTGCTACCTGCTTCGCCACCCTTGATGAATACGCCGTGCTCGCTGCCGCTCACAAACACATCATGGCCACGCCCACCCTGCGCCATGAGTACACCTGCTTTGCCCAGGTTCAGTGACACAGCACCGTCACCCATCACAATGACCGCATCTCGGCCACCGCCGCCGGTGATATGGGACGTATCATCGCTGGCACTGATCAGGAACACATCGTCGCCTGCCGCGCCCTCATAGCGGTTATTACCGCCGCCTCCGGCAAGCCAACTGCCTTCGGGCGAAGCTTTCAGCGTGTCATCACCCAAGCCGCCCTGGACCGTTTGCACGCCCAATGCCTGAGCATCAAGGATTACTCCCGCATCGTTGAGCGTTACGTAGCTTGTACGCTTGGTGTCGAGCACCGCGCTTTCGATGCGCTGCCCTGCATGGTCAGCAGTGACCACATGGCTCACAGCATCGCTGAGAAAATTGACCGCCAAGGCCTGGTGCTGTTGGCCAGCCACAGTAAAGTTGCCTACGGCGCGTACGGTATTACCGGTGGCATCGACGGTATTCGCGGGCTGTGTTGCCAGGCTTATTTCAGTGATGGACCACTCATCTAGGGTTTTGAGCTCACCGGCCTCACTGCTGCCATTTCCGTTTTCATCTGACCATACTTTTAATGCTTGCCACTTTTCATCAGCTGCGGTTATAGCGCCGTCTGCATTGCTGTCGAACG
>Ga0268349_1000080_pt1 | contig 19889 bp, 18 predicted proteins | sample G5R2_MAIN_18SEP2_FD_190164 | JGI IMG/M metagenome (GOLD analysis project Ga0268349, IMG submission 190164) | Phyllosphere microbial comminities from switchgrass, GLBRC, Michigan, United States - G5R2_MAIN_18SEP2017_LD1 | ecosystem: Host-associated > Plants > Phyllosphere > Phylloplane/Leaf...
CATTCCCGGGCTTTGCCCGGTCCCACAGGGTTGGACTGCGCCGCATATGTGAAAGCAGGGGCACCGCCGTTCACTGTGTGGGAGCAGGGGCACCCTGCGAACGGGTGCCGCGCGTTACACCAGCCGTGCACCCAGCGCCTGCACATACTGGCGCAGCAGCGCGCCCTCCCCTTCGATGTGCACGGCCAAGCCATCGATTTCCCGGCGTGGCGGGTAGGCTTTGCGCAGCGCATCGAAGCGGGCACGTTGTTGAGCGGCATCGCCGGCCAGGCTGAGCCGGAAACGGGCGTCGTCGCTACGGGGGTCGTACACCGCACGGCATAGCATGGCCAGCGCCCAGGCGGGGTCGGCGCTGCCATTGAGGGTAAGGCCCGGCAATGCCAGTGGCGGCAGCAGATTAGCCAGAGAAACGCTAGGTTGCACGCCAGCCGCTGCACAGTAAGCCCGGTAGATCGCTTCGGTGCCCCGTTGCCGCCCCTCCAGGCTGTAGCCCGCGATGTGAGGCGTGGCGATGGCGCACAGGTCGGCCAGCGCCTCGTCGACCGCAGGCTCGTGTTCCCACACATCCAGCACCGCCTGAAGGTCATCACGGGCCAGCAGTACCCGCTTGAGTGCAGTGTTGCTGACCACAGGCCCACGGGCCGCGTTGATCAGCCAAGCGCCCTGGCGCAGGCGTTCAAGTTCGGGGCTGCCCAACAGGTGCCAGGTTGCATCAGGGCCGGCCTTGGTGAGCGGCGTGTGCAGGCTGATCACATCGCAGTGTTCGATAATCTCATCCAGGCTACAGAAGTCGCCGCCCTCTGCCGCCTGTCGCGGCGGGTCACACACCTTCACCTGCCAGCCGAACCCACGCAGCACACTGGCCAGCCTGCCGCCCACCTGCCCTGCACCCACGATGCCATACGTGCGCTCGGGCAAGGCGGCGCCGTCCAGCTCAGCCAGGGTAAACAGGCTACTGATCACATAGTCGACCACGCCACGGGCATTACAGCCTGGCGCGCTGGCCCAGGCAATGCCTTGCTGTTGCAGCCAGGACACATCCAGGTGGTCGGTGCCAATGGTACAGGTACCTACGAACCGCACACGGCTGCCTTCCAGCAGCGCCGGAGTGACCGGGGTCACGGAACGCACCAGCAGCACCTGCGCATCACGTACGTCGCTGGCGGCCAGGGTGCGCCCTGGCACTCGGCGAAGTTCGCCAAAGCCTTGGAAGAAGGCGTCGGCCAAGGGGATATTTTCGTCAGCAACGATCAGCATCGAGGGACCTCTGGGCGCTTACTACGCCTTTTTGCGAATCCAGTAACGATAAGTGCCCGCCGCCTCATCCTGGCCGACCAGTTCGTGGTCCAGAAACGCACAGAACTTGGGAATGTCGCGCCGGGTGGACGGGTCGGTGGCGAGCACCTTCAACAGGCCGCTGGGCGGCAGGTCACGCACAGACTGGTGCAGCATCATTACCGGCTCCGGACAGTTCAGGCCAGTGGCGTCAAGTACCGCATCGACGTTCAGGTGTTCAAGGGTATCAGGCATGGGCTACATCTCCCCGTGGGCCGCTTTCGGTACATGACTTTTGTTGCGTGGCTCTCGTTGCATGGACAAGAGCATCAGGTATCCAACCGGCGCAGGTGGCAGGTCACTTCCTCACGGTCGTGGTACAGCTGCTTGCAGCCGATGGCCACCTTGATACGGCGCGCCTGGAAGCCCTCACGAATGCGGTCCAGCAAACGACGCACCTCCGCATAGCGCTGCTTCATGGGCAGTTTGAGGTTCACCACTGCCTCACGGCAATGCCCTTCCCCCAGCCAGGTTTCCAGCAACGCCGCATTGCGGGCAGGTTTTTCCACGATATCGCACACCATCCAGTCCACCGGCGGCCGTGGCGCATAGGTAAACCCGTCGGCCATCAGGTGCTTGACCAGGCCGGTGTCCATCAGGCTCTGGGCCATGGGGCCGTTGTCCACGGCGGTCACCAGCATACCCCGGTTCACCAGTTGCCAAGTCCAGCCCCCCGGTGCAGCACCCAAGTCCACGGCGGTCATGTCGCTGTGCAGGCGGTCGTCCCATTGATCCCGAGGAATGAAGTGGTGCCAGGCCTCCTCCAGCTTGAGGGTGGAACGGCTCGGGGCTTCACGAGGAAACTTCAAGCGAGGAATCCCCATGGGCCACATGGCACTGTTCTGCTCCTCGGCCACGCCCAGGAACACCTCCCGGCCGCTGATAAACGTTAGCAGCAAACGGGTGCCAGGCGGGCCGGACCGCAGCTTGCCAGCCTTTTCCAATGCTTTGCGCAAGGGTGCCTCGAACTTGCGACAAAACGTAGACAGTTCCTTGCCGTCGTTGGTGTCCAGCACCTCCAGCCACAGGCTAGTGCAGGCAGGGTAGCCTTCGAGCGCCTGGAGCAGCACGCTGATACGGTCGGTCTCCGGTAGGGCCACATAGTGCCCACGCGCCCATTGACGGGGAAAGATCAACTCGCGAAAGCGCAACTGCGCCATAAGCGTGTCAGGGCCTTCGGCGTCCATGCACACGAACTCGGCACAGGCCGTGCTGGGCCGGGCCTTGGCGTAGCCGGCCACACCCAGCGTGGCCGCGTGCTCGCTGATTTCCGAGCACACTTCGCCCTCGAAACCGGGGCGGCAGTGAAGCAATAAGGTATTCATCCCTACTCCGCAGGCCGCGCCCTGGGGCCTTGCGTTCGGCGCAAGGCGAAGGTGGCGCGGCAAACTGCGGATGATAGCGCAGCCGTCGCCACCATGGGGGCCGGCGTTGCGACCGTTCAAGCAGCGAGGCACACCGTGGGAACCGTGGCGGTGCTGGGAAAGTCCAGTGCAGACAAGCTCAGCCAATGGTCCGTGCCGTGCGGGCCATCAGGAGACCCCTTACATGCCTTCCCTCGATAGCCTGAATACCCTGCATACGCTCAAGGTCGGTGACCGCGAGTACCACTATTTCAGCCTGCCCGCTGCGGCCAAGCAGTTGGGCGACCTGCAATCGCTGCCCATGTCCCTCAAGGTGCTGCTGGAAAACCTGCTGCGCTGGGAAGACGGCACCACTGTAGGGGTGCCTGACCTACAGGCCCTGGCGGGCTGGTTGAAGGACCGCCGCTCGGACCGGGAAATCCAGTACCGCCCGGCGCGGGTGTTGATGCAGGACTTCACCGGCGTGCCGGCGGTGGTGGACCTGGCGGCCATGCGTGCTGCCGTGGCCAAGGCCGGCGGTGACCCCCAGCGCATCAACCCGTTGTCGCCCGTAGACCTGGTGATCGACCACTCGGTGATGGTGGACCGCTATGGCAACGCGCAGGCCTTCGAGGAAAACGTCGACATCGAAATGGCGCGTAACGGCGAGCGCTATGCTTTCCTGCGCTGGGGCCAGAGTGCGTTCGACAATTTCAGCGTGGTGCCGCCCGGTACTGGCATCTGCCACCAGGTAAACCTGGAGTACTTGGGCCGCACCGTGTGGACGCGCGAAGAGGATGGCCGCACCTACGCCTTCCCCGACACGCTGGTGGGCACTGACTCCCATACCACCATGATCAATGGCCTGGGTGTGCTGGGCTGGGGCGTGGGTGGCATTGAGGCGGAAGCGGCCATGCTAGGCCAGCCGGTGTCCATGCTGATTCCGGAAGTAGTGGGCTTCAAGCTTACAGGCAAGTTGCGAGAAGGCATCACCGCCACCGACCTGGTACTGACTGTCACCCAGATGCTGCGTAAGCAAGGGGTGGTGGGCAAGTTCGTGGAGTTCTACGGGGATGGCCTGGCTGAACTACCACTGGCCGACCGCGCGACCTTGGCCAATATGGCGCCGGAATACGGTGCCACCTGCGGGTTTTTCCCAGTGGATGACATCACCCTGGGCTACCTGCGGTTGTCTGGCCGCCCGGAAGAAACCGTGCAACTAGTGGAAGCCTATTCGAAGGCCCAAGGCCTGTGGCGCGAACCCGGCCAGGAGCCGGTGTTCAGCGCACAGTTGGGCCTGGACATGGGCGAGGTTGAATCCAGCCTGGCCGGCCCGAAACGCCCCCAGGACCGCGTGCCTCTGGGCCAGGTCAGCCAGGCGTTCAATGACTTTATCGGCCTGCAGCTCAAGCCAGCGAAAAAAGAGGAAGGCCGCTTGGAAAACGAAGGCGGCGGTGGCGTAGCGGTGGGGAATGCCGACCAGGCCGGCGAGGCCACGTACAGCGATGGCACCGGCACCCATGCGCTCAAACATGGGGCCGTGGTGATCGCGGCGATCACCTCCTGCACCAACACCTCCAACCCCAGCGTCATGATGGCAGCCGGGCTGCTGGCCAAGAAAGCGGTGGAAAAGGGGCTGAACCGCAAGCCTTGGGTAAAAACCTCCCTGGCGCCCGGCTCCAAGGTCGTCACCGACTACTACAAGGCTGCTGGGCTGCTCTCTTACTTGGAACAATTGGGCTTCGACCTGGTGGGCTACGGCTGCACCACCTGCATTGGCAACTCCGGGCCATTGGACGCCCCTATCGAAGCGGCTATTCAGCAGGCCGACCTCACAGTGGCTTCTGTATTGTCTGGCAACCGTAACTTCGAAGGCCGCGTACACCCGTTGGTGAAAACCAACTGGCTGGCGTCACCCCCCCTGGTAGTGGCCTATGCCCTGGCTGGTAACGTGCGCATCGATATCGCCAGCGAGCCTTTGGGTACTACACCTGATGGCAAACCTGTTTTCCTGAAGGACATCTGGCCCAGCCAACGTGAAATTGCCGAAGCGGTCGCCAAGGTAGACACCGCCATGTTCCACAAGGAATACGCTGAAGTGTTCACCGGTGATGCCCAGTGGCAGGCCATCGACGTGCCCCAGGCGGCGACCTATGTCTGGCAGAACGACTCTACCTATATCCAGCATCCACCCTTCTTCGACGGGATTGCCGGCCCCCTTCCCGTGGTGGAAGACGTAAAAGGCGCCTATGCCCTGGCGGTGCTGGGAGACTCAGTCACCACAGACCATATCTCTCCGGCCGGCAACATCAAAGCCGATAGCCCGGCGGGCCGTTACCTGCGAGAAAAGGGCGTGGCACCCCAAGACTTCAACTCCTACGGCTCACGTCGTGGCAACCACGAAGTGATGATGCGCGGCACGTTCGCCAATATCCGGATTCGCAACGAGATGCTGGGCGGCGAAGAAGGCGGCAATACGGTTCACATCCCAAGTGGTGAAAAACTGGCCATCTACGATGCGGCCATGCGCTACCAAACTGAGGGCAGCCCCTTGGTCATTTTGGCAGGCCAGGAATACGGTACCGGCTCCAGCCGCGACTGGGCCGCCAAAGGCACCAACCTGCTGGGCGTCAAAGCCGTGGTCGCGGAAAGCTTCGAACGTATCCACCGGTCCAACCTGGTCGGCATGGGCGTGCTGCCACTGCAGTTTAGCGCCGGTGATACCCGGAAAAGCCTGGGGCTGACAGGCCGCGAGCGCTTCAACATCCTTGGCTTGACCAACGCCACCCTCACCCCTCACCTGCCGCTTACCCTGCGCATCACGCGCGAGACGGGCGAAGCCCAGGATGTGAGGGTATTGTGCCGGATCGATACCGTTAATGAAGTGGAGTACTTTAAGGCCGGTGGGATTCTGCACTACGTGCTGCGGCAGTTGATTGCCTGAAGGAACCCTCTGGCTTCCGGGGGTTAGAGAAGGCCGCTATCACAATAGGTAACCTATCCAACTGCCAGGTGGAAGGGCTAAGCCTGGCGTGTTTGGATAGCACACCCGTTTGTACACAAGGCGGCCTCCATGCCCTACGCCCTGCTGCTTTCAGATGCCTCCAGATCCGTACTCCTGGCATACACTGGCGTGCCAAAGCGTTACACGCCCTTCGGTGCCTTGAGTGATGTCGACAAGTACGGTACCGCTTTCAATGGCCAATGGCTGGAGCAGGGGTGTTACCTGCTTGGGAATGGTTACAGGGCCTATCTGCCTACGCTGATGCGCTTTTCAAGCCCGGACGAAGAGAGCCCATTCGGCAAAGGGGGGTTGAACTTCTACGCCTATGGCCTCGTGGACCCGGTGAATCACGTTGACCCGCAGGGCCGCTCTCCTTTGGCGCTTTGGAAGTCATTAAAGCGCTCTGTAAGATCTTCCGCACGGCGTATACCCGGGGTACGCCGCTTTTTAGGCAGGCGCCTACCTGACTCGCTGCCTGCTATGGCACCTCGGTTGCAAAGGCAAGGAAATCATTACATACGTGGGCCGCACGTTTACCTTGTAGAGCCTATTGCGGGAAACATGAGAGTGGTGAATCCGGCGATTGGCGCTGCCCTGCCTCGCCCAGCGCCTCAAAACATGAATCAGGCGTTGCCTGCGCAGGTTTTGCAAAATGCAAGCCCGGCAGCCTGGAGACAACAAGGATGAGATCCAAAAACTAAAATGAATACTCAACATTCCTCCCTTCCCGCCGACATCCTCACAAAGCCCTAAGCGGAACCTGCCAGCTCATGCGCAACAACCAGCCCGTCACCCAACGTGAACGTTCCTTCCCCGCCCAGCAGCGGTTGATCTCCACCACTGACACCAAAGGCATGATCAGTTATTGCAACGATGCCTTTGTGGACATCAGCGGCTATAGCCGTGACGAGCTGATCCGCGCGCCTCACAACCTGGTGCGCCACCCGGACGTGCCGTCGGCCGTGTTCGAGCACATGTGGTCCACCCTCAGGAAGGGCCGGCCGTGGATGGGCATCGTGAAGAACCGCTGCAAAAACGGCGACTTCTACTGGGTGAACGCTTACGTCACCCCTGTGCTGGAAAATGGCCAGGTGGTGGGCTATGAGTCTGTGCGGGTCAAGCCCACTGCCGAACAGGTCGGCCGTGCCCAGGCTTTGTACGCCCGGCTCAATGCCAGCAAGCCGGCAGTCACCGCCTTAGACCGTTGGTTACCCGTAATGCGGGACTGGCTGCCGTTCATTCTGGTCAGCCAGGTCGGTTTTCTGATCGGGCTGTGGCTGAACACGGGCTGGGGCTTCGCGGCCGCTGCAGCGCTTTCGGTACCGCTGGGGTTGCTGGGCCTGAGCTGGCAGCAGCGTGGCTTGAAGCGGCTGCTGAAACTGGCGGAACAAACCACCTCCGACCCTCTGATTGCGCAGATGTATACCGACAGCCGTGGTGTGCAGGGGCAGTTGGAAATGTCCATGCTCAGCCAGGAAGCCCGTTTGAAAACGTGCCTTACGCGGTTGCAGGATACCGCCGAGCACCTCAATGGCCAGGCCCGCCAGGCCGACCACTTGGCACACGAAAGCTCCGAAGGGCTGGACCGCCAGAAAGCCGAAACCGAACAGGTGGCCGCTGCCGTGAACGAAATGGCGGCCACCACTCAAGAGGTGGCCAGCCATGTGCAACGCACGGCCGATGCAACTCAACAGGCCAACCAATTGACCCGCCGGGGCCGTGACATTGCCGGTGAAACCCGCGAGGCCATCGAGCGGCTGTCGGCGTCCGTGGGTGAAACCGGGCAGACCGTCACGCGCCTGGCCAAGGACAGCGACGAGATTGGCGGCGTGGTGGACGTGATCAAGGGCATTGCGGACCAGACCAACCTGCTGGCCTTGAACGCCGCCATCGAAGCGGCCCGTGCAGGGGAAATGGGCCGGGGCTTTGCCGTGGTAGCCGATGAAGTACGCCAGCTGGCCCAGCGCACGGCGGAGTCCACTGGCCAGATCCACAGCCTGATCGCCAAATTGCAAAGCACCGCCAACGCGGCCGTGCAAACCATGGAAGCCGGCACCCGCCAGGCTCAGGAAGGGGTGGCTCGCGTGCTGGAAGCGGACCAGGCACTGGTAGGTATCAGCGAGGCGGTGGCCAACATCACCGACATGACCACCCAGATCGCGGCCGCTACCGAGGAACAAAGCTCCGTGGCCGAAGAGGTCAGCCGCAATATCACCACCATCGCCGAGCTGGCAGACCAGACCTCCGGCAAAGCCCAGAGCACGGCCTTGCTCAGCGAAGAACTGACCCAGACCGCAGCCAGCCAGTATTCGCTGGTGGAGCGGTTCAACCGGTAGCGCTATTAACGGTTAATCTTTGCGGGGGCCCTATTCGCCCGCTACGCAGGCTCCTACAGTGCCTGCGTAGCGGGCGAACATGTTCAAAGAAACGCACACACCCGGTCAGCCGCTGCCTCCAAGTGCTGTTCGTGGGTGAACCCGGAGGCTTTCAGGGGCTTGAGGTCGTGGTCCGCTGCGGCCATCCAGTACACCTCCACGGCAGGCGCCAGGGTATAGCCCTCCACTGCCGCGCGGTTGCCCAAGGCGTCCCGTTCGCCCTGGATAATCAGCGTGGGCACTTGCAGGTCTGCCAAGTGCTCGACCCGAGGTTTTTCGGGTTTGCCTGCGGCATAAAACGGGTAACCCAGGCACACCAAGGCATCGGCACCCAGTTCATTGGCCAGCAGGCTGGCCATGCGCCCGCCCATGGATTTGCCACCAATGGCCAGGCGCCCCGGCACCTGGGTACGGGCCAGGGCATACACTTCGCGCCACTTCTCCAGCAACCGGGCTTGGGGGTTAGGCGGCCGTTTGCGGCCGTCAAGCCGGCGCTGGGCCATGTAGGGGAATTCGAACCGCAGCACGTCCACGCCGCCCTTGGCCAGCAGGCCGGCCAGGGTCTCCATGAAGGGGCTGTCCATGGGCGCGCCTGCGCCGTGGGCCAGAATCAGGCAGGTACGCTCGTCTTCGCTGGCCTCGGTGGTCGCACCGTTCCATAACCAGCCATTGTCACGTACGCGCTCTTCCCACTCGTCCATAGCTGCCTCCTGAACAATAAAGCTCGACTGTGCACGAAGGCCGGGCAGAGCACCATGCCAGCGAGGCGTGAGGTCGCATTGCCTCCCTGCCCGACTTCCCCCACACTGCCACCACTGCTTCATATCCATGTGGACGAACCATGCACAGCCCTTCGCGCGCAACCACCTACAACTACCGGGTCGTTCGCCAGTTCACCGTGGCCACTGTGGCCTGGGGCATCCTGGGCATGCTGGTGGGCGTGTTCATCGCCGCGCAGCTGGTATGGCCTGCACTCAATCTCGAACTGCCATGGGCCACGTTCGGCCGCCTACGGCCGCTGCACACCAACCTGGTGATTTTCGCTTTCGGCGGCTGTGCGCTGTTCGGCACATCGCTGTATGTGGTGCAGCGCACCTGCCAGGCGCGCTTGATCTCCGATGCCTTGGCCGAGTTCGTGTTCTGGGGCTGGCAAGCGGTGCTGGTGGCAGCGGTTATCTCGCTACCGCTGGGCTACACCACCAGCAAGGAATACGCGGAGCTGGAATGGCCCATCGCCGTGGCGCTGGCTATTGTCTGGTTGGCCTACGCCTGGCTGTTCTTCGGCACGATACGGGCACGTACCGTACGGCACATCTATGTGGCCAACTGGTTCTACGGGGCGTTTATCCTGGTAATGCTGATCCTGCATGTGGTGAACCACCTCGCCTTGCCGGTCAGCCTGTTCAAGTCCTACCCGGTGTACGCCGGGGCCACCGATGCCATGGTGCAGTGGTGGTATGGCCATAATGCCGTCGGGTTTTTCCTGACCACCGGCTTTCTAGGAATGATGTACTACTTCGTCCCTAAACAGGCCGAGCGCCCGGTGTACTCGTACCGGCTGTCCATCCTCCATTTCTGGGCGCTGATTACCCTCTATATCTGGGCCGGCCCCCACCACTTGCACTACACGGCACTCCCGGACTGGGCCCAGAGCCTAGGCATGGTGATGTCGGTGATTTTGCTGGTGCCCAGCTGGGGCGGCATGATCAACGGCATGATGACCCTGGCCGGTGCCTGGGACAAGCTGCGCACCGACCCCATCCTGCGGTTTCTGGTGGTGGCACTGGCCTTCTACGGCATGTCCACCTTCGAAGGCCCAATGATGTCCATCAAGACGGTGAACGCACTCACCCACTACACGGACTGGACCATCGGCCACGTGCATTCGGGGGCGCTGGGCTGGGTGGCAATGATCACCCTCGGCGCTACCTACCACATGGCGCCTCGGGTATTTGGCCGGTCGAGCATGCACAGTATTACCGCCATACACGCGCACTTCTGGCTGGCCACCGTGGGCACAGTGCTCTACATCACCGGCATGTGGGTCAATGGCCTTATCCAAGGCCTTATGTGGCGGGCCCTCGAAGACGATGGCACCCTCACCTACAGTTTCGTTCAGGCGGTTCAGGCCAGCCACGGGGGCTATGAGGTGCGCCTGCTGGGCGGCGCCTGCTTTGCCAGCGGCATGCTGGTGATGGCCTGGAACCTGTGGCGCACCGTTCAGAACGGTAGCCCTGAGCAGGCCCTGAAAGCAGCGGCCATACCCGGGGCGCTGCGATGAACCACGCCCGGCTGGAGAAGAACATTGGCCTGCTGGCGTTGATGATGGTGCTGGCCATCAGCGTGGGCGGGCTGACGCAGATCGTGCCGCTGTTTTTTCAGGACGTGGCCACGCAGCCGGTGCTGGGCATGACGCCGCGCACGGCCCTGGAAGTGGAAGGCCGCGACGTGTTCATTGCCAACGGCTGCGTGGGCTGCCACTCCCAGATGATTCGCCCATTGCGGGCGGAAACCGAGCGCTATGGCCATTATTCAGTAGCCGGCGAAAGTGTGTGGGACCACCCTTTCCTCTGGGGTTCCAAACGCACCGGGCCGGACCTGGCCCGTGTGGGTGGGCGCTATTCCGATGCCTGGCACGTGGCACACCTGACCGACCCGCGCAGCCTGGTGCCTGAATCCGTAATGCCGGCCTACCCTTTCCTGGCCAACACCTTGGTGGACAGCACGCAAACCGCTCGAAAGCTGCAGGCCCTGCGTACCCTGGGGGTGCCCTACACCGAGGCTGACATCCAGGGGGCGGAGGCTGCGGTGCGGGGCAAAACAGAACTGCAAGCCTTGGTGGCCTACTTGCAAGGCCTCGGCACCCTTATCAAGGACAGGCCATAAGCCATGGACGTCGGAACCCTTCGCGGCCTGGGTACGCTGCTGGTGCTGGTGAGCTTCATCGGCCTGGTTATCTGGGCCTGGAGTGCACGCCGCCAGGCGGACTTCGACGATGCCGCGCAGTTGCCCTTTGCCGATGAGCCCAAGGATGAGCCACAGGACGCTCCCCCGCCATGAGCGCCTTCTGGAGCCTGTATATCACCGTACTGACCCTGGGCACCTTGGCCGCCATGGGGTGGTTGCTGTGGGCCAACCGTTCCCGCCCATCTGACCCTGACGACACGCCCCCTGAGTTCGATGGCATCACCGAGCAGAACAACCCGCCGCCGCGCTGGTGGCCCTGGCTGTTCATCGCCACCCTGGTATTTGCCGTGGCCTATCTGCTGCTGTACCCCGGCCTGGGTAACTGGCGGGGGTTGCTGCCGGGCTACACCTGGCTGGACCCGCACACTCAAACGGCGTTCGCCGATGGCCGTCAAGGCTGGAGCGGGGTTCATCAGTGGGAAAAGGAACAAGCCCAAGCCCGGCAAGCCTATGCTCCACTGTACGCCCGCTTTGCTGACCTCCCGGTGGACGCCGTAGCAGCGGACCCCCAAGCCCTGGCCATGGGCAAGCGCCTTTACGCCAGCAACTGTGCCTTGTGCCACGGGGCCGATGGCCAAGGCGCGCCAGGCTTCCCGAACCTGGCCGATGACCTGTGGCGCTGGGGCGGTGATGACGCGGCCCTGCAAACCAGTATCCGGCTAGGCCGCACCGGTGTAATGCCGCCTTGGGCCGCTGTACTGGGCGAGCAAGGTAGCCGCGACATGGCCGCCTATGTACTGCAACTCAATGGGCGTACCGTGCCCGAAGGGATTATCGCCAACCCCGCTGAGGGCGCCAAACGCTATGCCCAGGCCTGTGTGGCCTGCCACGGTGCCGAAGGGCATGGCAACCCATTGCTGGGCGCGCCGGACCTTACCCAGGCCCGTGGCTTTATCAACGGCGCCAGCTTCGAGGCGGTGTACCGCAGCATCCACGATGGGCGCATGGGCCAGATGCCTGCCCAAGGCCAAATCGTAGGGGACGAACGCGTGAAGGTGCTGGCCGCCTATATCCGCAGCCTGTCCCAGCCACCTGCCGCTGAGCAACCCGCGCCATGACCCTGATACCTGTGCGCAACCTTACGGTGCTGCCGCGTGCCGTCAGCGGCCGATACACGCGGCTGCGTACAGGGCTGGGGGGCGTGCTGGTGCTCGCGTTTCTATCGCTTCCCTGGTGGCGCTGGCAGGGCCAGCAAGCCTTGTGGCTGGACCTGCCCAACCGCCGCCTGCAGGTATGGGGTGCGGCCTTCTGGCCGGACGACCTGCACCTGCTCGCCCTGGCCTTGATCGTCGCGGCGCTCGCCTTATTCTGGGCCACCGTGCTCGCCGGGCGCGTATGGTGCGGGTATGCCTGCCCTCACACCGTGTGGACCGCGCTGTTCTTGTGGTGCGAGCGTGTGAGCCGAGGGCGGCGCCTGATCTGTCATCTGCTGTGGCTCACCCTCAGCGCTGTCACTGCGCTCACACTGGTGGGCCTGTTTGTGCCCATCCAGCAGCTGTTGCCTGCCATCGCCACGGGCACCCTAGGAGCTGGCACCGGAGCCTGCCTGGCAGCTATCACCGTGCTCACCTATGTCAACGCCGGGTGGCTACGTGAACACCTGTGCGTCTACCTGTGCCCTTACGGCCGTTTCCAGGCCGTGATGTTCGATGCCCACACACCCGTAGTCCACTATGACCAGGCCCGTGACGACTGCACCCGGTGCACCCTGTGCGTGCAGGTGTGCCCTACCGGCATTGACATCCGCCAAGGCCTGCAACTGGCCTGCATTGCCTGCGGCGCCTGTGTGGACGCCTGCGATAGCGTCATGGCCAAGGTAAAACGCCCCCAGGGGTTGATTGCCTACCGCAGCGAAGCCGGCCAAGCTGGCCATGCCCCGCCGAAACGGCGACCCAGGCTGCTAGGGTACGGGGTGGCGGTGATCGCCAGCACGGCATTGCTTGCCTATGGCTTGGCCACTCGACCACTGGTGACCCTGAGTGTGAGCAAGGACCGGCAGCTCTACCGCGAACGGGGCGATGGCTTTATTGAAAACCTGTACAGCCTCACGGTCATGAACAAGACACGTCAGGCGCGTACCTATGCCTTGAGTGCCACCGGCCCCCAAGGCCTGGCCTGGCGGGGAGTACGCCAGGTCACACTGGCGCCGGGTGAGCGGCGAACCGAGGTGATGAGCCTGGCCCTGGCGGCTGAGCAGGCGGTTAATACCGAGGTGGTGTTTCAGGTAGCTGAACACCGTTCACCCGCTGCACAAGCCATTGAACAACAGGTCAGTAGCCGCTTTACGGGGCCATTGCGATGACCAGCCCTTGGTATAAACACCGGTGGGCATGGTTCATCGTGCTGCTGCTGGCCGGCTCGATGCTGCTGAGCAGCGTGATGCTGGTGCTGGCCATACGGGGCCAGGATGGCGTGGTCAACGACCGCTACTACGATGCGGGCAAAGGTATCAACCGGGCCTTGGGTGAAGACCTGCTCGCCCGTCAATTAGGGCAGCAGGCTGAACTGGTGTTCGACAGCCTCACCGGGGAAGTGCGCCTGCGCCTGCGCGGCCGTAGCAAGCCGGCACACCTGCAGCTCAACGTGATCAGCCCTACCCAGCCGGGCCGGGACCGTGCCGTGCGCCTAGTGCGCAGCCAAGTGGCCACACGGGGCATTGCCGAATACCGAGGCCAGTTGGCCGAGCCGGTCGAGGGCCGGCGCAGCCTGGAGCTGCTAGGCACAAGCCCTGAGGGCACTTGGCGGATCTACGAGCAGGAATGGGTGGTTCAGGACCATAGCGTTACCTTGGGTGATGACACGCCTGCGGCGGCGCTGAAGCCATGACGGCCGACACCCAACGTTGTTTCCATTGCGGCGAAGCCGTGCCCAAGGCGTTACAGGGCCGCTATACCCGTGAGCTGCTACAGGCGCCCCGTACGTTCTGCTGCCTGGCCTGCCAGTCCGTGGCCGAGAGCATCACCGATGCAGGCCTGGAAAGCTTCTACCACCACCGCGAAGCGCCTGGCGCCCTGCCAATGCGCCCTGCGAGCCTTTTCACTTCCGAGCCTGATGACAGCTGGGCGGGCTTTATTCGCGAAGCCAATGGGATGGCACGCCTTTCATTGGCTGTAGAAGGCCTGCACTGTACAGCCTGCACCTGGCTCATCGAGCACCGCCTCAAGGCAATGCCAGGTGTAGAGGCCGCCGACGTGCAACTGGCTACCCACCGGCTTCGCTTGGCCTGGCAACCCACCGTTGTGCCCTTGGCCACCGTGCTGGCCGAGTTGGGGCACATCGGGTATGCCGCTCGCCCTTGGCGTGCCGATGAAGCGGCCGAGGCCCAGGTACGGAATACCCGCGGGGCGCTCAAGCGGCTGGGCGTGGCCGGCATTTTATGGTTTCAGGTGATGATGGCCACCATGGCGACCTGGCCGGAATTCAACCTGGACCTTAGCCCCGCCCTGCACGCGGTGCTGCGTTGGGTAGGGTTTTTCCTGGCCACCCCGATTGTGTTCTATAGCTGCGCGCCCTTTTTCAAGGGTGCAGCCCGTGCGCTAAGGGCCAGGCAGGCCAGTATGGACCTGACCGTGGCCCTGGCCATTGGCGGCGCCTATGGGGCGGGGGTCTACACCACGGTCACCGGCCAGGGCGAGCTGTATTTCGATGCGGTAGGCATGCTCGCGTTCTTCCTGCTGGCCGGCCGCTACGTAGAGGCCCGGGTGCGCCAGCGTGCCGCCCAAGGCAGTGCCCAATGGGCCGCACAATTGCCTGCCAGCTGCCTGCGCATACAGCCCTCAGGCCAGGCCGAACATGTGTTGCTCAGCACACTGAGGGTGGGCGACCACGTCCGTATTCCGCCCGGTAGCGTGGTGCCGGCCGACGGCGTGGTGGTTTATGGCCAGTCCCGCTTGGATGAATCTTTGCTGACGGGGGAATTCATGCCGTGCCCGCGTGGGCCAGGTGAGCGGGTGAGTGCCGGCACGCTCAACCTCGATCAACGCCTTGACGTGTGTGTGCAAGCGGTAGGCGAACACAGCCAGTTGTCGGCGATCAGCCGCTTGCTGGAACAGGCACAGGCCAACAAACCGGCTTTGGCCCGGCTGGCCGACCGGGCCGCGCGGGTATTGCTGTGGGTGTCCCTAGGGGCTGCCCTGGTGTTCGGCGCCGCTTGGTGGTGGCTGGACAAGGCGCAGGCGCCGTGGGTGGTGCTGGCCTTGCTGGTTGCCACCTGCCCGTGCGCCCTGTCCCTGGCGACCCCTACGGCCCTGACGGCGGCCCTATCCACACTGCAGCGGCACGGCCTGCTGATTACCCGTGGGGCTGTGCTGGAAACCCTCACTCACGTGGACACCCTGCTGCTGGACAAAACGGGCACACTCACTGAAGGGCGCCCGCACATTGCTCAGGTCGTGCCGCTCGGGTTGCTATCAGCGGCGGACTGCAGCGCACTGGCCAGTGCATTGCAACAGGATTCCGGCCATCCCCTGAGCCATGCCTTTGCACCCGTCAGCCTCCTGGCTCAAAGCGTGCAGGCCTACCCTGGGCAAGGGCTGGAAGGCGAGGTGCAAGGCCAGGTGAGGCGGCTGGGCGCGGCCGACTGGGCGTGCAAGCAAGCGTTGGCGGCACCCGACAATGAACACCAGTGGCTGCTGCTGGCTGACCCGTCCGGGCCCCTGGCGTGGTTCGGCCTGGACGACCGCGTGCGGGAAGACGCACCGGCCTTGATTGCCTACGCTCGCAAGCGTAACTGGCGCATGGTGATAGCCTCCGGCGACCGTTCCACTGCCGTGAAACGCCTGGGCCATACCCTAGGTGTCGAAGCCTTCAGTGGGCTGCTGCCTGCGGAAAAACTCAGCCTGCTGGCGCGCCTTCAGGCCGAGGGCCGAACCGTGCTGGTGGTGGGTGACGGCAGTAACGATGCCCCCATGCTGGCCCAGGCCGACGTTGGCATTGCCATGGGGCAAGGCACGGACTTGGCCCATACCCAGGCCGATGCCGTGGTGCTCTCCAATCGCCTAGGTGCCGTGATCGAGGCTGTTGAAATGGCGACCCGGTGCCGCCGGGTCATCCTGCAAAACCTGGCGTGGGCTGCGCTGTACAATGCCCTGATGCTGCCGTTTGCTGCCATGGCGCTGGTCACACCGGCCTGGGCGGCCATTGGCATGTCGGCCAGCTCGCTGCTGGTGGCGCTCAATGCCTTGCGCCTGAACCGCTTGCCGGAGGCCCGCCCTTGAGCGCCCTGTATTTTCTGATACCCGCTGCGCTGCTGATTGTCAGCGCGGTGGTGTGGCTGTTTTGTTGGGCTGTCAGCAGTGGGCAATACGATGACCTTGATACGCCCGCACGGCGCCTGCTGATGGATGAAGACCTGCCTCCCCCACCTGAGCCGCCTTCCCATGACCGCTGAAGTACTGTCCAGCCTGGCCAGTGCTTTTATCCTCGGGCTACTGGGCAGTGGCCATTGCGTAGGCATGTGCGGGGGGCTGATGGGCGCCTTTGCCTTGGGCGCCACACCGGGCCGCCGGCCCCGCTCAGCCCTGCTGCTGGGCTACAACCTGGGCCGGGTAGTAAGTTATGGTGTGGCCGGTACGCTGCTGGGCGGTGCCGGCTGGGCGCTCACCCAAGCCCTAGGGCAGTGGCCGTTACGGCTGTTGGCCGGTGGCTTGCTGGTGGTGATGGGCTTGTACCTAGCGGGAGGGTGGCAGGGGTTGCTGAAGCTGGAGCATGTGGGCCAAGGGTTGTGGGCGCGCATCCGTCCCTTGGCCGGCACCCTGCTGCCGGTGGCCTCGCTGCGAGCGGCGGTCATGCTGGGCATGCTGTGGGGCTGGCTACCCTGTGGCCTGGTCTATAGCACGCTGCTGTGGGCAGCCAGTCAGGGCCAGCCGGCGCATGCGGGCTTGTTGATGCTGGCCTTTGGGCTAGGCACCTGCCCCCTCTTGCTATTGACCGGCCTGGCCGGTGCCGGTGGGCAGCGCTGGCTGAGACGCCCTGGTATTCGCCGGGCGGCGGGCAGCCTGCTGATTGCCTATGGCCTGTGGACGTGCGCTGCTGTTGTCTACCATGAGGCTTTCAGCGCTCACCCTAAGCACATGCCTGCACACCAGAGCGTTAATGGATCCAACCTAAGTTGGCCCGTTGTGTTTCAATCGGTTACCCTTGCGCTTCATACGTGCTTCAAGGAGTTTGATAGATGTCCGAGCCACTTAAACAAGGGGCAGGCCATCAGGCACATTGCAAGGACTGCAGCCTGGCCCCGCTTTGCCTTCCCCTTTCCCTGGACCTGCAAGACATGGATGCGCTGGACGCCATTGTGAAGCGTGGCAGGCCCCTGAAGAAAGGTGACGCCCTGTTTCGCCAGGGCGACCCCTTCAGTGCGCTGTACGCGGTCCGGTCCGGTACGCTTCGCACCCTCACCTTGAGTGACAACGGTCAGGAACAGATCACAGGCTTCCATTTGCCCAGTGAGCTGGTAGGGCTGTGTGCCGTGGACGCCGACCATTACCCGGTATCTGCGGTGGCCCTGGAAACCACCAGCGTGTGCGAAATACCCTTCGAGCGCCTGGAAGACCTGGCCATGCAGCTGCCGCAACTGCGACGTCAGCTGCTGCGGCTGATGAGCCGGGAAATCCGCGATGACCAGCAGATGATGCTGCTGCTGTCGAAAAAGAATGCCGATGAGCGTATCGCCACGTTTCTGATCAACCTGTCAGCGCGCTTCCGGGCACGCGGTTATTCACCCAACCAATTCCGCCTGAGCATGTCGCGCAACGACATGGGCAACTTTCTAGGCCTGGCGGTGGAGACCGTGTCACGGGTATTCACACGCTTCCAGCAGAACGGACTGATCGCAGCCGAGGGCAAGGAAATCCATATTCTACAACCGGTTGAGCTCTGTGCACTGGCCGGTGGGTCGATGCAGGGCTGAACACCGGCGTAAGGGTAGGTATAATCCCCCGCTTTTGTGCCCTGCCGAGACGTGTTCATGCCTTTTGACGATTCCGACCTCAAGTCCCTTATCCGCCCGGTGGTGGACTTCCCCAAGCCGGGCGTGGTGTTTCGCGACATCACCCCGCTGTTCCAATCGCCCCGGGCGATGCGTACGGTGATCGACCACTTCGTGGAGCGCTACGTAGAGCAGAACGTGACCCATATCGGCGCCATGGACGCACGGGGCTTTCTGATCGGGGCCGTGGTGGCGCACGAGTTGAACAAGCCGCTGATCTTATTCCGCAAGCAGGGCAAGCTGCCCGCCGATGTGATTTCCGAAGGCTACCAGACCGAATACGGCGAAGCGTTCCTGGAAGTCCACAGCGACAGCCTGTGCGAAGGGGACTCACTGGTGCTGTTCGATGACCTGATCGCGACCGGCGGTACGCTGCTGGCGGCCGTGAGCCTTACCCGCCGCCTGGGTGCCCATGTACATGAGGCCGCGGCCATCATCGACCTCCCCGAACTGGGCGGTGGCCAACGCCTCACCGAAGCCGGCGTGCCGGTGTTCAGCCTGACTGCGTTCGCGCTGGACGAGCAGTAGGCCCAAAGGCCGTATATTCCCAGGCTTCGCCTGGTCCCACAGCATGAACGGCACCGACCTTGTGAGGGCTATTGTCCAGCACTGTGCGCATTCCCAGGCTTCGCCTGGTCCTACAGCGTAAACAGCGCATACCTTGTGGGAGCTGGCGCCAGCCGGCGAACAGTGCCAGCGCTGTACTTACAGAGTGATCGGCTTGCGCCCCGCAAAGGAGTGGGCCAGCGTGCCACCGTCTACCATTTCCAGCTCGCCGCCCAAGGGAACACCGTGGGCGATGCGGGACACCACCAGGCCTTTTTCATTGAGCAATTGAGCGATGTAATGCGCGGTGGCCTCGCCTTCCACCGTAGGGTTGGTGGCCAGGATCACCTCGGCCAGCATTGGCTCCTCGCCGATGCGGACCATCAATTGAGGAATGCCAATGGCCTCCGGTCCTAGCCCATCGAGGGGTGACAGGTGGCCCTTGAGCACAAAGTAGCGGCCGCGAAAGCCTGTCTGTTCCACGGCGTACACGTCCATGGGCCCTTCCACCACGCACAGCAACGTATCATCACGCCTCGGATCTGCGCATTGGGGGCAGAGCGCTTCTTCGGTCAGGGTACGGCAGCGTTGGCAATGCCCTACCCCGTCCATGGCATGGGCCAGTGCCTGAGACAGGCGGGCGCCGCCGCTGCGGTCCCGCTCCAACAATTGCAGCGCCATGCGCTGGGCAGTTTTCTGGCCGACGCCTGGCAGGATGCGCAGGGCGTCGATCAGTTGGCGAATCAGTGGGCTGAAGCTCATCAAAACACAACCTGACAAAAACGGCGAAGACGCGGGTTATACCCGCGCCTGTTACAGGGGTCAACGTCGATGGGTCACTCGCTGACCTTCACCACCAGCTTGCCGAAGTTCTTGCCTTCCAGCAGGCCAAAGAAGGCTTCTGGCGCGTTGTCCAAGCCCTCTACCACGTGCTCGCGGAACTTGATTTTCCCGTCTCGCACCCAGGGCACCATGGCCGAGAAGAACTCAGCATGGCGGTCGCCGAAGTCGTCGAACACGATAAAGCCCTGCATGCGCACCCGCTTGGTGAGTAACAAGCGCGGTATCAGGCTCAGGCGGTCCTTGCCCTCGGGCAGGTCCTGTTCGTTGTAATGGGCGATCAGCCCACAGACAGGGATACGTGCACGAGGGTTGAGCAGCGGAATCACCGCTTCGAACACTTCACCACCGACGTTTTCGAAATACACGTCGATGCCCTTGTCGCAGGCTGCGGCCAGGTCCTTGGCAAAGGTCTCGCTGCGGTGATCCACACAGGCGTCGAAGCCCAGTTCTTCCACCACGTATTTGCACTTCTCGGGGCCGCCTGCTACGCC
>Ga0268349_1000081_pt1 | contig 19797 bp, 17 predicted proteins | sample G5R2_MAIN_18SEP2_FD_190164 | JGI IMG/M metagenome (GOLD analysis project Ga0268349, IMG submission 190164) | Phyllosphere microbial comminities from switchgrass, GLBRC, Michigan, United States - G5R2_MAIN_18SEP2017_LD1 | ecosystem: Host-associated > Plants > Phyllosphere > Phylloplane/Leaf...
GTCTTCGTCATCCCATGGCATGCGTGAGGCAACGACCGGGGCATGGGGAGACGGCGCAGGCGTTCTGGCCGCCGCCGCAGGCACCGCCGCTGGTGTGAAGGCGGGCACTGGTACAGGCGCCGGCGGCGGTACGGGTGCTGACACTACAGGCGCAGGGGCCACGACAGACGGCGGTGGAACGATGACCGGTGCGCGTACCGTGGGAGGTGGTGCCTGGAAGCGTGGCTGATACACCGGTTCCTGGCGCACAGGTGTAGCCGTTGCAGCCTCTGCCCCCGATGAAGGTTTGGCGTCAACGCGGGGCTCCATTCGACCTTCGCTGCGAGGTGCAGCCACCTCGTCAGCCGCGTCAGGCACATAAGCCGCTTCCTTTGGACGCAACCGCGCCACAAGCTTGCGCTGCTCGGCACGCTCAGCCCACCAGCGGCTGGCAGCGCCCGTTACCAGCTCGAACAGGTCGAGGGTGATCTTGCCCGTGGTGTCCATAACCCGGAACCACGATAGATCTGTAAATACGGTAAGGCCGAACAGGAACAAGGCAATGAACAGCAATGTGCTGCCTTGGACGTTCAAGGCATTACGCGCCAGGTCGCCCAGGCTCTCGCCCAGGGCACCCCCTGACGAAGCCGGCAGGTTGGTGGCTGAATGGAAGTGCAGGTGCGCCAGCGCAGCGCCGGAAAGCACCAGGAACACCAGGCCGATTAGCCGCCAGGAAAACAGCCAGCCACTCCACTGCCACGCCTGATGCCGCTCTCGAAAGATCTGCCAGGCCTTCACGCCAAGCAATAATGGGAAAATATAGGCAAAGTAGCCTAGCACCATGAACAGGATATCCGCAGCGTACGCGCCGGCGCGGCCTGCAGCATTCTGCACTTGGTCCGCACTGGTGGCGGTGTGGCTCCAGCCGGGGTCACCCTGGTCATAGGTAAGCAGTGCCATCCACAAATAGAGGCACAACGCTGCTATTGCGATTAGCGCGCCTTCCTTCAAGCGGTAGTTGATCTGCTGCCGCCAGAGAGGCACGGGGACGGGTTTTACTGTGGACTTCTTCAAAACGCATTCTTTCCTGCGCGGGGCGCGCGATCAGAGGGCTGTATCGCGGCCGGTTCCGTTCATGGCCGACTATTGTACGGATTTACAGTACCAATGTCATAGGGTGGCCATTGGCTACCTCACAAGTGCGCTCGAGGGCGTTCAGCTCAGCGCGTAAGCCACTTTACAAGGCAATAAGGTAGGCCTCGATTTCACCACGCTTTACCTGTGCTGACAAAGGCTTAAGTGAATAAATTGCGCAACTGCGCGAAGCTTCATGGACTTTGCTCACACGGCCTGGTTCCCTGTGCCTTCAGGCCACGCAAAACAGCCGTCCCTTATCGCCTCTCGATGCTGACCCGGCAAATGGCCACCGTCGACGCTGGCACCTGGTTGGCGCAATACTGCCCTCCTCCCTCGTTGATCATTGTTACAGCCACACCATGCTGACCTGGCTTACCCGAGATGACCTCACCTTTCCGACCCTTGATCGCGCCTTGCGCGACCCTAACGGCCTGCTCGCCGCTGGGGGGGACCTGAGCCCCGAGCGCCTGATAGCGGCCTATCGACATGGCTGTTTTCCTTGGTATGAGCAAGGCCAGCCCGTGTTGTGGTGGTCCCCGGACCCACGCATGGTCCTGCTGCCGGAAGCGCTCCATGTATCACGCAGCCTTCGAAAGGTCATACGCGAAGAACGATTCAAGGTGACGCTTGATAAGGACTTCCCCGCTGTGATCCGTGCCTGCGCTGCGCCACGTACCTACGCTCAGGGCACTTGGATTACACCTGCCATTGAACAGGCTTACATAGACCTGCATGCGCGCGGGATCGCTCATAGCGTAGAAGCCTGGCAGGGCAATGAATTGGTGGGAGGGCTGTATGGCATTGCCATGGGGCGGTTGTTTTTTGGGGAGTCCATGTTCAGCCGGGTAACGGACGCTTCAAAAGTGGCCTTCGTTACATTGGTAGAGCATCTTCAACAGGCCGGCTTCGTTCTCGTCGACTGCCAGATGCACACCCGTCACCTTGAGAGCCTGGGTGCGCGGGAAATCAGCCGCTCAGCATTCGCCGATTATCTCCATACCTATCTGGATGCGCCTGCTACGGCCTGCTGGGCCAAGTAGGCGAGTTGCCCTGCACTGGCTTACACTCCACCTGTAAGCTCATAAAGAGGGTTGGCCATGACCGAGTTGGCGCGCTTGAAGTTTTATGCCACTCAACCCCACACCTGCAGCTATTTGCCGGATGAACAGGCAACCACGCTGTTTCTGGACCCTAGCCAGCCGATGGACACAGGCCTGTATGCCGACTTGTCGGAGCTCGGTTTCAGGCGAAGCGGGGACCACCTGTACCGCCCTCACTGCCAGCGCTGCAATGCGTGTGTTCCTGCGCGCATCCCGGCAGTGCGTTTTCAACCCAGCCGCCAGCAGAAACGTATTTTCAAACGTAATGCCGACCTTCAGGTGACAGCTATCCGCCCGCAGTACACAGAAGAGTATTTCGACCTGTACAGGCGTTATATTGAGCAGCGCCACTCGGACGGGGATATGTACCCACCTAGCCGTGATCAATTTGCGACGTTCCTGGTACGCGACCTCCCCTTCTCCCGTTTTTACGAATTTCGTGCAGGCGAGCGCCTGCTTGCAGTGGCCGTCACTGACCTCCTGCCCAACGGCCTGTCGGCGGTCTACACCTTTTACGAGCCTGAAGAGGAACGCAGGAGCCTGGGGCGGTTCGCCATTTTGTGGCAAATAGGCGAAGCACTGCGCCTTGAGTTGAATGCTGTGTACCTGGGGTACTGGATCAAGAACTGCAAAAAAATGAATTACAAGACTCAATACCGGCCCATCGAGCTGTTGATAAATCAAAGGTGGATGCTGCTGAACTGAAGCCCGTGGCGCACGGTCTGTTTTTCGGGCACACTATGCGCCGGTTTTGCCTGGCGCAGTTGCACCGGGCCACTTACTGGATACCGAGGGCTTTACTGCATGTCGAAAGAAGACAGCTTCGAAATGGAAGGCACTGTCGTCGACACCCTGCCCAACACCATGTTCCGTGTGGAGTTGGAAAACGGGCACGTCGTTACCGCGCATATTTCTGGAAAAATGCGCAAGAACTACATCCGAATCCTTACTGGCGATAAAGTCCGTGTGGAACTTACCCCCTACGATTTGAGCAAGGGCCGGATTACCTACCGCGCTCGCTGACACGCTCGAAAACGAAAAAGCCCGGCAGTGATAGCCGGGCTTTTCGTTCGTGCCTGAAAAACGATACAGGCGCTGGAGCATCGCCCCAGCGCCTGTATGTCAGGCCATTTCCACCGTGGTCTCGAAGTCAAAGGTCATCTCGCCTTCCTTGACATCGATATGAACCACGCCTCCATGCTCTGCAAGCTCACCGAACAGGATTTCCTCAGCCAGAGGCCGTTTGATCTTGTCCTGAATAAGCCGTGCCATGGGGCGCGCACCCATCTGCACATCATAGCCACTGGCAGCCAGCCAGCTACGGGCAGCTTCGGAGACTTCCAGCAGTACCCGCTTGTCTTCCAGTTGGGCCTGAAGTTCGGTAAGGAACTTGTCAACGATGCTTTTGATAACCTCGTGGCTCAAGCGGCCGAACTGAATGATGGTATCCAGGCGGTTGCGGAACTCTGGCGTAAAGCTCTTGCGAATCACTTCCATGGCATCGGAGGAGTGATCCTGATGGGTGAAACCAATGGACGCCCGTGCAGCCGTTTCGGCACCCGCGTTAGTCGTCATAATCAGAATGACGTTACGGAAGTCCGCCTTGCGGCCGTTGTTGTCAGTGAGCGTGCCATGGTCCATAACCTGCAGTAACAGGTTGAATACTTCTGGGTGAGCCTTTTCGATCTCGTCCAGCAGCAATACACAGTGAGGCTGCTTGGTGATGGCTTCTGTCAAAAGGCCACCCTGGTCGAACCCCACATAACCCGGCGGCGCGCCAATGAGGCGTGACACTGTGTGCCGCTCCATGTATTCAGACATGTCGAACCGTACCAGCTCAATCCCCAGCGCCTTGGCAAGCTGACGTGCGGCCTCTGTCTTGCCCACACCAGTTGGCCCCGCGAACAGGAACGAACCGACAGGTTTGTCAGGTGCCTTGAGGCCGGCCCTGGAGAGCTTAATGGCGGTCGACAGGGAGTCGATGGCCGCATCCTGACCAAACACGGTCAACTTTAGGTCACGTTCCAGGTTACGCAGCAACTCCTTATCAGATGTGCTGACGTGTTTAGGGGGAATGCGGGCGATCTTGGCAATGATGTCTTCAACCTGCGCTACGTCGATACGCTTGACCCGCGCCTCCACCGGTTGCAGGCGCTGATAGGCGCCAGCTTCATCGATAACGTCGATTGCCTTGTCGGGCATGTGACGGTCATTGATGTAGCGCGAGGCCAGCTCAGCCGCGGCGCGGAGCGACTCATCGCTGTACTCGATGCTGTGATGCTGCTCGAAGCGATTCTTGAGCCCCCGCAGAATACCGATAGTGTCTTCCACCGAAGGCTCGCTGACGTCCACCTTCTGAAAACGGCGTGCCAGTGCGCGATCTTTTTCGAAGATGCCACGGAATTCCTGGAAGGTGGTTGAGCCGATGCAACGGATTTCACCCGACGACAGCAGCGGCTTGAGCAGGTTGGAGGCATCCATGACCCCACCAGAGGCAGCACCGGCGCCAATGATGGTGTGAATCTCATCGATGAACAGGATGGCCTGCGGGCGTTTGCGCAACTCACCCAGCAAGGCCTTGAAGCGCTTCTCGAAATCGCCGCGGTATTTTGTACCGGCAAGCAGCGCACCCAGGTCAAGGGAGTACACCACGCTGTTGGCGAGCAGGTCGGGCACCTGGCTGTCTACGATGCGCTTGGCCAGGCCTTCGGCGATGGCGGTTTTACCCACCCCTGCTTCGCCTACCAGCAGCGGATTGTTCTTGCGCCGCCGTGCCAGGATCTGTGCAACCCGCTCAACTTCCGTTTCCCGGCCTACCAATGGATCGATACGGCCTTGACGAGCCAGCTCGTTCAGGTTGCTGGCATAGGCATCCAGCGGGTTGCTGGACGACGAAGACTCTCCACCTTCCTCATCCTGCATTTCCTGCTCACCCTCGGACTGCTCGCCATGCCCAGGCACCTTGGAAATACCGTGAGCGATGTAGTTCACAACGTCAATGCGAGCAACGCTCTGCTGCTTGAGCAGAAATACGGCTTGGCTTTCCTGCTCGCTGAAGATGGCGACGAGCACGTTGGCGCCCGTCACTTCACGCTTGCCTGAGCTCTGGACGTGGAACACTGCACGCTGAAGCACGCGCTGGAACCCAAGCGTAGGCTGGGTTTCGCGGTCTTCATCATGAACAGGGATCAATGGCGTGGTGGAGTCTATGAACTCCTGAAGGTCGTGCTTGAGCTTGTCGAGGTTGGCACCGCACGCCCGTAGCACGGTAGCGGCGGCCTCATTGTCCAATAGGGCCAGCAGAAGGTGCTCGACCGTCATGAATTCATGACGCTTCGACCGAGCTTCCTTGAAGGCCAGATTGAGGGTGACTTCGAGCTCGCGGTTTAACATTGCTTCACCTCATAACCCAAGTGGCCGGATTTCAACCGTCCTTCTCGATTTCACAGAGTAGCGGATGCTGGCTGTCCCTGGCGTGTTGATTGACCTGCATGGCCTTTGTTTCCGCAATGTCCCTGGTGTACAGCCCGCAGACTGCACGCCCTTCCGTATGTACCGCCAGCATCACCTTGGTCGCCAGCTCGCGATTCAGGTTGAAGAACAGCTCCAGCACCTCTACCACGAAATCCATCGGGGTGTAGTCGTCGTTGAACAGCACCACTTTATACATCGGCGGCGCCTGCAGCGCCGGCTTGGACTCCTGCAACGCCACGCCTGCTGAATCATCATCCAGAGGAGCGGCGTCGTCCGGGCCGAGCCTGCCTGACCGAGGCTGATCAAGGCCTGGCCGTTCCTGCTTAAAGGTTAGTCGAATATGATTGATTGCATGCATTTCGGAAGTGTTCGTCGTTAGGCGAGTGAAGGTGTGTGGTTAGACGTGTGTCCAGAATGATACTCGGCCGCCGCATGACCTTGACTATCGGCAAAACGGTGTTACAAACAGTAGAGCCCACATTGGGTAAGAAAGGTCCGCACAGTCAAATTAATTTTTCGGCCGATGCGTGAACCGAGGTGGATGATACTCCAGAGATGGGGTCCTTTGCAGAGGGATATGAGTATGGCAAGCGGTAAAGTCAAGTGGTTCAACAATGCTAAGGGGTTCGGGTTCATCATCGAGGACGGGAAGGACGAGGATCTGTTCGCCCATTTCTCGGCCATCAAAATGGACGGCTACAAAACGCTCAAGGCAGGGCAGCCCGTTAAATTCAACATCATTCAAGGTCCTAAGGGCATGCACGCCGTGGACATTTCATCGGTAACCGAGACGACCACCCTCTCCACCCCCGCGTCTTCAACTTCGCACGCCTGACGCAGCGCCTTACCCGGTGACTGGCTGCCCCTCCAGGGTGGTCAGTCCTTCTTCGCTTTCCCCTCCATGCCCCCCCCCTTTCAGGCACTGTGCCGAACCTAGGTGCGCCTTTCCACGGGTTTGATATACTCCGCCGGTGACTATGGAGTCATAGCGGCGCCTTACCCTATGCAAGTGTCGCCACCGGTAAACGTGAACCCGTTCGGGCCCGTACCTTGGCCCGGCCGTTTGACGCTCGACTGATGCACCCAACATCACCGCACGGCCTCTCGACTTTCGTCGCATCACCTACGCCGAAAGCGCCTATCCCGCGCAACGAGATGCTTAGCATGCTCAGCAAAACAGAGAGTTAACCCCACATGCCCACCCGATCCAAGATCATCTATACCTTCACCGACGAAGCCCCTGCCCTCGCCACCTATTCCCTGCTGCCAATTGTCGAGGCGTTCACCAAGACCGCCGACATCGCGGTGGAAACGCGCGACATTTCGCTCGCTGGCCGCATTCTTGCGGCATTCCCCGAGCGCCTTGGAAAGCAGGCCGTCGCTGACGACCTCGGTGAACTTGGCACCCTGGCCACCACGCCAGAGGCCAACATCATCAAGCTGCCGAACATCAGCGCTTCGGTGCCGCAGCTGAAGGCCGCGATCAAGGAACTGCAGGCCAAGGGCTTCGACGTCCCGGACTACCCGGATGCCGCCGACAGCGACGACCTCAAAGACATTCGCAACCGCTACGACAAGATCAAAGGCAGCGCCGTGAACCCGGTGCTGCGCGAAGGCAACTCCGACCGTCGCGCACCGCTGTCGGTCAAGAACTATGCACGCAAGCACCCGCATAAAATGGGTGCCTGGGCCAGCGACTCCAAGGCCCATGTGGCCCACATGGACAACGGCGACTTCTACGGCAGTGAAAAAGCAGCCTTGATCGGTGCCGATGGCACTGTCCGCATCGAGCTGGTCGGTCAGGACGGCAACACAACTGTCCTTAAGGAGAAGACCACCGTTCAGGCCGGTGAAATCATCGACAGTGCCGTGATGAGCCGCAAGGCCCTGCGCGCATTCGTCGCAGCCCAGATCGAAGATGCCAAAGCCCAGGGCGTACTGTTCTCGGTCCACTTGAAGGCCACCATGATGAAGGTCTCGGACCCGATCATGTTCGGCCAGTTCGTGGAAGAGTATTACAAGAGCGCATTGACCAAGCACGAAGCTGTGCTGGCCGACGCCGGCTTCAACAGTGGTAACGGCATCGGCGACCTGTATGCCCGCATCAAGTCGCTGCCTGCCGAGAAGCAGGCAGAGATCGAGGCTGACATCCAGGCCGTCTACGCCGCGCGCGCTGCGGTGGCCATGGTCAACTCCGACAAAGGCATCACCAACCTTCACGTGCCCAGCGACGTGATCGTCGATGCCTCGATGCCGGCCATGATCCGTGATTCAGGCAAGATGTGGAACGCCGAAGGCCAGCTCCAAGATGCCAAGGCTGTTATCCCGGACCGCTGCTACGCCACCATTTACCAAGCTGTGATCGAGGACTGCAAGGCCCACGGCGCCTTCGACCCAACGACCATGGGCAGTGTCCCCAACGTTGGCCTGATGGCTCAGAAAGCCGAAGAATACGGCTCCCACGACAAGACCTTCCAAGTGAAGGCCGATGGCGTGGTGCGCGTAGTGGCCGCCGATGGCGCTGTGCTGATGGAGCAACCGGTCGAAGCCGGCGACATCTTCCGCATGTGCCAGACCAAGGACGCACCGATTCGCGACTGGGTCAAGCTGGCGGTCAACCGTGCCCGTGCCAGCAGCACACCGGCCATTTTCTGGCTGGACGCTGCCCGCGCCCACGATGCCGCACTGATCACCAAGGTACAGGCCTACCTCAAGGACCACGACACCAACGGCCTGGATATCCAGATCCTTACGCCAGTCGAGGCCATGAAACTGTCCCTGTCACGCATCCGTGAAGGCAAGAACACCATTTCGGTCACCGGCAACGTGCTGCGCGACTACCTGACCGACCTGTTCCCCATCATGGAACTGGGCACCAGCGCCAAGATGCTCTCCATCGTGCCCCTGATGAATGGTGGCGGCCTGTTCGAGACCGGTGCAGGCGGTTCTGCTCCCAAGCACGTTCAGCAGTTCAATGAAGAAGGCTTCCTGCGCTGGGATTCACTGGGCGAGTTTCTGGCCCTGGCAGCGTCGCTGGAGCACCTGGCGACCACTTACGGTAACGCCAAGGCACAGGTACTGGCCGACACCCTGGACCAGGCCACCGGCAAGTTCCTGGACACCAACAAGTCGCCTTCGCGCAAGGTGGGCGGTATCGACAACCGTGGTAGCCACTACTACCTGACGACCTATTGGGCCCAGGCCCTGGCCGAGCAGACCACCGACAGCGACCTGCAGGCACGCTTCAAGCCGCTGGCCGAGACCTTGACTGCCCAGGAATCGACCATCGTCGACGAACTGAACAGTGCTCAAGGGGCGCCCGTGGACATCGGCGGCTACTACTTCGCGACACCGGAGCTGGCCAGCAAGGCCATGCGCCCAAGCGCGACGCTCAATGAGGCCATCGCTTCGCTGAAGTAAAACGCGTTACAGCCCCGGCCCAGGCCGGGGTTTTTTATTTTCCAACCTTTTGGATTTCTTATGACCTGGCAACCCCATATCACCGTTGCGACGGTAATCGAAGACGACGAGGGGCGCTTCCTCTTCGTGGAAGAACACAAAGGTGGCCGCTTGGTGCTCAACCAGCCCGCCGGCCATTTTGAAAAAGGCGAAACCCTGCGCGAGGCGGCCCTGCGCGAAACCCGTGAGGAAACCGCCTGGGAAGTCGAGCTGACCGGTGTTGTAGGCATTTACCTGTATACAGCACCCCATAACGGCGTGACCTATCAGCGTGTCTGCTTCAGCGCCCGCCCGTTGCGCCGGCGCGATCACCCGCTGGACCGCGATATCACGGCTACCCATTGGCTGACCCGCGATGCACTGGCGGCAGACCCGGCCCGCTGGCGCAGCGACCTGGTGCTGCGCTGCCTGGACGATTACCTGGCAGGGCCGGTTTATCCACTGAACGTTGTTCGCGACTAACGCCCTTTTCCCAGGGCGGCCTGGGCCTGCTAGAATGTCGCGCTTTTCACCAGAATGTTCCCAAGCCCATGCGTGAGCCTGCCCTCTCCGATCCCTACAGGGATCCTCGAAATACGCGCGTGATCGTCGGCATGTCCGGCGGCGTCGACTCGTCCGTTTCAGCGCTTCTTCTACTGCAACAAGGTTTTCAGGTTGAAGGCCTGTTCATGAAGAACTGGGAAGAAGACGACGGCACCGAGTACTGTACCGCCCGCGAGGACCTGGCCGATGCTCAGGCCGTGTGCGACAGGCTCGGTATTGCGCTGCATACCGCCAACTTCGCAGCCGAATACTGGGACAACGTGTTCGAACACTTTCTGGCCGAATACAAGGCGGGGCGCACCCCTAACCCGGACATCCTCTGCAACCGGGAAATCAAGTTCAAGGCCTTCCTGGACTACGCCCTGAGCCTGGGCGCAGACCTGATCGCCACGGGGCACTATGTGCGCCGACGGGATCGGGACGGGGTTACCGAGCTGCTTAAAGGCCTGGACCCGAACAAGGACCAAAGCTATTTCCTCCATGCGGTAGGCGGCGAGCAGATCGCTCGCACGTTGTTCCCGGTGGGCGAGCTGGAAAAACCCGAGGTTCGTGCCATTGCCGACCTGCATGGGCTGGCCACAGCCAAGAAAAAGGATTCCACTGGTATCTGCTTTATCGGCGAACGCCGCTTCAGTGATTTCCTCAAGCAATACCTGCCTGCGCAGCCTGGCGAGATCAAGACTACCGCCGGGGACGTGATCGGCCGCCATCACGGGTTGATGTACCATACCATTGGTCAGCGGCAAGGGCTGGGTATCGGCGGCCTCCAGGGTGCAGGCGATGAGCCCTGGTACGTGCTGGCCAAGGACTTGTCCACCAACGAGTTGATCGTGGGCCAAGGCAACGATCACCCTTGGCTGTTTGCAGAGTCATTGCAGGCGTCGGCTATCTTCTGGGTCAACCCTGTGGACCTTTCCAGCCCCCGCCGCCTCACGGCCAAGGTGCGCTACCGCCAGGCCGACCAGCCCTGCACGCTGGCGCTGGGCGCCCATGGCTACACCGTGACCTTCGATGAGCCACAGCGCGCGGTCACGCCCGGCCAGTCGGTGGTGTTCTATGACGGTGAGATTTGCTTGGGCGGTGGCGTGATCGAAACAGTTCAGTCTGCCGCGCAGCAGAGTGCGGCAGCATGAGCACCCGCCAGGAACAACTCATGGCACTGGGTGCGGTCTTCCAGGCGGCTGTGCTGGTGGACCGCCTTGCGAAAACCGGGCAGATCACCGAAGGCGAGCTGGGCGGGATGCTGGGTACCCTGCTGGTGCGCGATCCGAAAGACACCCTTGACGTGTTCGGCGGCAATGACAGCCAGCTACGTGAAGGGTATCGCGCCCTGGCGGCAGCCCTGGAACGGGACCCGGCCAGCCTGCAGCGCGAACCGTTGCGCTACGCCTTGTCCATGGTGACCCTGGAACGCCAGCTGGAAAAGCGCCCCGCCATGCTGGAGATCATTGGCAAACGCCTACCGCAGATCCAGGCCCAGGTCGAGCACTTCGGCATCGCCCACGAAAACGTGGTAGCCGCCAGTGGTGGCCTGTACCAGGACACGCTGAGCACCTTGCGCCAGCGCATTCAGGTACAAGGTGACATGCGCCACCTGCAGCAGCCCAACAACGCCTCGAAAATCCGCGCCTTGCTACTGGCCGGTATCCGTTGCGCACGGCTGTGGCGCCAGCTGGGCGGGCATCGCTGGCAACTGCTGTTCAGCCGGCGCAAGTTGCTCAGCGAGCTGTACCCTTTGCTTCGCGGCAACGACTGATCCTGACGCCCACCGGGCCCACTGGCGGATCAGCCAGCGGGCCTGATGGTTTTTCAGGTATGCTATGCGCCCTTTTCGTTGCCCGACTGCCCGAGAACACCCTATGCAGCTTTCTTCGCTCACTGCGGTTTCCCCTGTTGACGGCCGCTACGCCGGCAAAACCGAGGCCTTGCGCCCCATCTTCAGCGAATACGGCCTTATCCGTTTTCGCGCTCTCGTCGAAGTGCGCTGGCTGCAGCGCCTGGCTTCACATGCGCAAATCCCCGAAGTGCCGCCGTTTTCAGAGGGTGCCAATGCCCTGCTGAACGAACTGGCCACTGGCTTTGCCGTGGAGCATGCCGAGCGTGTGAAAGAGATCGAACGCACGACCAACCATGATGTGAAAGCCATCGAGTATTTGCTCAAGGAGCAGGCCGAGCGGTTGCCAGAATTGGCTAAGGTTAGCGAATTCATCCACTTTGCCTGCACCAGCGAGGACATCAATAACCTGTCCCATGCGCTGATGCTGCGCGAAGGCCGCGACACCGTGCTGCTGCCCCTCATGCGCCAGATCGCCGGTGCTATTCGCGAGCTGGCCCACCGTTTCGCCGACGTGCCAATGCTGTCACGCACCCACGGGCAACCTGCCTCCCCCACGACGCTGGGCAAAGAACTGGCGAACGTGGTGTACCGCCTGGAACGGCAAATCACTCAGATCACTGCCGTTCCGCTGTTGGGCAAGATCAACGGTGCCGTGGGCAACTACAATGCCCACCTTTCGGCCTACCCGGACATCGACTGGGAAGCCAACGCCCGTGCCTTCATCGAGGGCGAACTGGGCCTGGCGTTCAACCCCTACACCACTCAGATCGAGCCGCACGACTACATCGCCGAACTGTTCGACGCTATCGCCCGCTTCAATACCATCCTGATCGACTTCGATCGTGATGTCTGGGGCTATATCTCCCTGGGTTATTTCAAGCAGCGCACCATCGCTGGCGAGATTGGCTCCTCGACCATGCCCCACAAGGTCAACCCCATCGACTTCGAGAACTCCGAAGGCAACCTGGGCATTGCCAATGCACTGTTCCAGCACCTGGCCAGCAAGCTCCCGATTTCCCGCTGGCAGCGCGACCTTACGGACTCCACCGTGCTGCGCAACCTAGGCGTGGGCTTTGCCCATAGCGTGATTGCCTACGAAGCCAGCCTCAAGGGCATTGGCAAGCTGGAAATCAACGCTCAGCGTATCGCTGCCGACCTGGATGCCTGCTGGGAAGTACTGGCAGAGCCCATCCAAACAGTGATGCGCCGCTACAACATCGAGAACCCCTACGAGAAGCTCAAAGAGCTGACCCGCGGCAAGGGGATCTCCGCCCAGGCCTTGCAGGAATTCATCGAGGGCTTGGACATGCCCGAGGCTGCCAAGGCAGAACTCATCCGCCTGACGCCTGCCACCTACATTGGCAATGCAGCAGAACAGGCACGCCGTATCTGACCTGTACGGCTCGAGAGCGCCCGGCCTGGCCGGGCGTTTTTTATTCAACGTCTCTACTTTTTTCAAAGAGTTAACCATGGCTTCCAATAAACCACTTCAACTGCTGGGCGGCCTGACCGCGCAGGAATTCCTTCGCGACTATTGGCAGAAGAAGCCTTTATTGGTGCGCCAAGCGTTTACGGACTTTGAAAACCCCATCAGCCCTGATGAGTTGGCAGGCCTGGCGCTGGAAGAAGACATCGAGTCCCGGCTTGTGCTCGAACATGGCGAGCACCCTTGGGAACTGCGCCGTGGCCCCTTTGCAGAGGATGCCTTCGCCAGCCTGCCCGCCAAGGACTGGACCCTATTGGTACAGGCCGTGGACCAGTTCGTACCAGAGGTGAGCGCCCTGCTCGAACCCTTCCGCTTCCTGCCCACCTGGCGCATCGACGACGTAATGATCAGCTACGCGGCACCCGGCGGTGGCGTAGGCCCGCACTTCGATCACTACGATGTGTTCCTGTTGCAGGGCCTGGGCCAGCGTACCTGGCGTGTGGGGCAGATGTGCGACTCGGACAGCCCTTTGCTTGAGCACGCCGACCTGCGCATCCTCGCAGGCTTCGAGGAAACCGACAGCTGGACGCTCGAACCCGGCGACATGCTGTACCTGCCCCCAAGGCTGGCTCACTTCGGCACGGCAGTGGATGATTGCATGACCTACAGCATCGGCTTCCGCGCCCCTAGCGCGAGTGAGGTACTGACCCATTTCACCGATTTCCTGAGCCAGTTCATCCCTGATGACGAGCGCTACAGCGATGCCGATATCGCACCGGCGGCCGACCCCAACCAGATCCAGCATGATGCGTTGGACCGCCTGAAAGGCCTGCTGGCCCAGCACATGAGCGACGACCGCCTGCTGCTCACCTGGTTCGGCCAGTTCATGACCGAGCCTCGCTATGCCGAACGGGTTGCCGGCAGCGAATTGGCCGAAGACGAGTTCCTCGATGCCTTGGCCCAAGGTGCCGTGATTATCCGCAACCCCAGCGCACGCCTGGCCTGGTCGGAAATGGGCAGCGAGCTGATGCTGTTTGCCAGCGGGCAAAGCCGCTTGCTGCCCGGCAACCTGCGGCCTCTGCTGCAATTGGTGTGCTCTGCCGACGCCTTGCACCAGACCAACCTAGGGCCATGGCTGGAAGACGACGAAGCGGTGACGCTGCTCAACCAGTTGATGATACAGGGCAGCCTGGGGTTCGCCGATGAATGACCTCCGTGTGCGCCTTGCAGACTGGCACCGCGACTATGCCGACATTCACCGCATCCGCGAAAGCGTATTCGTGGCTGAGCAAGCCGTAACACCAGAGCAGGAATGGGATTCGGAAGACGACTCGGCCCTGCACTTCCTGGCCGAAACCGGTGGCTTTGCCATCGGTACCGCCCGGTTGTCCGCTGAAGGGTATATCGGCCGCTTGTCAGTGCTCAAGGATTGGCGTGGCCTTCACGTGGGCGATGCCCTGATGCAAGCCGTGATCGCCCAGGCCCAAGGCCGTGGCATCGGTGCACTCAAGCTCACGGCGCAGGTGCATGCCACGGCGTTCTACCAGCGGTTCGGCTTTGAAGTGGTCAGCGACGAATTCGTCGAAGCCGGCCTGCCCCACGTCGACATGCTTCGCCCTGTCATCTAAGGGGCTGGGATTCGACGGCTTCATCACCCGCAAGGCACGGCCGTGAGTCATACTCATGGCCTAACCTTGCGGAGTAACTAGCCATGCCGCTACGCCCCTTGCTTCTCCTCCTATTGCTTGTATTCACCCCGCTTACACAAGCTGCCACCCAAGTGCTGGAACTGCATTACCGCACCAGTGACGAACTGTTGCCACTGGTGCGCTCGTTTTTGGGCAACCAAGGTACCGTTAGCGCCCTAGGCAACCAATTGGTCGTGAATGCAGACCCTGGCAAGCTGGATGAACTCAGCGCCCTGCTGGAGCGCATCGATGCCCCGGCGCGGAGGCTGCTGATCAGCGTGGATACCAGTGACAGCAACCACAGCAGTGGCGCTGGCGCAGGCAATGGGCGGGTGATTCGCTACGGTACGGCCAACAGAACGGGCGGGGTGCAGCAGGTTCAAGCCAGCGAAGGGTCGCCAGCCCTGATACAGATTGGCCAGAGCGTCCCTTTGACTACCGGGCAGACGGACAGCTACGGCCGGCTGCAGACCCAGACCGAATACCGCAATGTCACCCAAGGCTTCTATGTGACCGCCAGCGTGACAGGCGAGACGGTGCATTTATCCATCAACACCAATAACGACCACATGAGCCAGGAGCGACCGGATGTCATCAATGTTCAGAGCACCGGCACCCAGGTGAGCGGCCCCCTTGGCCAATGGATTACAGTGGCAGGTATCAACAGCCAGAGCCAGGCTGAGCGTAACGGCAGCACGCGTTACTACGGCACCGCTGGCCGGGATGACATGACCCTCCGGGTAAGGGTGGATGCCCTGCCCTGAAAGGCCGACCCCAGAGCCTTTTAGTGACCGATCGGTTCTGAATCTTCAGAGTATGTAGTGCCTTTTAAAAAGCACTACAAATCGTTTGACGCCTTCTTAAGCCGTAGGCATGATGGCCTCGCTCCCGCTAATCAATGGCCTCAGATCAAGGCCACCGGTACGTGCCCTTCCTAGCCGAAGGGTCGTGCTTGGATCAGTACGGCCTAAACAGGCAGTTTTGTGGGTTGTGATGGAACGAGTAGGTCTTGAATGACACGTTCAGCTGCAGACAGGTTAACCGTGCAAGGCAATTTGGAGTGAGCAAAAAGCTGCACTACATGCAGCCTGTATCACGCCTTTTTCCCACGTTGATCGTAGCCTGAGCAAACGCATCGTCCGTTACACCCTGGCACTAGCCTGCTGTGCTGGTGGTGATTGGCGCCTGCCTTTCTGGTGGAGCTGGACATCCCCATAAGACCTATGCAAGAGGCTTACCCCATGGCACAGACACGCGAACAACAGATTGCGACCCTTGAGCAGGATTGGGCGCAAAACCCACGCTGGAAAGGGGTGAACCGAACCTACACCGCCGCTGATGTGGTACGCCTGCGAGGTTCGGTGCAGCCCGAGCACACCCTTGCCCGCCTGGGTGCTGAAAAGCTGTGGAAGCTGGTGACCCAAGGTGCCCACCCGGCTTTTCGTCCAGACAAGGATTTCGTGAATTGCATGGGGGCGCTCACAGGCGGGCAGGCTGTACAACAGGTCAAGGCCGGCATTCAGGCCATCTACCTGTCAGGCTGGCAAGTAGCAGCCGACAACAACAGCGCAGAGGCCATGTACCCGGACCAGTCGCTGTATCCGGTGGATTCGGTGCCAACGGTCGTCAAACGCATTAATAACGCATTCCGGCGGGCAGACCAGATTCAATGGAAGGCGGGCAAAAACCTTGGTGATGAAGGCTACATTGACTACTTTGCGCCCATTGTAGCCGATGCCGAAGCAGGCTTTGGGGGCGTACTCAATGCCTATGAGTTGATGAAAAACATGATTGAGGCCGGTGCTGCCGGTGTTCATTTCGAGGACCAATTGGCGTCGGTGAAAAAATGTGGCCACATGGGCGGGAAGGTGCTGGTACCCACCCAGGAGGCCGTGCAGAAACTGGTCGCCGCACGCCTGGCGGCGGACGTAGCCGGCGTGCCGACCATTATCCTGGCGCGTACCGATGCGAATGCGGCAGACCTGCTGACATCGGATTGCGACCCTTATGACCAGCCCTTTGTCACGGGCACTCGCACACCCGAAGGCTTCTACAAGGTGCGGGCAGGCCTGGACCAGGCCATTGCTCGCGGCTTGGCCTACGCGCCTTACGCCGACCTGATCTGGTGCGAGACCGCCAAGCCGGACCTGGCAGAGGCCCGCCGCTTTGCCGAAGCCATAAAAAAGGAATACCCCGACCAGTTGCTTTCCTACAACTGCTCCCCTTCCTTCAATTGGAAGAAAAACCTGGACGACGCCACCATTGCCAGCTTCCAGCGTGAGCTCTCGGCCATGGGCTACAAGCACCAGTTCATCACGCTGGCCGGCATTCACAACATGTGGCACGGCATGTTCTCGTTGGCACACGACTATGCCCGCCATGACATGACCGCTTACGTGAAGCTCCAGGAGCAGGAATTTGCAGACGCTGCCAAGGGCTATACCTTTGTGGCACACCAGCAGGAAGTGGGTACCGGGTATTTCGATGACATGACCACCGTAATTCAGGGCGGCGCCTCATCAGTCACAGCCCTTACCGGGTCAACTGAAGAAGAACAGTTCCACTGAGTCATGCCTGCCCTTGATGTGTAGGCATTTATAGGTTCCCTACACATCAAGTGAAGGCGTCGGCCTTGGCGTAACCCTCTTCAGCGCTTCATACACCTTTGGCAAATACTGCCCGCAGACCCAGCTTGCCGAAGACCCAAAAGGCCGAATCGTCCGAAACTGCGTTTCCGGGACGTGCAGCAGGTCACCTGAAAGCGCTGACCGTTGCTCGGATACCGTTGCGCTTAAGTTGAATTAGACCGTAATGAGGCTAACCGTCAGCTACAGTGGGTACTCCAACAGCACTTTCAAAGGATTCGATCGTGGCAACTTCTTCAAGCAACACCGTGACGACCCCAATTACCCGCACGGCACCCGGCAGCATAATAGTTAAGCTAAGCGGCATCGGCGCCCCCAACGACAGCCTTATCGTGCAAGCCGACGGTAAGATACTGGTAGGTGGTTATAGCTACTACATCGACGACGGTTATGTAGGTGGCCCAGGGGAATATCCGTATTCCGGCGCGGTGGAGCATTCGGTCATGCGACTGAACGCCGATGGCACCCTGGATACCCGTTACGGCACAGGTGGCGTCGATATTTTCGACCCGGCTAACGGCGACAAGGTGCCCTACGACTCGGACGAGGGCATTCTAGCCACAATGGCCGTCCAAGCCGATGGCAAGGTGCTTGCGGCCCACAGCGGCCTGGATGGCTTGACTGTAGAGCGTTACAACGGCGACGGCAGCCTGGACACCAGCTTCGGCCAAGGCGGCGCGTTGATCCTGGACGTGCCCTATGTGTATGACGGCTACGGGCTGACCATCAATGCCGATGGCACCGTATACGTCACGGCCCGCAGCGAGACCCAAGTCACCGTCACCAAGGTCAGCGCAAGCGGAAAGCTGATTGATGGCTTTGGAGATCACGGCGAGCTGCGGATCAGTTCTCCCGAAAAATACTACAACGCCGAGGTTACCAGCCATGTGCTGGCCGATGGCGGAGTGTTGCTGGGCAGCACCCTCTATGTGGGCGGTAACCCGGGCTCCCCAGTGTACAGCCTGGAGCGCTTCAAGGCCGATGGCAGCGTGGATACCCGGTTCGGCGACAACGGCGTGCTGCACTTCGACAAAGCCTTGGTCGAGCCCTACTCTGGAGCCGTAACGGTGCAAGCCGACGGCAAGATCCTTGTGGTCGGGGCCAGCACCGACTTCCATGTGTCAAGCATCATCCGCCTCAATGCCGATGGGTCTTTCGACGAGAGCTTTGGCAGCCACGGCATCGCCGGGTTCTCGGTATTGCCGAACGGTTCCAATACCGCGTATGCAGTCACGGTGCAAGCGGACGGAAAAATCCTGGTGGCCGGGCAAAGCAGCGATAACGGCACTACCGGCGCCAGCATCACCCGCCTGAATGCCGATGGCAGCGTAGACACTACCTTCGGCAGCCAGGACGGTAAGGTTCACCTGGACGGCTACGCTGGCGACGACGCGTTGTTAGGCACAGACAGCGCCGAGATCATCCACGGCCAGGCTGGAGATGACGTGCTGCAAGGCAATGGCGGCCGCGACGTATTGCTGGGTGGGGCCGGCGCGGACATCTTCCGCTTCACTCAGGTGAGCGACAGCTACCGTACCGCGACCCAGAACGCCAGCGACCTGATCCAGGACTTCAATGCCACCCAAGACCGCATCGACCTGATTGGGCTGGGCTTTACCGGCATTGGCGATGGCCGTCATGGTACCTTGGCCATTCAGGCGAACGCCGAGGGCACCCGCACCTACCTCAAAAGCTTCGAGGCTGATGCCTCCGGCCACCGTTTCGAACTGGCCTTGGACGGCAACCTGGTGGAGCAGTTGAACACGAGCAACTTAGTGTTTACGCCGCCTACTATCGAAGGCACAGCGGGGCGTGATGTGCTGACGGGCAGTGCGCTGGCGGAGATTCTTCTTGGCGGTGAGGGCAACGACCGTATCGACGGCGGCGCCGGAAATGACGTGCTGATCGGCGGCAGTGGTGCGGACTGGCTCACCGGCGGCGAGGGCAAGGACGTCTTTCGCTACACCTCCACTGACGACAGCTACCGCACCGCTAACCAAAGTTTCGTGGACCTGATCGATAGATTCGAGGAACGCCAAGACAGTATCGACGTCTCGGCGCTGGGCTACACCGGCTTTGGGGATGGGACCCACGGCACGTTGAAGCTGGTCTATGACCGCGAGAACGACCGCACCTACTTCAAGGACCTAGACGCCGATGCTCAAGGCCATCGGTTCGAGATCGCGCTCACCGGCTATTGGCTGAACGACCTCCACAAGGAAGAGGTGGTGTTCGCCCAGCCGCAGGTGACCTTGGTCGGCGTGGCACAGGATGCAGAGCAGCAACAGTTGGCCGGGTAACGCCCCTTAATTAGGTATCAGGCCGTAGCTGGCACTTTCAAACGGAGCCTTTACGCAACCTTGTTTTAGTACGCTCAAAACCGCCTAAACCGCCTTCGGGCGGTTTCAGGTTGCTGACAAACCCTCTAGCCGAAAGGCCAGGGGGTTTTGTTTAATAGGCCATCGCTTTTTACGGATCCGGCCTGATGCTCAAACCGCCTTCCCCCAAA
>Ga0268349_1000082_pt1 | contig 19629 bp, 16 predicted proteins | sample G5R2_MAIN_18SEP2_FD_190164 | JGI IMG/M metagenome (GOLD analysis project Ga0268349, IMG submission 190164) | Phyllosphere microbial comminities from switchgrass, GLBRC, Michigan, United States - G5R2_MAIN_18SEP2017_LD1 | ecosystem: Host-associated > Plants > Phyllosphere > Phylloplane/Leaf...
ACATATCCGCTTCGGTCAGGGTCTGGTTGCCAATGCTGGGCAGCTCCACCGAGAACGGCTGGGTCGATGAATAGCGTTCGCCTTCCAGGTTGCCTTTGGGTACCGGGCGTTCCTCGACCTTGGCCAGGGGTACGCCGGTTTCGCGATTGAGCATAAAGATCATGCCCTGCTTGGTTACCTGTACCAGCGCCGGGTCTGTGCCACCCGTGGCATTGGGGATGTCGTACAGCAACGGTTGGGCCGGCAGGTCGAAGTCCCACAGGTCGTAGTGAGTGGTCTGGAAATGCCAGCGCACCTTACCGGTCCCTACTTCCACGGCCACGATGGATGAGCTGTATTTATCGTCCTGCGCAGTACGGCTACCGCCAAAGAAGTCCAGGGTGGCGTTGCCAGTGGGCAGGTACACCAGGCCCAGCTTCTCGTCATAGGCCATGGCAGACCATACGCTCGGTGTGCCAGGGGTATAGGTCTGCCCAGCGGGTGGGCGCTTGGTGGTGTCCGGGTTGCCAGGGTCGAAGGCCCAGGCCAGCTCACCGCTGTGCACGTCGTAGGCACGCACCACGCCCGGTGGCTCACCAGTGCAGTGGACCAGTTGTCCGCTACACGCCCGCCCACGATCACTACATTGCCCGCCACTAGAGGTGTGGAGGTTTGCTGGTAGAAACCAGGTTTCACTTCGCCCATGTCCACTTTCAGGTCAACCACGCCGTGGTCTCCGAAGCTTTCACAGGGTTTTCCCGTGTCTGCGTTCAGTGCCACCAGGCGTGCATCGCCGGTGGGCAGGAACAGCCGCTTGCGGCAGGCTGATACAGGGGCGGGGCCAGCGCCAGGTTGCGCCACAGAAACGCTGGAACAGGGTTGGCTGCTGCCTCGGCATCGTCGTGGTAACCCAGGCCGCGGCACCGCTGCCAATTGGGTGCACTGCCCTTGGGGGTCGAGCATCCACTTCTGGTTGCCACTGTCCGCATCCAGCGCAAACACCTTACCGTAGGCCGTGCAGGCGTACACCGTGTCACCTACCTGCAAGGGCGTGTTCTGGTCTTCAGCACCCGCGCCAGTGCTCTGTGGAATGTCACCGGTGTGGAAGGTCCAGGCGACTTGCAGCTTGGCTACGTTGTCACGGGTGATCTGGTCCAGGGCGGCGAAGCGGTTGCCATGGGTGGTATTGCCCCAGTGCGCCCAGTCCTTCTGCTCTGTACCCGGCGCGACGGGTTGGACCGCTGGCGCAGTTTCAGTGGCTACTAGCACATTCTTTGGCGAAAACATGGCCGCCACAGCAGCGACCACGCCTATGGTCAATACCGCCGCGACGCCATAGGCGCCACGCCCACCGCCCTGCCCTGAAGCCTGCTTAAGGGTTGGATACACCAGTGCGACCACCAATGCGATTACCGCAAAGGTCAGCACGCGCGATACCAGCGGCCAGTACTCCAGGCCTGCATCCCAGAGGCCCACAGCACGGTCAGTACGAAAGCAATACCGTACACCCATGCGCCTTGAGGCTTACGGCGAGCCATCATCACGCCGGCCACTACCATGGCCAAGCCCATTAGCAGAAAGTACCAGCTTCCACCCAGGACGATCAGGTACGTGCCACCGCCTGCCAATAATAGGCCAAGCAGTGCAATAACCGCACCTAACCCTCCAGGCACAATTTTCTGGGCACTGGATGCCCCATTTGCTTTGCTAATTAGCCCTTGCCTTAAGGTTATTTACTGCGAAAACGGATATTCAGAGCGTATCTCACACTCTGAAATATTTTGTTAACCAACTGGTTCGTTTTCCAAATATACCAAAGTGACAGGTAGGCTGCGGCAAATTGGCTCAGTGCCGACGGAGAGGTTATTGCAACTTATAGGTCGCTGGAGGACTTTTTGGCCGGGCATGGCCGGCCTGCGAACCCAGTCACATTCGCAGGCTGGCACAGGGAGGCGATATCAGGCCGCGCTAAACAACCCATGCGGGTCGATCACAAACTTCTTCGGCACACCTGCATCGAATTCGCCATACCCCTGTGGTGCCTGGTCTAGGCTGATGACCTGCACACCGACCACTTCGGCGATGTTGATGCGGTCCCACATGATGGCCTGCATCAGTTGGCGGTTGTACTTCATCACGGGGGTTTGCCCGGTATGGAAGCTGTGGGATTTGGCCCAGCCCAGGCCGAAGCGGATGCTGAGGGCACCGACCTTGGCGGCAGCATCGTGGGCGCCTGGGTCTTCGGTTACGTACAGGCCAGGGATGCCGATTTTCCCAGAGACGCGGGTGACCTGCATCAGCGAGTTGAGTACGGTAGCAGGCGCCTCCTGTTGGGCACCGGCATGGCCGTGGCCACGGGCTTCGAAGCCTACAGCGTCTACCGCGCAATCCACCTCCGGCTCGCCCAGCAGGTTGGCGATCTGTTCGTGGAGGGGGGTGTCCTGGCTCAGGTCGGCAATTTCAAAACCCTGTGCCTTGGCATGGGCCAGGCGCACCGGGTTTACATCACCTACGATCACCACCGCCGCGCCTAGCAACCGTGCAGAGGCCGCTGCCGCCAGGCCGACCGGGCCGGCACCGGCGACGTATACCGTGCTGCCAGGGCCGACACCGGCGGTGACAGCGCCGTGGTAACCCGTGGGCAGAATGTCCGACAGGCAGGTAAGGTCACGGATCTTCTCCATGGCCTTGTCACGGTCGGGCAGCTTGAGCAGGTTGAAGTCGGCATAGGGCACCAGCACGTAGTCGGCCTGGCCGCCGGTCCAGTCGCCCATGTCCACGTAACCATAAGCACCGCCCGCACGTGCAGGGTTCACGGTGAGGCATACGCCGGTGTGCTGCTCCTTACAGGACCGGCAGCGCCCACAGGCCACGTTGAAGGGAACGGAGACCAGGTCGCCGATCTTCAGGTGCTCGACGTCACTCCCCTTCTCGATCACCTCGCCCGTGATTTCATGCCCCAGCACTAGCCCCACTTGAGCGGTGGTACGGCCCCTTACCATGTGCTGGTCCGAGCCGCAGATGTTGGTGGAGACCACCCGCAAGATCACGCCGTGTTCGATCTTGCGGCCGCGCGGGTCCTGCATTTTGGGGTAAGCGATATTCTGTACCTCGACCTTGCCGGTTCCCAGGTACACCACGCCACGATTGTCAGCCATGTTCGTTTCTCCACGCTTGTTGTTGTTTTGGGAGCTGCAAGCTTTAAGCGGCAAGCGATAAGAAACAGCACTACCACATCGCTTTCACTTGCAGCTTGAAGCTTGAAGCTTGAAGCTTGAAGCTTGAAGCTTGAAGCAGGCAGCCGAGGCTGCCGCTAAAGGACAACGGTGCGGTTGGCGTTGAGGAACACCCGCCGCTCAATGTGGTAGCCCACCGCCTTGGCCAGGGTAAGGCATTCGATATCTCGGCCTTTGGCGACCAGGTCTTCGGGGTAGTGCGCGTGGTCCACCACTTCCACGCCTTGGGCGATGATCGGGCCTTCGTCCAGGTCGTTGTTGATGTAGTGCGCCGTGGCGCCCACCAGCTTCACACCCTTGTTGTAGGCCTGGTGATAAGGCTTGGCCCCTTTGAAACCGGGCAGCAGCGAGTGGTGGATGTTGATGGCCCAGCCATCCAGGCGGCGGCACAGTTCGGGGGACAGGACCTGCATATAGCGGGCAAGGATCACCAGCTCGGCACCGGTAGCCTCGACCACTTCCATGACCTGGCGCTCCTGGGCCGGCTTGTCGTGGGGGGCCAATGGAAAATGGTGATAGGCGATGCCGTGCCAGCGTGCCAGCGGCTCCAGGTCCGGGTGGTTGGAGATGACGGCAGTCACGTCCATGGGCAGTTGGCCGATGCGTTGGCGGTACAGCAAGTCGTTCAGGCAGTGGTCGGCCTTGGAGACCATAATCACTACCTTAGGCCGGTACTGTGGCGCGGTAAGTTCGAAGCGCATGCCAAACTCACGGACCCGCTCACCCAGGCCGGCACGGAAACCTTGCTCGTCAAACCCCTCGGGCTGGCGGAACTCCACACGAATGAAGAAACGTGCTGAGAGGCGGTCGTCGAAGGAATGGTGCTCGGTCACGTAGCAGCCCTGCTCGTGCAGGTAGCGGGTCACCGCATCCACCGTGCCAAGCCGGCTCGGGCAATCGGCAGCAAGAATCCAGGTATCAGGGGCGCGGGCCATGAGGCTCTCCGTCAGTGTCAATCGAACCTTCAGTGCCAATCAAAGCGTGTTTGCGCGCTTTGCGCGCTCTCACAACAAGACACCTTTAATCCACTACGGCCAACCCGTACTCAGCGCTGGCGTCCTGCAGCCACATCCACCAATAGTCGGCAAAGCTGCGGCGTATGACCAGTTCCCATGTGCTCTCACCCATACGCCGAATGATCAGCTGGGATTTGGCGAACACCGTCCCCACACCTTTACCCACCGGGAAGTTGTCGGGGTGCACGTCATAGCTGGTGGACTTCATCAGCACGTCGCGTACGTTAGGGCCGGTCAATTCGAGCACCGTTTGCCCACCGCTCACATTCACGACCTGCACATGCTGGCCATTCAAGGCTTCATGCAAACGCTGCTCGGCCGCGAACTCCTCACCGCCTGGGCAAATGAACAGCCACTCGTCCGGCCCCATCCATTGCAGGGTGCTGTCGCCCTTGCCGGTTACGGCAAGGGCAGCGGGCAGCTCCAGCCCCAGTGCCTTGTGCACGCCACCGGCAAAGGCCGGGTTGGCGGCGTCGCCACGCACGGTAAGGTGGCCCAGCAGTTTTTTCTCGCGCAAGGTCACCCCTGCGTCTGCCCTGCCCTTGCCGACCTGGCTCGGCAGGTCAGCATGGTGTAGCGGCGTTTCGGCTTTCACAGCGCCGTCAGGGCGCTGCTGGTAAAGGTTGGCGGTGGTCATGTCAAAGCCCTTCAAAAAAGTCGTGGGTGCCGCTGCCGGTCATACGTTCTGCCGCTCGCCTTTGGGGTCCACGAACACGGAGCTGCAGATTTCCGCTTCAATGGCACTGCCATCCGCCAGGGGCGCCCAGACCTTCTCGCCCATGCGCTTGAGGCCACCTTTAACCACGGCCATGGCAAAGGAGCGGCCCAAGGTGGGGCTCATATAGCTGGAAGTCACGTGGCCCACCATGTCCATGGGGATAGGCTGCTTGGGGTCGCGTACCAATTGCGCGCCTTCAGGCAGCACGCGGTTGGGGTCGACCGGCTTGAGGCCGACCAGTTGCTTGCGGTCGTCGCGCACGCAGTCTTCACGGGTTATGCCCCGCGAGCCGATCCACGGGAAGGGTTTGGTACGGCCCACGCACCAGCCCATGTTCAGGTCGTCCGGGGTCATGGAGGCGTCGGTGTCCTGGCCTACGATGATGAAGCCCTTTTCGGCCCGCAGCACGTGCATGGTCTCGGTGCCGTAAGGCGTAAGGTTATACGCCTTGCCCGCCTCCACAATCGCTTCGAGCACGCCCATGGCGTAGTTGGCCTGGATGTTCACCTCGTAGGAAAGCTCGCCGGTGAAGGAGATCCGGAACACACGTGCCGGCACGCCAGCCACCTTGCCTTCCTGCCAGGTCATGAACGGGAACGCGTCCTTGTCCAGGTTGATGTCGGTGATATGGCTAAGTAGCTTGCGGCTATTGGGGCCAGACAAGGTCAGTGTGGCCCAGTGGTCGGTGACCGAGGTGAAATAGACTTTCAGCTCGGGCCACTCGGTCTGGTGGTACAGCTCCAGCCATTGCAGCACACGTGCCGCACCGCCCGTGGTGGTGGTCATCAGGAAGTGGTTGTCGGCCAAGCAGGCGGTCACACCGTCATCGAAGACCATGCCGTCTTCTTTGCACATCAGGCCATAGCGGGCCTTGCCCACGTCCAGCTTGGTCCAGGCGTTGGTATAGACGCGGTTCAGGAATTCGCGGGCATCCGGCCCTTGAATGTCGATCTTGCCCAGGGTGGAGGCATCCAGCAGGCCTACGCTGTCGCGTACCGCCTTGCATTCGCGGGCCACGGCACTGTGCAGGTCCTCGCCACGCTGCGGGAAATACCAGGGCCGCTTCCACTGGCCTACATCTTCAAACTCGGCCTTTTGCTTCACATGCCAGGCATGCAGCGCAGTGAAGCGCACGGCGTCGAACAGGTGGCCACAATTGCGCCCCGCTACAGCGCCGAAGGTTACCGGCGTGTAGTTAGGGCGGAACATGGTGGTGCCCATGTCGGTGATGGAGATGCCCCGCGAGCGCGCAGCGATGGCCAAGCCATTGATGTTGCCCAGCTTGCCCTGATCGGTACCGAAGCCCAGGGCGGTGTAGCGTTTCACGTGTTCAACCGACTCGAAACCTTCACGGGTGGCCAGTTCGATGGCCGCCGCCGTCACATCGTTCTGCAGGTCCACGAACTGCTTTGGCGCACGTGCCGTGGATTTGTCGTGAGGCACCTGGAACAGCGCCAAGGTGGGCTCATCGGTGCGGGGAACAGTGCGGGGCAGCGTGCCCTCGACGAATTTGAAGCCTGCTTCAGCAGCTGCACGGGCACCACCTTCGAAACCATCGGCCAAGGCGTCGCCCAACCCGTACACGCCATTGACGCCGCCCACGCACACGCGCTTCTGGGGCGCGTCACCTGGAACGAAGCCCAGGATGTCCTCCCGCCAGACGGGCTTGCCGCCCAGGTGCGATGCCAGGTGCACCACAGGGCTGTAGCCCCCCGAAGTACCCACCAGGTCACAATCCAGCCATTCGCCTGGGCTGCTAACTTTCAAGCCTTTCACATCGATGGCCGCGATACGCGCCCCGGTCACGCGCCGCGTGCCGCGGGTTTCGATCACAGCGCTGCCGGTGAGGATGCGTATACCCTTAGCACGCGCTTCTTCCACCAGCATGCCGCGCGGGTTGGGCCGTGCATCAGCGATGGCGACCACCTGCAGGCCTGCGTCTACCCAGTCCAGGGCCGCCCGGTAGGCATGGTCGTTGTTCACACCCAGCACCAATTGCTTGCCAGGCGCCACGCCATAGCGGCGCACGTACGTGGCGATGGCACCGGCCACCATGTTGCCGGGCAAGTCGTTGTTGCCGTACACCAGCGGCCGCTCGTGGGTGCCGGTCGCCAGCACCACGCGCGTCGCGCGTACCCGATGCATACGTTGGCGCACCTGGCCGATCGGCGCTCGCTCTCCCAAATGGTCCGTCAGGCGCTGGTGGATCGTAAGGAAGTTATGGTCGTGGTAACCATTAACCGTGGCCCGCGGCAACAGGGTAACGCTCGGCAAGCTGGCCAACTCCGCCACGACCGACGCGACCCATTCAGCGGCGGGCTTGCCGTCCAGGGTTTCGCGAGTGTCCAGCAAACTGCCGCCGAAGGCTTCCTGTTCATCGGCAAGGATGACCCGTGCACCACTGTGCGCGGCCGCCAGCGCAGCCGCCAGGCCAGCAGGGCCGGCACCGACTACCAGCACGTCACAGTGCTGATTCATGCAGTCGTAGGTGTCCGGGTCCAGTTCGGTAGGTGAACGCCCAAGCCCGGCGGCCTTGCGGATGTACTTTTCGTAAGTCATCCAGAAAGACTGCGGGTACATGAATGTTTTGTAGTAGAAGCCCGGCGGCATCAGCTTGCCGCCCACCTTGCCCAGAATCCCCATCAGGTCGTTGTTCACGTTGGGCCAGCCGTTGGTGCTGGTGGCCACCAGGTTCGGGTACAGCGCCTGCTGGGTGGCGCGAACATTGGGGATTTGTGTGGCTTCGGTAGCGCCCAGTTGCAGCACGGCATTGGGCTCCTCGGCACCGGCGGCCACGATGCCGCGGGGCCGGGAGTACTTGAAGCTGCGCCCTACCACGTCTACGCCGTTGGCGAGCAGGGCCGATGCCAGCGTGTCACCTTCGAAACCGGTGTAGCGCTGGCCGTTGAAGGTAAATTCGATGCGCTTGCTGCGGTCGATAAGGCCGCCGCTGGAAAGGCGATTGACCTGGCTCATACCTGTTCCCCTTTCGCAGCAGTGAATTGTGGCGTAGCGCCAATCGGATAGGTTTCCAGAATTTCGTAGGTAAGTGTGTTGCGGCTCATGTTGAAGTAGCGGCGGCAGCCGGTGGCATGCAGCCACAGCTCATGGTGAATACCGCGTACGTTGTCGCGGAAGAACATGTAGTCGCCCCATTGCTCATCGGTGCAGGCTGCTGGGTCTAGCGGGCGCGGAATATGCGCCTGGCCGGCGACTTGGTATTCCTCTTCGGAACGGTGTTCGCCGCAGTACGGACAGAAGATGTACAGCATGGTGGTGGTCTCCGGTCAGTGGGCGACGGCAGCAGCGCCGTGTTCGTCAATAAGGGCGCCGTTGTGGAAGCGCTCGATGGAAAACGGCTTGGCCAGGGGGTGCATCTCGCCTTTGGCGAGGCTGGCGGCAAACACGTTGCCCGAGCCCGGTGTAGCCTTAAAGCCACCGGTGCCCCAACCACAGTTGAAGAACAGGTTCTGCACCGGGGTTTTGCTGATAATCGGGCAGGCATCTGGGGTGGTATCCACAATGCCGCCCCACTGGCGGTTCATGCGCACACGGGACAACACCGGGAACATCTCAACGATGGCTTGCAAGGTATGTTCGATCACAGGGTACGAGCCGCGCTGGCCGTAACCGACCCAGCTATCGATACCTGCACCAATCACCAGGTCGCCCTTGTCGGACTGGCTGATATAGCCGTGCACGGCGTTGCTCATGATTACGCTGTCGATAATAGGCTTGAGCGGTTCAGACACCAGCGCCTGCAAGGGGTGAGACTCTACAGGCAAGCGGAAGCCCGCCAGGCTGGCCATGTGGCCGGAATTACCGGCGGTGACCACGCCCACGCGCTTGCCGCCAATAAAGCCGCGGTTGGTTTCCACCCCTACCACTACGCCGTTTTCCTTGCGGAAGCCAACCACCTCGGTTTGCTGGATCAGGTCCACGCCCAGTGCATCCGCAGCCCGTGCATAGCCCCAGGCCACGGCGTCATGCCGGGCCACGCCACCGCGGCGCTGAACCGTGGCGCCAATAATGGGGTAACGGGTGTTTTTGGTGCAGTCCAGGTAGGGAATCTCTTCAGCCACCTGCTGCGCGTTCAGCAGCTCGCCGTCTACGCCATTGAGGCGGTTGGCGCTCACGCGGCGTTCGGAGTCGCGCATGTCTTGCAGGGTATGGCACAGGTTGTACACGCCCCGCTGGGAGAACATCACGTTGTAGTTCAGGTCCTGGGACAGGCCTTCCCACAGTTTCATGGCGTGCTCGTACAGGTGAGCCGATTCGTCCCACAGGTAGTTCGAACGCACGATGGTGGTGTTGCGGGCGGTGTTGCCACCGCCCAGCCAGCCTTTCTCAACCACGGCCACATTGGTGATGCCATGTTCCTTGGCCAGGTAGTACGCCGTGGCCAGGCCATGGCCGCCGCCACCCACGATAATCACGTCGTACATAGGCTTGGGTGTAGGCGTGCGCCACATGCGCTGCCAGTTTTCGTGGTGGCTGAGGGAGTGCTTGAAAAGGCCGAAGCCTGAATAGCGCTGCATGATCGTTACTCCAGCTCAGCGGTAAACCGGGAAGTCGGCGCACAGTGCACTGACCTGGGTGGCCACATTGGCCTCCACATCAGCGTCGCCGAGGTTGTCGAGGATGTCGCAGATCCAGCTGGCCAAGGTTTGGCATTGTTCGACCTTGAAGCCGCGGCTGGTCACCGCCGGGGTGCCGATGCGCAAGCCCGAGGTCACGAAAGGCGACTGCGGGTCGTTGGGCACGGCGTTCTTGTTCACGGTGATGTGGGCGCGGCCCAAGGCTGCATCCGCCGCTTTGCCCGTCAAGCCCTGGCGAATCAGGCTTACCAGGAACAAGTGGTTGTCGGTGCCACCGGAAATCACATCGTAGCCGCGCTCGATGAAAATGCCCGCCATGGCCTGGGCGTTATCAATCACCTGCTGCTGGTAGGCCTTGAAGCCGGGCTCCAGTGCCTCTTTGAAGCACACGGCCTTGGCGGCAATCACGTGCATCAGAGGGCCGCCCTGGCCGCCAGGGAACACAGCCGAGTTGAGTTTCTTTTCCAGCGCTTCATTGGCGCGGGCCAGGATCAGGCCACCGCGTGGGCCGCGAAGGGTTTTGTGGGTGGTGGTTGTGACCACATCCGCAAAAGGCAATGGGTTCGGGTACAGCCCTGCCGCCACTAGCCCCGCCACGTGGGCCATGTCCACGAACAGGTAAGCGCCTACTTTGTCGGCGATTTCACGGAAGCGCGCGAAGTTGAGGGTTTTGGAGTAGGCCGAAAAGCCTGCGATCAGCATCTTGGGCTTGCATTCCAGGGCCAGGCGCTCGACTTCGTCGTAGTCGATCAGGCCGGTTTCGGTGTCTAGGCCGTACTGCACCGCGTTGTACAGCTTGCCCGAGAAGCTGACCTTGGCACCGTGGGTCAGGTGGCCCCCATGTGCCAGGCTCATGCCCAGCACCGTGTCGCCAGCTTCCAGCAAGGCCAGGTACACCGCCGCATTGGCCTGAGAACCGGAATGCGGCTGCACGTTGGCGTAATCGGCACCGAACAGTTCCTTGGCTCGGTCGATGGCCAACTGCTCTACCTTGTCCACGTACTCGCAGCCGCCGTAGTAGCGCTTGCCTGGGTAGCCTTCGGCGTACTTGTTGGTCAGGCCACTGCCCTGCGCTTCCATCACCCGCTTGCTGGTGTAGTTTTCCGAGGCGATCAGCTCTATGTGGTCTTCCTGGCGCTGCTCCTCGGCGTTCATCGCGGCCAGCAGTACGTCGTCATAGCCTTGGATCTGGTCTTGCTTGCTGAACATCGCGGATCTCCCAGCGCGGATGGCGCCTATTGTCGGTGCGCCTATTGAAGGCATGGGAGCGATGGTAGGGCCCGGCCAGTGTTGCCAGATGCCCATGGGCGCCACGCATCGGCGCAATTACGACATAGCGTTGCTCGGTATTTCGGTAGGCGTGTGATAGCGAATCAGCCAAGCGCCTAGCAGCGTGATACCGATTGCCGTGGCCATTAGGGCGGCCAACATAGAGGGGCGCTCGCCTACCAGATAAAGCGTTAGCCCCACCACCGGCAGCACGGCCTGATTCAACAGCACCATCAGCGAGGACACGCTCGCCAGGCGCTCCACTGGCACAACCTGAATGCGCAGGCTGCGGCAGAAATTGATCATGAACACCTTGCCGCCGATGTTCAGGGCATACAGGGCAAGAAAGCCCAGCAGGTAGGCTTGAGAGAGGATCATCACGCCGCTGGCGACCGCAGTGACCAACGCGGCCAGGGTAAACAGCCGCAATGGCGGCATGGCCGATGACAACCTGGGGTACAACAGCGTAGCGGCCACACCGCAGAGGCCGGCGCAGATATCTACAAAAGCAAAGTATTGAATGGGCAGCTGCATGGCGCGGTCGATCAGGGTTACCGCGCTCGCCTCCACCAACCCATCAAACGCATTATTGCCCACCGCCAGCACCACTGAACTGGCCAGCAAGGGCGTAAGCAAAATGAATTTCAGGTGCTTAGCAGCAGGCACTACAGCAGTGTGTTCGCTGCCAGTGGTATTACGTGGAACGGCGCGACTGAACAGATAACAACCTGCATTTATGCCATACAAGGCAGCCGCCAGTGCCAACAGGGTGACAGCGCCAGCGGAGTACCCGACAAAGCCTATCAAGGGCCCTGTAACCATCGCCAACTGATCGATACGGCACAGGATGTTTACATCCCGGTCCACCTCACGGCTTACCAGAGCGATCATTTTTTCGTAGGCGATCAGGCTTTGCGCACTGCCAATAGCCACCAGCCCACCCAGCAGGCCACCGACGACCGTTACCGTCAGCGCTGCGGGCTCGCCCCACAACACCAGAATCACACACAAGCAGCCCGCGAACTTGACCAGGTCCGACACCACGGACACCCGCCGCACCCCCCAGCGATCGATGGACGCCCCCACCAGCGGCGTGACTACGATGCGCGGAAGCCACGCCATGGCATAGGCCAGGCCCGACCACGCCAGGCTTGAGGTGTAGGCGTAGACCATGACCGGAACCAGGAACACCAGCAGGGCGTCGGCGGTGAGGACTAGGAGTAATAGGGTGGATAGGGTTCGGTTCATGAGGCAGAGGCCGCTACTACCGGCGCTGCACGGGTTAGAACGACCTTTACCTGCTTACCTGTGACCGGGTCAGTAACAATCACAGCCTTTGGGGTTTCGATGGCAGCCTTTTCAGCCATGGCCTGTCTTTGCAAAGCAACCAGTCTCTCTGTGTAATCCAAGGAGGCGGGCTGTCTATTTACATTGAAAACCGGATAATTCTGGTCAGTTAATGGCCAATCTATTACATCTTTACCTGGCTCATAAGCACCTGGCTCATCTAGATAGATAACCGGCCTATTGAGAGTAAACACGCTTTCCATATTGAACAATGCATGCGCCACACCGCATGGAATGACCAATTCCATTTGAGGGTCACACGAAAACTCATGCCATTCCTCGCAATGAAGTGTCTCAGAGCCACGGCGCATATCTACCAATTTAAGCCCTATATTTCGACGACCTGCCCCCAAAAACGTTAAATGGTCTTCTTGCCCCAGATGGACACCAAATGAATCAAAATTGTAAGGCTCGACTCCATGATCAACAATATAAAAAGGCGAAGGCCCTGCTACAGGTATTATCCAACTATTCTCACCTGTTCTTACCGCGCCATGCCGCTCAAACCTTACGCCTTTTATTTTAGAACGAGGAGCGCTTGTAGTCTCCGCTAAAGACTCTGTTTCCGGCTGAAGCATAAGCCTCACCTGCTCGCCTGTATCCAAGGTAAAATTTCGAGTCTCGGCATGTGAAACATTACCTCCTGACAATGTAGAAGCCTGAAGTGACGCCAGCCGGTAATATACTCGATTGGAGGCAGGCTGAGTCATAGGCATCAAGCCCTCAACCCTTGCCGGATCTGTACTCAGCGGCAGATTTATAATGTCATTTTCAGGTGTCCAGCCCAGCGCGCCTTTCAACATATTCTCTATTGGAGGTAAAAAAACCGAATAGGCATTAAGCGTTGAAATGCCTTCGAGGCCGCTAAAAGTATGAGCAACTCCCGGAGGAATTACCAAAGTCCTACTGGAAGAAGGTGAAAATTCGATTTCCAGCGCGGCCCTAAAAGTCGTAGACGTTTTTCGGCAGTCTATAAATCGGGCATGAACTATCTGACTCGAATCCCCCAAAAACGTAAGCACGTCTTGCTGAGCAAGGTGAATGCCGTACTGCCCATAGTCAAACCGCTTTTCTCCATGTGTGACAATATTCACAGGCCGAGTTGTAGGAAACGGCACGACGAAAGATCCAGGCCTGCCATTGCTTATACGCCAACGGTCGATCCACTGTAAGCCTTCGATATTTATTTTTGAATTCAACGCTTGAGTGGTCGTGGACATGGGCAACCTCCAATAAGGGCCAGGCGCTTTGCAGCGCCTGGCTACTGCTTAGATAGTGATTACTTGAGCACTAAACCCTGCCTGCTTTGCGCTTTGCAAAAGCGATTTTAAGCTCGACGTATCGAGAGCCTGATATTGATCTTCCAACGGTGCAGCTTTGATACCCGCAAGATAAGCAAGCCTGTCATAAGTGACGGCAACAGTATCCTTTGCTGCCTCCATCATGCTTATGAAACTGTTGGGATGCACAGCCTGGCTGTCAGTCACTGCAGGCTTCACTTCATAGAACTCAGCTACTTCAGATGCTTTGATCATGAGCTTTCTCCACTACAGAACGTTTGATTAAACTGCCGGTATCGGCCTTCTCCATATTTGTCGCCAACCGCTATTCCGTCAAATACAAAAAAACTTCCAAAAATAGAAAATCTCGTTCTGCAGCTGTACTTTCAAGATTGTCTAGAGGAGTTTTCCCAAGCATCTGAAAGAAATTTCTGAAAGATCACCGTCAGTATCTGATAATCGCGCAAACCTTACTAAACCAGAAATGGCTTGTAATAACTTCACCACCCAAGAATTTAATAAAATCTGCCTAACCCACCCAAAACGGCTATCCATGCGGGGCCCTGACCAGATCCCTGCCCGCCCTACCCAGCCTCCTACACCCCCTATAGCCCCAACGAAAACTTCGCTACAGTGCCACAGTGCCCACGGCTCTCAGGACCTGTCATGACCACCCAGCCTCAACAATTTGCCAGCGACAACTACTCAGGTGTGTGCCCGGAAGCGTGGGCAGCGATGGAAGCGGCCAACCAGGGCCATCAGCGTGCCTATGGTGATGACGAGTGGACGGCGCGTGCGGCCGACCATTTCCGCCGCTTGTTCGAAACTGACTGTGAAGTGTTCTTTGCCTTCAACGGCACAGCGGCCAACTCATTGGCCTTGTCGGCCCTATGCCAGAGTTACCACAGCGTAATCTGCTCGGACGTGGCCCACGTGGAAACCGACGAATGCGGCGCGCCGGAGTTTTTTTCCAACGGCTCCAAGTTGCTCACGGCCCGTAGCGAGGCCGGCAAGTTGACGCCGGAGGCCATTCGGGAAATCGCGCTCAAGCGCCAGGACATCCATTACCCCAAACCCCGTGTGGTGACCCTGACCCAGGCCACGGAAGTCGGCACCCTGTACCGGCCGGATGAGCTTAAGGCGATCAGCGCCACCTGCCGCGAGCTGGGGTTGAACCTGCACATGGATGGCGCTCGCTTCGCCAATGCCTGCGCCTCATTGGGCTGCACACCGGCAGAGCTGACGTGGAAGTCGGGGGTAGACGTGCTGTGCTTCGGGGGTACCAAGAACGGTATGGCCGTGGGAGAAGCCATTTTGTTCTTCCGCCGAGAATTGGCCGAAGACTTCGACTACCGCTGCAAGCAGGCAGGGCAACTGGCCTCCAAGATGCGGTTCCTGTCAGCACCGTGGGTAGGCCTCCTGGAAAACGATGCCTGGTTGCGCCATGCACGCCACGCCAATGCGTGCGCACGCTTACTGGCTGAGCTGATTGCGGATATTCCCCAGGTGAGCCTGATGTTCCCGGTGGAGGCCAATGGCGTGTTTCTCAACATGCCCCCAGCTGCCATTGCTACGTTGCAGGGCCAAGGCTGGCGGTTCTACACCTTTATTGGTGGGGGTGCCCGTTTCATGTGCTCGTGGGATACGAGCGAGGCGCGCGTGAGAGAGTTGGCACAGGCGATTCGGAACGTGGTGGGCGTTAGCGATTGACGATTTACAGGCGCAAGTTGTGCTTGCGCCTGTAGCCGTCCCGGATTTCGCCTGGTCGTGCAGGGGTTAGTCTGACGCCTTGCCTACTGTGCGCTCGATCTGCTTTACCGTTGCATTGACCTGGTTTTCGTACTGGGCCAGCGCCTGCTTATGCTCCCGCTGTGCTTCCAGTAGTTGCGAACAGATGTTCATGGCCGTAAGCACCAGCAACCGATCCCCTAGCAATGTAGGGTACTTCTTCTTGGTATCAGCCAGGCTGGCCTTGAGCATCATGGCCGCCTCGAACAAGGTGTGTTCCTGATCGGCCGGGGCACGCAGTGTGTAGTCATTGCCGAGAATCTCGACTACACGCGTCGTGCTCTGGCTCATGCGCCAGCCGGTTCAGGGCTGACCCGTTGAATCAACGCCTGAATACGCGCAGCGGTGGCACCGTGCTGCTCTTCCTGCTCCAGGAGGCTGATTTGAAGGGTATCGTTTTCGTCCCGCGCCTGAGCCAGGGCGGCATTCAGGGCACTATTGTTTTCAGCCAGTTGGCGGTTCTGCTCCAGCAGTTCGCCAACCAGTGCTTCGAGTTTGTTCAGGGATGCTTCCAACATAAAAAGGTACTCGACACGAGGTGAACATAAAGGACGCGTACGATAAGAAAAAAGCGCGCGTCTCGCCAGCGCGAAGGTGTGAACGAGCATGAAAATGCAAAAAGGCCCGCCGCTTCGCGTTGGGCCATGGACTGGCATAAAAGTGTGCGGTTCCCCACAAAACGCAACATTGGACAGACGGTAGAGAAGGTCTAAGGCTGTCAGCTCGTATGAGCGAAGAGCGGGGGCCTTATTGGGCTTGTGCGTATTGCTGTCCTCGCATGCGTCAAAAGGTCGTTGCCTACTTTGGCTGCTTTGAGGGTCAGCGCAACCCCATTGCTTACGGTGATCAACGCACCGGCACCTGGAACACCCAGTGACCGCCCAACGACTCCAATACGACTGCCCCATTTCGTAGCTTCAGTTACGCGTTTAAGGCCCGTTACCCCTTCCAACAGCGTCAGGGTACGTTTCCCCAGCCAAACCACGGTTTTCAATAAGGTGAAGACACTATATTGGCCTGTTGGGTCGGCCCGATTGATGGGGTCTGCCAAGCAATAGGCGTAAGCACTGAGCCCCCCACGATCAAACGGGCTGAAGCGGTCAGGCGTAGTGAAGCACCCCAGGCGAGGCAGATAAACCCTTTGGCCATTGCCCAGTCCATAATGGCCCGTGCATCGCTCGCTCAATTGTCCGTTGAACGCCGTGCGAATGCCTATATTGCTGCTATGCATGCCGTAGGGGGAGTAAGCGCGTCGCACGTGACCTAGGCCCCCAAGCACGTGCTTGTGTGAATCTGCAGCTAACATAGTAGCCATGACATAACTCCAGCCGCATTGATAGGCTGTATCTGAATAGCACGTCATCGAGAACGCTGGTACCTCACTAACTGACAGGTTTCAGATAATTAGTACTCAATGCGCACATCGCCCTTGGGGACGCTGCAGCACGACAGGATATAGCCTTCGGCTTCGTCTTCCTCAGTGATGCCCCCGTTGTGCTCCATTTCCACTTCGCCACTGAGCTTGAGCACTTTACAGGTGCCGCAAATACCCATGCCGCAAGCCTTGGGAATGTTAAGGCCCAATTTGGCAGCAGCAGCATGCACGGTTTCCCCTGGCGCCACGCGGATGCTCTTGCCGGTGTCTACGAATTCGACCTGGTGCAGGTCCGAGGCGGGCACTTCCGGTGCATCGGCGGCCTGTTCAGCCTGCTCCACAGCATCAGCCTTGGCCTCAGGTGGCGTAGCCCCAAACGATTCCTCGTGGTAGCGCGCCATGTCGAAGCCTGCCTGTTCCAGCAGGCGCTTTACTGCGCTCATGTACGGTGTAGGCCCACAGCAGAACACCTCGCGCTCGAGGAAGTCTGGCGCCATCAGCTCCAGCATGGGGCGGTTCAGATAACCCCGGTACCCGGCCCAAGGCTCACCCAGGCCGTGCTTTTCACAAATGACGTGCAGCGCGAAGTTAGGGATACGCGCCGCCATCTGCTCCAGCTCACGCTGGTAGATGACATCCTTGGGAGACCGAGCGCTGTGCACGAAGACCATGTCCACGTTGGCATTGGTATCGTAGAACCAACGGGCCATGGACATCACAGGTGTGATACCTACACCACCGCTCAGGTACAGCACCTTTGTGGAGGGGTAGTCGATGGCGTTGAACAGCCCTACCGGGCCGTGCACTGCCAGTTCCTGGCCCTCATGCAAGGTGTCGTGCAGCCAGTTGGATACCCGCCCCCCTGGTACCCGCTTGATGGTGATGGAAAAGCTGTAGGGCACCGAAGGTGAACTGGAAATGGTGTAGGACCGCATGACCGGCAAGCCTTCGATTTCCAGCTCCAGGGTGACGAACTGCCCTGGCTTGAAAAAGAACATGACGGGCTGGTCGGCCATGAAGCAGAAGGTGCGTACATCCCAGGTTTCCTGAATCACCTTTACACAGCGCACCACGTGCCGGCCGTTGGCCCAGGTCTGGGTGGTAACAGGGCTCAGGAAATTATTGGACATGCAGGTCACTCCGCAGCCGACCATCGGCGTTATGGGTGTGATTCTGCGTGGCGCCCGCTGGTCGCTCTTTCCTGTTCGCGACATCGGCATGCTTATGGCGACCAGCCTTGCCAGCACAGGCTTTGCTCGTCGGGAACGGATGCGGCCATGTCGCCCATGGATAAGGTTCAGTGGCGGGCCGCCCTCACACTCGCGGCATAAAGGTTGCGACTTCATTCAATGTCGTACCAGTACCGTGACGCGCAATCCGCGCCCCTTCTATAGCCCTGTTCGCCGGCGCGCCGGCCCCGAGGATTACACAATGGATGTCTCCCAGAACCTGAGCCTTGGCGACCCCCTGGAGCCCGCGCGTAACGCTACCGCCCATATGTTGCAGACCCGCGAGCGTACCTTCTCGCTGCCTCAGCCGTTCTACACGGACGAGCGCCTGCACGAGATCGACATGCAGGAGATTTTCCACAAGGAATGGCTGATCGCCGGCATGACCTGCGAGATTCCGAAAAAAGGCAATTACCTGACGGTGGAAATCGGCAAGAACCCAGTGATCGTGATCCGGGGTGCCGACAACGCCATACACGCGTTCCATAACGTGTGCCGCCACCGTGGGTCACGCCTGTGTACGGCTGAAAAAGGCAAGGTCGCCAAACTGGTATGCCCCTACCACAAGTGGACCTACGAGCTTGATGGCCGCCTGTTGTTTGCCGGCACGGAAATGGGGGCCGATTTCGACATGAAGGATTACGGCCTTAAGCCCGTGCACGTGAAGAACGCGGGTGGCTACATCTTCATCAGCCTGGCCCAAAACCCGCCGGCCATCGACGAATTTCTCCATACGCTGGCCCATTACATGGAGCCCTACGACATGGAGAACACCAAGGTGGCGGTACAAACCACCTTGCGCGAGAAAGCCAACTGGAAGCTGGTGCTTGAGAACAACCGGGAGTGCTACCACTGCAACGGCTCACACCCGGAGTTGCTGAATACCCTGCTGGAATGGGACGACACCAACGACCCGCGCGCAGACCAAGCGTTCAAGGACCATGTGGCGCAGTCGGCTGCCGCCTGGGACGCCGAGAAAATTCCTTACCTGCACGCCAGCTTCGGTTTGCGCAACCGCATCGTGCGCATGCCGCTGCTCAAGGGCACCGTATCTATGACCATGGACGGCAAGCCCGGCTGCAGCAAACTGATGGGCCGCATCCAGAACCCGGACCTGGGCTCCATGCGCATCCTGCACTTGCCCCACTCCTGGAACCATTGCATGGGCGACCATGTGATTGTGTTCACGGTGTGGCCGATCAGTGCTCAGGAAAGCATCGTGATCACCAAGTGGCTGGTGCACAAGGATGCCGTGGAAGGCGTGGATTACGATCCGGCGCGGTTACGCCAGGTGTGGGATGCCACCAATGACCAAGACCGCCAGCTGGCTGAAGAGAACCAGCGTGGGATCAACTCGACGGCTTACCAGCCCGGCCCCTACTCGAAAACCTACGAGTTTGGCGTGGTGAACTTCATCGACTGGTACAGTGAACGCATGCTCAGCAACCTGGGAGCAGCGCCGGCACCGTACCTTAAGGGTGTGGCCGTTCACGAGTAATCGACTCGGGTTGATGAAAAGCCAGTCATTTCAAGCGACGCCCGAGGCAGCCGGCGCCTGGCCTGACGCCCCCACTGTACAGCCAGCGCACCACGGCCTGCCGTGGTGAGCAGAGTGGCAGTAAGGCTGGCGATCTGAGCAGCTCGGTTGTCATTGGTCAGCCCCACGCCCCAGGCGATGGTACTGCCAGTCATCAGTACGGTATCGACGGCTACCACCAGCTTTGAAGGGCGTGCCAGCCGGTAGCCTGTGAACATCATGGCACCATAGGCTACCAGGCTGAGCGCCCCTGCGAT
>Ga0268349_1000083_pt1 | contig 19398 bp, 19 predicted proteins | sample G5R2_MAIN_18SEP2_FD_190164 | JGI IMG/M metagenome (GOLD analysis project Ga0268349, IMG submission 190164) | Phyllosphere microbial comminities from switchgrass, GLBRC, Michigan, United States - G5R2_MAIN_18SEP2017_LD1 | ecosystem: Host-associated > Plants > Phyllosphere > Phylloplane/Leaf...
TGGGTGGCCTGGTGGGCCGCTTTGCCCGTTTCAGCCAGGTAGCTCAGCCCCTTGCCGGCCGCGCTGCCCGCCGCTTCGCCCACCATGCCCGGCAGTGTGAGGTTCGCACCGGTGAGCACGCCGGTGCCACTGGCGTAGCCGGTGGCACCTTTGTTTAGAAAGTCCCAAGCCTTGTTGATACCCAGGAAGGCCGTGAGCACCAGGTTCAGCCCCACAATCTCCTTGAAGGTCTGCACCGCCTTCTGCATGTCAGCATTAGGGTTGAGGGCCAGCTTGAGCATCTCGGACGTGCACCACATGCCGTCGGCCGCATAATCCGCCTTGCCAACCAGGCTTTCCATCAGCACGACTAAGGCGGCACTGATCTGGCCTGTCAACGCCACCAAGCCCATTTTGGGATAAAAGTCCGGGTCTTCTTTACGAGGCACGCTGGGTGGCTCAACCCCCACCCGCCTAGCCTCTGCTTTGTCATAAACCTGTTTGATTTCACTGCTTTTACTGCCCAAAAAAGTCAAGCTTGAATTGAGAGTGTCCGTTACGGCATGGTCTTTCTTGAACACGTCCACGGCCAACTTAATCTCCTGGGCCATCTGTTCGCCCCGGCTGAAGTGGTGTGCGACCGCGCGGCGGTCTACGTCGTCGATCACCGGCTCGCCCGTATCTGCCTTGACGAACCTTTCCTTGGCCGCTTTGATTGCCGACCAGATAGCATCCCGGTTGAACACGCCGAGGGTCACTCCGCCCGAGACCACGGCGGTGGCCATACCAAAGCCTATGCTGTCCAATAAGTGTTCGTTATGGGCAAAGGTTGGCTCTGCGACCAGCACGTTAGCCAAAAACGTCACGAAGTAACGGTTGAGCATATGGTCAATGTTAGTGCGGTTGTTGGTCAGCTCATTCATCATCAAGCCTGCCATGAACACGGCATTCTTGGTGAAGTGCGCAACCAAGGACGCGCTGTAGGACTTGTCGCCACTGACAAAGGCCACGGCCAGAGGCAACGGCGCCAATGTCAGCAGCATGACGGGGCTGGCTGTCAAGCGGCTAATCAATGCCCCCCCGGTAGAGGCGCCCTGTTTCAGGGTTGTCAGCTCATTGTCTATGGCCTGGTTGTGGCTTAATAGCTCTTTGCGCACGGCCTCTGGGAACCCCGAACGCGCAACCAAGCCCGGCAGTTGCTTGTTGTGGTCTAGCCAGGCTTGGATTTTCCCAGCCGCGTTGCCATCTATTAGGGCACCCAGCAGCTTGCGGTCAGCTTCGCTTAGCTCGGCAGTGGCCTGGTCCATGAGCGGCTTCAAGCCTGCGGCGCTTGTCGTAGTAAGCGCGGGTTGATCACTCAAGCGACGGGTCTGTTCCTCGGTCAACTGCAGCGAGCCATTGGCCAGGGCCCTACGCAGCTTTTCGTCGAAAGGCGAGGCATACCCACCTTCCAAGTCATTACCGCGGTCAGGCGGCAAGGGGGTGTTGTGGACTATGGCTATTTGCGCTTCATCAAACTCGATCACATGCTGGTTCAAGAAGGCCTGCATCTGTTCAGGCGACAGCTGCGGAGCCGGCCGGCGCATCATGTCCAATAAATTTTTATCGTCCATGAGCGCTAACGCCCCATAAACGTCGAATCGGCGCGCCAGGTTGAACCCTCCTTGGAGCAGTGCGTGTATAGGGCCCGTTTTGTTTTTGGCCGGTAAACCTTCTTCTGCCGGCGCCGGGTCATTGCCTTCTTCAAAAGGCATCAAATGCTTGCCGCGCAACTGCTCAAGCAGAGGTGTGACAGCGCTGCTGAGGTCATGCAGGTCCCGCTGGATAGCGGCATCCAGGCAATGCCCCCGCAGTGTTGCCAGTGTCTCGGGTACGCCGGCGAGTGTACCCAGCACATCCACATAAGGCCGCAATGCCGCAACCGTCGGTTCAGGGCGCTGATTCAGGTCATAGGTCAGTGCCTCGGCGCGGTGCCTGGCCATACGCAGGAAAGTGCCAAGCATCATGTAGGGCGAGTTACCTTCGGGCTGCTGTGCCAACTGTGGTGCATCCAGGTGCGTCAGCGCCATCAGGTCCACGAGGCCCACCGCTGCCGGTGGCGCGTTGTGGTGGAGGCAGTGGCTGACGGTTTGGTGAAAGCGTGCCTGTTGCAGGTTTTCGTGGGCCTGCTGCCATGGACCATGGGCTGCCTGGTTTTCCGGGGTGCTCTCACAGCGCTGTTTGCATGTTTCGAGCACGGCGACTAACGCCTGCTGCTGTTCAACGGCGACCAGTGCCTGCCCGCCCCTGTCGGTCCTGGCAGCGTCTGCCAGCTGCCCGCTCAGCATCGCAATATTGGCAGGCTGCACCTGTGATTGGGCCAGCTGCAATTGAAGCTGGCTTAGGAGCTCGCTGGTCTCTCGGCGAGGTGCATCAGCGGTGCGCCCTAATAACGGGCCTACTTCACCTGAAGCCACAAATGCCCGCGTTTGTGCTTGGCGAGACGATTCCTCACTGTGTACAGGCTCAAACGATGCACGTGGAACAATCGTTGGCGCTACGGCAATGGGGCGGGTAATAGGCGGCATGAATCAATTCCTTTCGAGGCCTCTTGGAGGCGGTGCAAGACAGCCCTAAGTGGCCTGAGGGTTATTGCAGTTACATGACAGTCGGCCGTACAAGCAGCACACTTGGCATTTGAGTTGAAACGTCGCGGGCAGGCAGCTTAGCAATAAGTGACGCCTGATGAGCCGTGCGAGTCAGGGCGCCAACGTTTCAGCGTTCGAGAAGATGCAGCTTCCCTTCGCCCAGTCTCTATTCGCTTTGGCCCAAGAATCCTGCGCTTCGGCCCGCTCTCTGGGGCCTGCAACGGGCGGGACGCGTTTCCCGCTGGAAGCGCCTGGAAGCGGCGCCGCCTGACCTGGGGCTGTCTGCAGCACGCCGTGGGCGTCGCGCTTAAAGTCAATCGATGTTGATGAGCCTGCGCGCGTAAAGTGGACCGCCAGCAATTGATAACCCTTTTGGCCAGCTTGTTTGACGTCGGCCGCCAGCCGCCCCAACAGCTCACCTTTCTGGCTCCATACTTTGATCCCATATTGTGCCTGCTGGCCATCCTTTCCCAACACCCGGCTCCGGGACAGGTTCTCCTTTTTAAAGGCGGCTAAGGCGGTCGACGCGATGAAGCCGCGTTCGGTGTCCTTTTCCTCACTTACAATGCGAGCCAGTGCACTCATCGCGGCGCTGTCGACAGAACGTGGCGTCATAAAGTCCGGAAACGCGGTATTACCAATGCGCTGGGGCGCGCCCACTGGCGCCAGAGGCTGGACCGTTGCAGGCGAATGCTGCGGCGCTACTAAAGGGGTGGGTCTGAGTCGATCCATGTCTACCTTTCACTCATGCAGCCCTATGGCTAATCACCTTGAGTGGCTAAATAGGCATTGGCGTTCCATTGCTAGCGCATATCAGTGTCAAACCGCCCAGCGCCATGAATGCGCTTCCACCGCTGTGCTCTGGAACTGAACAACGCGTTCTACCACTCACCGCAGCCAATCGGAACAACAGGAGCTCCACGCATGGCCATTCGGTTTCCTGGGGAGAGCCCCACCATACTGCACCCGCCTACGCATCGAGACCTGGACTTTCCAGGCGAGGTAAAAATACTAACGCCATATAGCCGGTCAGGCGTGGACGAGGCTCGGGTTGACACGCATCACCGAGCCCCTGGGGACTCACGGCCTAATCGCCCCGCCTCACCCTTCCCGTTCCTGCATCTGCCTATAGAGCTACAACAAGCGGTCGCAGCCCAACTACAGGCAGACCCCGCCACGCTTGCAAGCGTGCGTGCAATAGAGGGGTTAAGGGTAGCCAACAGGGAAGTTCGCGCCATTATCGAAGGCGATGCCGGTACTCAATTCAAACACAGCATCAATAGAAAACTGATCAATGCGGTTAATGGGCTGCCTGCTGTCGACCCTTCGCTTTGCTCAGTGGCGGTTCTGCAATTAGTCAAGCCGGCTAAAAGACAGGAAGCGCTGAAGCGCGCATTTTTGATTCAAACGCATGAAGAACCACTGCAGGCGCTCACTGACTGGGCCGCTCGGTTGCCTGCACTAAGCGAAGCAGAACGTCACGCGCTCGTGAGCTTTGCGACCGGGCCGCAAGACCCTGACCTGGAAGAACAGACAGCAGACCTGATAGGCCATATGGGCACAGGCTTGCATGTGCTGAACCCTGGCCAACATCAAGCCTTGGTCAATACTATTCTACGCTTGGGCGGTGACGGTAGAAGCCTGGCTATCTTGCATTTTGGCGAAGGCTTGAAGGCGCTTGACCCTCCACTCAGAAACGAACTGGTGCAGGCAACCCTGGCCATGGAGGACGCCGACTGGAGCAGCCAGGCCATTTGTGGGTTGGCTAAGGGCATGGACGCATTAACGGCGCCTCAATGCACGGCCTTGGCTAAAGCAGCATTGAGCATCCAAAACCAGACCTTTCTTGCTGATGCGATCACTGCCATAGGCCCTCATCTGGGTTTGCTGCAGCCTGAAGAACGGGCCCTGGTAATCAGTAAAGCCTTCTCTCTGAATAACCCTAATGAACAACAAGCGTGTATTAACGCGATCACCCAAGGTTTGGCCAACGTCGACCACCGTGCATTCCCAGAGGTTCTCGCGCAATTGAGGTCAAACGTATCAACCCTACCCGAGCAAGCCCGAGCAAACTTCATACACTGGTGCGGCACAGGGTTGGCCCCGTTGGAAAAAGGCAGTGCGGGCCATGGCCTTTACCAGGCGCTTTTTGAGGATGCATTGGCAATCGGCGACGTAGCACACAAAAGCCACGCCATCGCGGGGCTGGCCAATGGGCTGCCTGCCTTGAGCACCTACGGTAGGGGCCAATTGGTAAGCGCCACGCTGACCGTTGGAAATGAGGAAGACAAGTGTGATGCGCTAGCAGCCTTGTTGAAGAACCACGCGTCCCTGACCGATGATCAGCAATCAGACGTGTTTGAAGCGTTGCTGGCCCTAAGCGATACGCACAGGTCCATTGCCATCAGGAGCCTAGGCTCATCAGCCGGCTTCCTTACCCCCGCCCAACGCGAACAACTGGTGGCTTCAACGCTAGCCTTAGATGATGAGCTTGAAAAAAGCTGGGCCATCGCTGGTTTGGGCAAGGCCAGCACACACCTGACCGACAGCCAAAAAGACCAGTTGATAGACGCCACTGCAAACATGGCAGACGATGAAAGCAAGGCTTCGGCTATCGAGGGCCTGGCCAGTATGGGCGGCGCCCGTAGAGTTCGGGTAATTGACTGCGCGCTCACATTAAGCACGGCACACCAGATCAACGCCTTCAATGCGCTAGCCGAGCATATGGCATGAACCGCTAGCACAGCCTTGGGCGGTGCAGCTAGGCATGCGAGCCTTGGCGGCCTACGGCTGCAGCGCGCTTTAAACCGCCCAAGGCTTGTTGCGTGATCTACTGCCTTATACGCACCTGCGGCCCGCCTCACCGCTTCAACAGCACCGCCGCACGCACCCGTTGCCGGCCAAAGGCACTCATGCGCTGAAACTCGCCGTGGCTTACCGGCAAATGCTGGCAGGCCAGGTGGTCGCGCTGGCGGCTGTGGTCCACGTCGGGGTCATGCAAGTATACAAATTCATCATCGCAGCCAGTCACCATCACCCAGTGTGGGGCTTTGAGGCGCGTGAAGCGGTAGCTGCTGATTAACACCAACGGCTTGTAGCCCGCCTGCACGGCGGCGTTCACATTCAGGCTGGCCTGCGTCAGTTGCTCCACGCTGGTAGCGGCCAGTGCCTCCATAAAACCCTCTTCCACCAACTGCATCACGGCTTTCTTCTCGGCGCTGCGCACCCCCTCCAGAAACAGTGGGCCGGCCTGGCTCAGCACCAGGCGCACCGCAAAACCACGTCGCCAGGCAGCCAATGCCAGGCCCTGAGGGCTGCAACCACCGTGGCCAGCGGTCATGAACACGGTGGTCGCTTCACGCCAGATCTGGATTTCTTCCCTGCGCTCCAAAGAGCGCTGTTTGTCCAGCGCGCCCATGGCCATCAGCAGGCAGGCGGCGCCACAGGTGAACTCCGTGGTTTGCGGGTAATAGGGCACCTGCCGGGCAGGCGGTGGCGCATCACGCACAATGCGCTTCTCAAAGCGCAGGGCCTGGGCATGGTCCTCGTAATAGTTTTCCACCACCGCAAAACGCCGGTAGCCATTGGCTTCGTACAGCCGAATGGCGGCTTGGTTGTCGAGGCGCACCTCCAGGCGTAGCCACGCGCAGTTGCAGGCTAGCGCCCTGGCCTGTGCCTGGGCCAGCAACTGTTGCCCCAGCCCATGGCCTTGCCAAGCGGGGCCCACTGCAATGGAGTACAGGCGCCCCAATGAGGTGCCACGGTGAAACAGTAGCAAGGCATAGCCGGCCAGCTGCCCTGCCTGCTCGGCAAGGATAAGGCTGGCATTGGCCCGGCTGACCATCCAGTGAAAGTTGCGCGGGCTTAGCCGGTCCAGTGCAAAGCATTGTTGCTCCAGCGCCACCAGCGCGTCGATGTCGGCTACTGATGCAAAGCGAAAATCAAAAAGCATGGCTACACCGTAATGTTTGAGTAACGAACCGGGACAGGGCGCAAAACCCGTGATTTATTGAAGCGGCGAGTTCTTCAACAGGGATCGATTACTCATGTCAGCGGTGCAAGCCAACAGGGCCGAAGTATTGGACAAATCCGAGGGCTGTACAACCGCCCTCGACGATCAACCTCCCGGCAAGCCGCGAAGCGGGCGCCGCCTGCTGATCGTGGTCGAACGAAGGGAAGACTGGGCCAGTTATCTACCCAGCGAAAGCCTGATGCTGGTTCAGGATTACCTGGAACACACCGATGAAGTGGCGGGGCGTACCCAGGTGATCAACCTGTGCAGCAGCTACAAATACCTGGGCCAGGGCTATTACTGCTCATTGCTGGCCGAGGCCCGCGGGCACAAAGTGATCCCTTCGGTGCGCACCATCAGCGAACTGTCGCGCAAAGCGCTGTACAGCGTGGGCCTAGACGACTTGGGGCGCCCCCTCGAACGCGCCCTGGCCAACCACCCTTACGGCAGCACAGAGGCGTTTACCCTCACCCTGTACTTTGGCAAAACACCTATCGAGCCGCTGCAAACAGTGGGGCGTCAGCTGTTCGAGGCGTTCCCCTGCCCGGTGCTGCTGGTGGAATTCCGCCGTGCCGACACCTGGCAAATCGCGGGTATCAAGGCCGGCTCGCTGCACAAGTTGCGTGACGAACAGCAATACATGTTTGCCGACGCCCTGGATGCGTTCAACCGCCGCACCTGGCGCCAGCCGGATTCCAAACGGGTTGCACGCTTCGACCTGGCTATACTCCACGACCCCGTCGAAGCACTGCCGCCCTCCAATGCCGAGGCCCTGGGCCGCTTTATCGAAAATGGCAAAGCCCTAGGCATTGACGTGGAGCTGATCGAGAAGAAGGACTACGCCCGGCTGGCCGAATTCGACGCCCTGTTCATCCGTGAAACCACCCGGGTCAACGACCATACCTACCGGTTTGCCAAAAAAGCTGAAAGCGAGGGGCTGATCGTCATCGACGACCCCTCCTCTATCCTGCGCTGCACCAACAAGGTGTACCTGGCTGACTTGCTCAAGCGCCGCAAACTGGGCATGCCCGCAACGGAAATCCTGTACAAGGACCGACCTCAGGAGCTGGAACGGGTGGGCCAGCGCCTGGGCTTTCCCTTGGTGCTGAAAATACCCGATGGCTGCTTTTCTCAAGGCGTGATCAAGGTGGCTGACGCGCAGGCGTTAACCGCCGCTGCCCAGAAGCTGTTCGAACATTCCGTACTGCTGCTGGCCCAGGAATATTGCTATACCGAGTACGACTGGCGCATTGGCGTACTAGACGGCGAAGCGCTGTACGCCTGCCAGTACTTTATGTCCAAAGGGCACTGGCAGATCTACAACCACAAGGCCGAGGCTAGTGAAATCAACGGCAAGTGCCGCGCGGTGCCGGTAGCCCAGGCCCCGGAAGCCGTGGTGAAGCTGGCGGTGGACACAGCCCGGCTGATCGGCGACGGGCTTTACGGTGTGGACCTCAAGCAGGTGGGTGACCGGGTAATGGTGATCGAGGTGAACGACAACCCTAACCTGGATGCCGGTATCGAGGACGCGGTATTGGGCGACCAGCTCTACCGGCGTGTGTTGCACGCCTTCATTCAGCGCCTTGAGGCCAAATACCGCAACAGGGCAAACTGAACCGTGATCGAAGGCTACCGTATAGAACAGGGTGCCTTGCGCCAGGCTCCTGTGGACCAGTCCACAGTATGGTTAGGCATTGCGCCCGATGACAGCGAGCGGTCAACGCTTCAGCAGCGGCTGGGCATCAGTGCCCAAACGCTGGACGCTTCCCTGGACCCGGATGAAGTGGCCCGTATCGAGATCAGGCCTGATCACCTGTTTCTCATTTGGAAACGGCCTGAGAGCTTCGATGGACGCGCGTTCAATGTGTCTTCTTTCGGCGTGGTGCTCAGCGAACAGCGGCTGGCGGTGATCTGTGCCAGCCACTCCCTGCTTTATGGGTTGAACCAGGCAGCTGAGATGAGCAGCCCGTTGGACGTGCTCATGGCGCTGCTGGATGAAAGCGTGCACCACTACCTGGGCCACCTGCGCGTGGTCAAGCAGGTAGCCCGGGAGCTGCAGCAACGGTTTACAGGGCCTCTGGACAACCAGCATTTGATGCAGATGTACAGCCTGAGCGAGAGCCTGGTGTACTACGTCAACGCTATCCACAGCAATGGCGCAGTGCTGGGCTTGCTGCGCAGCCATGGCCAGAAGCATGGCTTCGGCCCCGACCAGTTGGCGGCGTTGAACGACCTGATTATCGAAAACGACCAGAGCTACCAGCAGGCCAGAATCCATGCCCAAGTGTTTGCCAACCTCATAGAGGCGCGTGGCAACCTAGCCAACAACGGGATGAACCTGGCCTTGCGCAACCTCACGTTGATCAACGTGGTGTTCCTGCCCCTGAACCTGATCGCCGGCATCGGGGGTATGTCCGAGTACAGCATGATGACCGCAGGTACGCCGTGGTGGGTCTCGTTCCCAGCGTTGCTGGCGGGCATGGCGCTGCTGGGGGGCGGTATGGCCGTAGCGCTCAAGCGGATGGCGTAATCAGGGACCATCCATTGATTTACAACCTTAGAGGTGTGCACATGCAAACGTCAGACATTGGGCTGTTGTTGTTGGTTGTGGTCGCGGTCACAGGGTGCGTGATCAGCATTGTGGATCACCGGCTGGGAGCCGTCGGGAGGCTTGAGCCTAGGCCGTCGAAAGGTCCGCAAAAATGCGCAACGGCCAAAGCCAGGCTCGCACGTCATAAGCGATAGGGTTATAAGGGGCAGGTATTATTAAAGATCGCTCTACCGCGCACGATACAGGCTACAACCCTCGGCCCGTGTACGGGCCTGTGCGCCAAAGCCTACCCTCGGAGTAACCCCACTCGTGAAAAACGTGCTGCTCAAGTCAAGCCTCGGCCTCGCCATGGCGTTCGCCTCAACCCAGTTGTTAGCCGGCGGCTTTGCCATTAACGAGCAGAGCATCAGCAGCATGGGCACCGGGTATGCGGGCCATTCGTCATCCGCGGAGGATGCAACGACAGTAAGCGGGAACCCCGCCGGTATGGCACGCCTGAAGCGTGAACAAGTTACCCTGGGCGCGGCCGCCATTTATGCCAAGACGGATATCGACCATTCGAAGGCGACGTTGGGTGGCAGCAATGACGGGGACATGGTGCCGACCATTGGCCTGCCCATGGGCTACTACGTCAAACCTTTGAATGATAAATGGGCGGTCGGTTTGGGGCTGTACGTACCCTTCGGGCTGGCGACCGATTACGAGCGTGGCTTCGCTGGGCGCTACTGGGCTAATAAGAGCGTGGTAAAAGTGCTCACCTTCCAGCCAACCGTCAGCTATGCCTTCAACGACAAAGTGTCTATTGGCATCGGCCCCACCCTCAACCGCCTTGACGGTGAGCTTACGTCCCGCACCATCAACGGGGCCAATCCAGTTTCTGGAGGGGATGGCCAAGTGAAACTCAAGGGGGATGACACCGCTGTCGGGTTCAAGGCGGGCCTTTTGGTTCAAGCCACCGAACGCACACGTCTAGGTGTGACCTACCAATCCAAGGTCGACTACACCGTGAAGGGCGATACCACGGTCCGCAACCTGCGGCCGAGCCCTGCACTCCCAGCGTTCAATTTCAAAAGCGACGCCTCCCTGGACCTGAACACCCCGGAATCCGTCGACCTGTCCTTCACTCACGTGCTTAACGACCGCTGGACGCTCTACGGCGGAAGCACCTGGACCCGTTGGAGCCGTGTGCAGGCCCTGACCATCGATAACACCGGCAGCCGCACGGCTGCGGCCTTGGGGCTGAATGAGATTTCCGAAGACCAGCATTGGCATGACACGTGGGCACATGCTGTGGGTGCCGCGTACAAGCTGAACGCACAATGGACCTTGCGCACCGGCTTGAGTGTGGACCAGTCGCCGACCAACAACGTCGACCGCTCCCCACGTATTCCTACAGGAGACCGCCGCGTCTTCAGCGTGGGAGCCGGGTACAGCCCCACAAACGACCTCACCCTGGATGTGGCCTATGCCTACCTCAAGGAAGAAAGCGTGGACGTCAACCTGGCGAGCCCAAGCAAAGGTGCCTACAGCGGTACGTACCACAGCAGCGCGCACACGTTTGGGGGCTCGATGACCTACAGGTTCTAAGGGGCAGCGCGGGCGCAGCGCGGGCGCAGCGCGTTGGCATGAAACAGGACGCGTGTAAATCAGGGGCGCAGCGAGAGCTCAGCGCGCGCCTCCCGCATGAAGATCTCCAGTGTCTTGGGCCCTACCCCTTCAAACCCCAATAACCACTGTTCGAAACCGGCAAGGTGCTGGGTGTTGTGACGCAGGGCATGCAAACGTGCCTCCAGCCCTTGTGCCAACTCAGCACCCAGCAAGTGCAGCCGCCGTGCCGTGGATTCATCATAACGGGCGTAACCTGCCTGGCCGAGGAGCTGCACTAACTTGCGGTGAGAACAGGCGGCCAATTTACCAGGCGTGGTCAGGCCATGGCCCTCCACCAGTGTGCGGTATGCCTGGGCCGCCACTGAGGCACGGATGCGTTTGCCTATCAAGAAACTGGCCAGCAGCCATCGATACAGCCCGTGGGGCTGGCGTACATCGATGCCCAGGCTCGCTGCGGTAACCGGAAGGGTTTGCCCTATACTCACCCTATTTATGCCGAGGTTCCACCGGGTGGCTACCGTCGCACTCAGGGCGGTTAGGGTCATCGCTGCAGTTGTCCTGGTAACCAAAATACTTGCACCCTGACAGCAAAAGCACGAGGGCGCCAAACAGAACGGTCTTCATGGTGTGTCCCTCCTCAGTTCTTCTTCATATGGGCAAGTGCCTTGCTGGCCTGGTCGGCGCATTTCTTGAAGTCGCCGTCTTTGTGGGCTTCCTTCGCTTGCTGGTGCTCATGATGGCTGTCGTCGGAGAACCTCTGTTGATCGGCTGCGTCCAGGCGAGCCAACGCGGCTTCACATTCATGATGATCGTCTTTGGCCATTGCCGTACTGCTCAATGCCAGGGTCAGCACAAAAAACACGGGGGTCAGGCGCATGGTGATCCTTTCCAAGCAGTGGGTACAGGTTCCAGCCTAGCGCAGGCCGTTGGATCCAGCCAGGCGGCCTACCGCTGTTTCCCTAGAACGCCGTGAACCCCCGCCGCCACGGCCCGCACTGTGTCTTCAAGTGCACCGTCATTGCGATACAGCGCCCAGCCTTGCTGTTCGAACGCCTGCTTGAACGCCTGCGTACTGGCCACATGCGCCTCGAAGGTGCGTAATACGGTACTGCCCAGCCCCCGCGATCGGGCGGCGGCTCGCGCCCATGACACGCGCGGGTCCGTGATCAGGCCCACGTGCAGGTCAGGCACCTGTACCGGTTGGGACAGGTTCAGCTGCAACGCCTGAGCAAAGGTCACCGCGCGGCGAAAGGCGGCGTCGGAGGGGTACCAGCGGTCGATCAGCATGACGCTGTCCGTAGGCTGAGTGGCCAGCACGTGACGGGAAATCCATGCCCGGCTGTGCGCCAGGCGCTGGCAGATGTCCAGTTCCAGCACCTCACTGGGCGCCCTGGCCATGCGGTTAACCAGTGCCATGGTTTCACCCCTGTAGGGGTCCAGCTTGCTTTCACATAACCGGATAACTTTTAAACCATCGGCCCGCAGTGTACGGGTAACCGCTTCGAGCACCGTGGTCTTGCCGGTGCCCTTGGGCCCGTCCATGCATACGAACAGCGCACGTTTCATCGTTACTCAACCGTCAAAAAGTGGATCGCCCAATGCGGCTGCCCGCGTAATGCCTGGAACAGGCATGGCAGGCTACCACTCAATATCCCCATAACCTCACGGAGCCGAGTTATGAAAACGATTCAGGCCGGTGTATTGAATGTGGCTTACCAAGAAATGGGCCCCGCCCATGGCCCAGCCGTTGTGCTGTTGCACGGGTTTCCCTATGACATTCAGGCTTACGACGCAGTGGCCGAACGCCTGGTCCAGGCAGGCTGCCGGTGCATTGTGCCCTTCCTGCGGGGGTATGGTGGCACGCGCTTCCTGTCCTCAGCCACCCTACGGTCAGGAGAGCAAGCGGCACTGGGTGCAGACCTGCTGGCGTTGCTGGATGCGCTCGCCCTGGAGCACGTCGTGCTGGCCGGCTACGACTGGGGCGGTCGGGCAGCCTGCGTAGTGGCTGCGCTGTGGCCGGAACGTGTGGCTGGCCTGGTGAGTTGCGAACCGGGTTACAACATTCAGGACATTGCACAATCGGGGCACCCTGCTTGCCCCGAAGCCGAGCACCGGTTGTGGTATCAGTACTACTTGCACAGTGACCGAGGTTATGCCGGGCTGGAGGCCAACCGGGACGCCTTCACTCGATTGCTTTGGACACAATGGTCGCCCACGTGGCACTTCACTGACCAGCAGTTCGGCGCGTCAGCCGCCTCTTTTCACAATCCCGATTTTGTAGACGTCGTCACCCACTCTTACCGCCACCGTTTCGGCCTGGTGGATGGCGACCCTTGCTACGGCGATATCCAAAGGGCGTTGGCACTGCAACCGAGCATATCGGTACCCGCAGTAGTGCTGACCGGTATGAGCGACGGTGTCGCCGCGCCTCAGGACGAGCAGGCAGCATCGGCAAAATTCAACGGCCCCGTGCGGCGCGTACAGCTTGATAAGGTGGGGCACAACGTACCCCAGGAGGCGCCAGCAGCCTTTGCGGACGCCGTGCTAAGCCTGATAGCGGGCTACTGAAGCCTTGCTACGGCGTACCGGGATCTGCAAGCGGCGCTGGCTCGTCCAGCAACTCGGCCAGCGCGTCTGCCAGTTCGTCGTCCATGGCATCGATACTGTCTTCAGCGTCGTCCAGGTCGTTGAGGGGCGACTCGTCGGCGTACCAGCGCCACTGCGGCAGGCTGGTCGATCGTGCAAAGTGGTCACAGCTGGGAGATAGGTTCATGGTCATTGGGGCCTTGTACGGGGTACGACGATACCCTATCAGACCTCAATAACCAGGCGCTTGTTCACGCGTTGGGCGCACCTACCGGCCGGCCTACCGCTCCACCTGCCGATTCCACCGGGCATTCCACGCCGGGCGTACCTTGTTTACCTGGTCCCAGTCGATGGTCACGGCGGTCTGCAGGTAGGTGCGCATGGCCTCGACCTGAGCGCGGGTACGCTCGGTGGTGGGCGTGTCCGGGTTCGAAGGGATCTGATCACCTTGCTCCAGGGCCGTGGCCTGGGCTTGGGTGCTGATCATGAACTCGGCCAACTGTTGTGCCAGTTCGGGCTGGTCGTTGTTGGCCACCACACATTCAGCCTGGTTAAGCACCACGCCGCCCTCTTTGGGCGCTGCATAGGCCACTGGAATGCCTTTGAGCTTGAGCGCTGCGACCTGAGTAGGCGTCAGCGGGAACAGCGCAGCCTCATTGGTCTGGACCATTTCCGACAGTTTAGCCGAGTTGGGAATGTACTCCAGCACATTAGGGCCAACGGTATTGGGCCAGGCCTTGAAGCCAGGCTCTACGTTTTGTTCGGTCCCCCCCTGCAGGCGGTTGAACATCAGAAACCCGTGCAGGCCGAAGGTGGACGACGGCAGGGATTGCACCACCACCTTACCCTTGAACTTTGGATCGGCCAGGTCAGCCCAGGAGGTGGGTGACGCCCAACCGTTCTCTTCGAACATGCGGGTGTTGTAGGCCAGCCCGGTGATGCCCAGGGTCACCGCGACAGCACTGTCCTTGATACGGGCATTGGCTGGCAAGCGCGACAAGGTAGGGTTGGGCTGCAAGGTGCTGCACATGCCCATGTCAATGGCCCGGTACATGATGCCATCGTCCAGCAGCATCACGTGCACCGGCGGTTTCTGAGGGCTGGCTTGCACCTTGGCCAGGATATCGGCCGAAGTGCCAGGCACGATCACCACCTTGGCATGGTGTTGCTGCTCGAAGGCCGGCAGAATCTGGTCGGCATACAGGCGCTCCATGGTGCCGCCATTCATGCCCAGGTACAGCGTTGGGTCTGCCATGGCCGCAGCCGGTAAACCGCCAAGTGCAGCCAGCAGGGAACGTAAACGTGTCATGTCAGAGGGTTCCTGTGTGGTGAAGGGACGTGAAACGACCAATGGAAAACGCGGCCAGGCTGTGAGCAGCCTCACCAGCCAGAATGCATTGGGCCAGGGCTTCGCCGGCAGCCGGCCCGATCTGGAAACCTGCGCCTGCGAAACCGAAGCCATGCAACAGGCCTGGGCATGTGAGGCTGGGCCCTAGCACAGGCTCATTGTCCGGCAGGTAGCCCTCGGTGCCGCTCCAGCTACGAATCGCCTGGGCACCGGCCAATGCGGGATAGAGTTCGGTGGCATTACGCAAGATGTTCAGGATGGCCGCCTGCCCGGTACGGGCCTTGTCAGGCCCCTCAGCAAACCCCCGCCCGCCGCCTAGCACGCAATTGCCCCGTGCCACCTGGCGGGCGTAGATACCGCCCCCTTCCACGCCGGTGCTGGCGGTCATGAACAGTGGCAGCGGCTCGGTCACCAGCATGGCCGGGTGGTGGGCGACCATGGGCACTGGCTCGCCAAACTGCGCCGCCAACACACCCGCCCAGGCCCCTGCGCAGTTCAACAGCCACGGGGCCGTAAACCGCTGCCCGGCCTGGCTGCGAACCTCGAACTGGCCTGCGTTATGTGTCACTTCAGCGACTAGGGTTTGCTCATACAAATGCGCGCCTTGGCGCTGGGCTGCACGTGCAAAGGCCGGGGATACCAAGCGAGGGTTGGCGTGGCCGTCGTCAGGGCATAACGAGGCACCGGCCGCCACGTCGCCTACCCATGGGAAGCGCCTGCGCAGCTCGGCCCGGCCCATCACCTGCAGGCCCAGGCCGAATGGCTCGACGGCCAGCGCATAGGCCTGCAAGGTGGCTAGGTCCGCTTCACTGCGTGCGAGTTTCAAGTGACCTGAGCGGGTGTACTCCCCATCGGTGCCCACCCAGCCGGCAAGCTCCCCCCAGATGGCGTGGGCGCGGCAGGACAGTGGCAGCTGTGACAAAGGCCGCCCCTGGCGGCGCACACCGCCATAGTTGACACCACTGGAACGCGACCCGCAGAAGTCTCGCTCGATCACGCTGACGCTACGGCCTGCACGCGCCAGGCACAGCGCCGCACTGCTGCCCACAATGCCACCGCCCACAATGATCACGTCCGACGCCACCGCTGTCATGGGCCTATCTCCAGGTCGAACGGCAACGGTTTGAGCGGGGCCTGTGCTCGCAAACGGCCCACCTGCTCCGGGGGGCGACCACTTTCGCCGGCAATCAGTTCAACAGTTGCAACCCCACACACTCGGCCTTGGCAGCGCCCCATGCCCGCTCGGCAAGTCGCCTTCACACGGTTCACTTCCCAGTGCCCGGCGCGCACTGCCGCGCGCACCTCGCCTGCCGTCACCTGTTCACACCGGCACACCACAAGGTGGTCCGGCGCCTGGACAGCCCAGTTGGTAGGGAACGGAAACGCTGTCTCCAAGCCGACACGAAAACGCTGCAACCTGGCCAGTGCAGCCAGGTGCTGGCTGCGCCGTTTGCCATCAACACGCTTGCCAAGGTCTTCCAATACGGCCATCGCGGCCAGCTCCCCCGTAATCTCCGCACCGTCAGCGCCGAGGATCCCGGCGCCGTCACCGGCCAGGTAAACCCCGCTTACACTGGCCCGCCCCAGTTCATCCCGGGTGGGCAACCACGCCCGGTTCAACGGGCTCCAGGCAAAGCTACAGCCCAGCAGGTCGGCCAACTGTGTTTCGCTGCGCAAGGCGTGTGAAAACCCTATGGCGTTGCACGCCAGTGCGTGGACCCGGCCCTGCATTGACCAAAGCACGTGGGTTACCCGTTCGGCGCCCTCCACGCCTAGCAAGGTGACACCTTGGTAAACGGGTACCCGCTTGGCCATCAGCCACGCGCGGTAGTACAGCCCTTTGGCAAAGGTGGCAGGTTGAGTCAGCAGGCGCGGTACGGCATTGATCTGGGCCTGTAAAGGCGAGGTGTCCAGCACAGTGGCCACGGTGGCGCCAGCCTTGGCGTACTGATACGCGACGAGGTAAAGCAACGGGCCACTCCCCGCCAGCACCACGGGGTCGCCAATGGCGCAGCCTTGGAACTTGAGCGCCACCTGTGCGGCCCCCAAGGTGTAGACCCCGGGCAAGGTCCACCCAGGAATCGGCAATACCCGGTCCGTCGCCCCGCTGGCAATGATCAGCCGATCGAACCGTTGGCGCCCCGCCAGGCTGCCCTGGCGCAGGGTGTCCAATACGCCGTGCTCGCCATTCCATACCAAGGTGTCCGGTTGGTAGTCCAGGTGTGGGCGCAGTGACTCCAGGGTATGGTGGATGGACCGCGCCTTGGAGGCTTCGAAACCGTACAAGGTGTTGGCGCTACGGGTGAAGTTGGCGGGGGGCTGGCGATAGATCTGCCCCCCGCCGCGCCCGCCTTCATCGATCAACAGAGGGCGTACGCCTTGGGCCACTAGCGCCTGGGCGGCCCGCACACCGGCAGGCCCCGCCCCCACGATCACAATGCGTTCGCTCATAGCACACGCCCCGGGTCGCGGCTGACGGCAAGGCCTGGCCCTACGAATGTGGCACAGGCCCGTACACGTCGGCCGTCACCTAGCCGTACCCAGCAGTCCTGGCAGGCGCCCATCAGGCAGAAACCCGCCCGGGGTTCGGCCGTGAAATCACTTCCCCGCACGAAGCTGCTTTGGGTGAGGATGGCGGTCAACACCGTATCCCCTGCCAGGCCTTCGGCCGGCAAGCCATCGAGGGTAAACAGCACCGGTTCGCGGTCCTGTTCCGCGAGGCGTTTGAACAAGGGTGTGTCTTGGTTCTGCTTCATGATTTGCCCACCATTACACGGTCCAACCCATACACACGGTCCAGCACAAGCATGGTGACGGCGGTGAGTGCGATCACCAGGGCCGAAATGGCCGCCATCATTGGGTCGATGGATTCAGTGGCGTACACGTACATGCGCACTGGAAGTGTCTGGGTGGCGGGCGAGGTGATGAAAATGGACAGCGTGACCTCGTCGAAACTGTTGATAAAAGCCAGCAACCATCCACCGGCCACACCGGGCAGGATCATGGGAACGGTAATGCGCCAGAACAGGGTCATACGCCCCGCCCCCAGGCTCTCGGCCGCCTGTTCGGCGCTGCGGTCCACGCCGATAGCGGTCGCGATCACCAGCCGCAGCACGTAGGGGGTGATGACCACCACATGCGCCAGTACCAACCAGGAAAAGCTTCCGTTGACCCCCAACAGGGCGAACAGGCGCATCAGGGCCACGCCCAGCACCAGGTGGGGAATGATAATGGGCGACAGCAGCAGGCCGTTGATCACACCCTGCCCGGGAAAGCGATAACGGGTAAGCGCCAGCCCCGCCGGCACGGCGATCAGTGTGGCCAGGGTTGCGGACAAGGCTGCCAGCTTCAAGCTGTTGGCAAAGGCTGTGATGAAGTCTGCCCGCTCGAACACCGCCGTAAACCACCTTAGAGAAAAACCCGTGGTAGGCAGGCTCAGCGTGTTTTCCGGGGTGAAGGCCACCAGGCACACCACCACCAGCGGCGCCATCATGAACACCATCACCAGTGCATTGAACGAGAGCGCCAGAGGGCCATTGCGGGTCATGGCTACACTCCCAATCTGCGGTTGTACCGACGTTCGACAAGGCGGTTCCAGCTCAACATCACCACCAGGTTGATCAGCAGCAGGGTGACTGCAATGGCGGCACCCATGGGCCAGTTCAGCTCGGCCAGGTACTGGTCGTAGATCAGGGTCGCGACCATTTTGAGCCGGCGCCCGCCCAGCAGGCCGGGAATGGCGAAAGAGCTGGCCGACAGGCCGAAGACAATCAGTGTGCCGGAGAGCACACCGGGCATGATCTGGGGCAGGACGATGCGGCTGAAGACGGTCCAGTGGCTGGCACCCAGTGACAGCGCGGCGTGCTCGGCAGTGGCATCGAGCTTCTGCAGCGACGTCCACACTGGAATGATCATGAAGGGCAGCATCACGTGCACCAACCCTATGATCACTGCAAAGGGGGTATAGAGCAGTTTGAGGGGCTTGCCGCCCAGCGCCACGATCGCCTGGTTGACCACCCCTTCGTTACCCAGCAGCAAGCTCCAGCCGAAGGCACGGACCACCACCGAAATCAGCAGAGGCGTGAGCACCAGCACCAGGAAAAGGGAGCGCCAAGGTGCCCTCATTCGGCTGAGCACTAACGCTTCCGGCACGCCGATCAGTACGCACAGGGCAGTGACCAGCGCGCTGATCCAGAAGGTGCGCAGAAAAATCTCGTAGAAAAAGGGATCGGTGAACAGGTTGGTGTAGTGCTCGGCGGTGTACTGGTCGCCCTTGATACCGGTGGTGTAGTCAAACACGTTCACCGACAGCACCAGGGTCAACAGCAAAGGCAGCACCATCAGCACTGCAAACAGCAACACAGCCGGGCCGGTGAGGCTATAGCCCCGGCGCACGTCGGTGAACAGCGACCCGCTCATGCCACCACCTCATCGGTTTCCAACACGCGCAGCATCTGCGGTGACCAGTCCAGGCCGACCAGATGATCCACCTCCAACGGCGCCGTGCCGTTATTGGGCCGGATTACCGACAGTTCGCCCAAGTCCGTGGCAATGCGATACAGCCATTGGCTGCCCAAGAAGAAGCGCGCTGTTACCCGCCCCTGCAAGCGCCCTGCTCCAGCGCCCAGCAGCTCGATTTTTTCAGGGCGAAGGCTCAGGACCAAACGCCCGTTGGCCTGTACCTGCG
>Ga0268349_1000084_pt1 | contig 19209 bp, 18 predicted proteins | sample G5R2_MAIN_18SEP2_FD_190164 | JGI IMG/M metagenome (GOLD analysis project Ga0268349, IMG submission 190164) | Phyllosphere microbial comminities from switchgrass, GLBRC, Michigan, United States - G5R2_MAIN_18SEP2017_LD1 | ecosystem: Host-associated > Plants > Phyllosphere > Phylloplane/Leaf...
TACAAGGCCGTGCCTGGCGCGGTTTGTGTAGGAGCCTGCGAAAGCGGGCGAATGGGCCTCAAAGCCTATGCGTATTGTTCGCGGCCTACGACCGCTTCTACAAGGCCGTGCCTGGCGCGGTTTGTGTAGGAGCCTGCGAAGCGCGGGCGCAGCGGGCGAATGGGCCTTGGAGCCTATGTGTAATGTTCGCGGCCTAGGACCGCTCCTACAGGGCCGTGCATCGCGCGGTTTCTGTAGGAGCCATGAGCACAAAACCTACTGTGCTTTGCGTTTGTCTATCTGCTGAATCAGCTTCTGCGCCAAGGCGGGGTAGTTCTCGTCGAAGTGATGGCCGCCGGGCAACTGTAGTTTTTCGCCCAAGTCCGTGGCTTCGGTGCAGCCGCTCTCGTCCACTTCTTCCACGCCATACACGCACAACACCTTGGCACCGGGCACCTTGGCCAGTTCAGGCCCGGTAGGCGCTTCCTTGCCCTCGGCACCCAGCCAGCCTTCTACAGCGATTTCGAAGCTGCCGCTGCGGGCAAAGGCTAGCAGGATCATGCTGTCTACCCGAGCCTGTTCCTCGGCCGGCATACGGTTATAGATGGCCGGGAGTACGTCAGCGCCGAATGAATACCCTGCCAGCACAAAGCGCTTGGCACCCCATTTCTGGCGGTAGTACTGCATCACTTCCACCAGGTCCTCGGCACTTTCTTCCGGGGACTTGTGCTGCCAGTAGTAACGCAGGGTATCGATGCCCACCACCGGATAGCCGGTCTTGGCCATGTCTTCAGCCACGTCCTTGTCCAGGTCGCGCCAGCCGCCGTCGCCGGACAGGAACAGCGTCACCGTGTCGTTTGGTTTGCTGGAAGGCACTTCCACCACTGGCATTTTCAGGCCGGTATCGTTTTCGCCCACCAAGGCCTGGGTCAGTTGCGTCTTGAGCAACTGTGGCAGCTTCACATCGTAGTCACTGATGCTGTTCTGGGCATTGGCTTGGCCGCGTACGAAGGTAGCACTCACATCATCGGGCCAGTCATTCCAGGCCACGGACCACTTGCCATGGTCGGCTTTCTTAGGCACGTCAAGCTTGCAGTTGGGCTGTTCCAACGTAAGGTCCACGGACACGGCGCGGGCCTTGTCATTGGTTTGCCCGGCCAGCCACGCCCACGCCAGCGATGCACCAGGGCCGATGCCGCCCACCATGTCTGGAGTGGCCGGTAGTTGCTTGAGCGCAGCCTGGAAGGCCTGTTGCTGGGCAACACAGTCGTCCTTGGGCAGCACCACCTGGAGGATCTTCGCTGCACCTGTACGGCTAAGGTCGGTGAGCTGACGTTCAGTCATCTGCTGGTCTACCGGCACAGCCACGGCTATGACCACCTTGGTGCGCTGGCCTGGCGTTACCAGCGTGGCCTGGCTGCCATCACTGAGTGTTACAGGTTCAGCCGTAGCAGGCGGAGTGGGCCGGTGGGTCCACCAGAAAGCCGCCGCAGCCAAGGCAATCACGATCAACAGCACAATCAGCGCCAGGCGCCAGTAACGTCGAATCATCAGCGTTTCACCAATCCAGTCAGGCCGCCTGCGATCAGGGCAGCGGTGTCAGCCAATGCCACCAGCGGGTCGAGGCCCGCGGGCACGGCCATGTAACGAGGCTCCCAGTCTGGCTGGAACTTGTCCTTGAACCGGCGCAAGCCCTGGAAGTTGTACAGTTGTTCTCCGCGCCGGAACACCATCGACCCCAAGCGTTGGGTAAGGGGCGCGCCGCGCCGCGGTTGCAACCCGGACAGCGGCACCATCCCCAGGCTGAAGCGCCCATAGCCCAACTGTTTGTAGTGCTGGATCAGCCCTACCATCATGAATTCCATGGTCAGCTTCGGCGCTTCGGGGTGTGAACGCATCAGGTCCAGGCTGGCCAGCTCATGGCTATTGGTTTCCAGCAAGTTGGCAAAGGCCACCGGGCGGCCCTGGAAATGAATGATCACGATACGGAAGTGCTTGAGGTAGTCCGGGCTGAAACGCCCGAGGGAGAACCCTTTCTCGCGCACATTCTTACCTGATAGCCAAGCGTCCGAGATAACTTTCAGTTCATCGAGCGGGGCTGTGCCCGGCTCATAGATTTCCATGCTCAGGCCATCTCGCGTACCCCGGTTCCAGGTATAGCGCAGGTCTTTCATTTCCTTGCCCTTGGCGTCCAAGTCGAAGCGGCGCAGGTCCACGCGCGCCTCTTCTCCCAGCTTTATCGCGGTCAGGCCAATGTCCATGTAGAACGGCAGGTTCTCGGCACGTACCTGATAAAACACAGGGCGCGCGTGATGAAAGTCGCACAGGTCCCGGAACTGCCAGATCATTTCTGCACGCGGCTGGGTAGGCCCGATAGGGTCGTACAGGGCTACCAGGCTACGACCACGGCGTGCATACATCAGGAAGGCTTTATCATCTGGGTGAAAGAGCAGCGCCTTATCGCCGGTCAACGCCAGGCCGCCATCGGGCTGATGCGACGCCATCAGGATCTTGTGTGCCCGGTCCAGCTCATCCTTGGCAGGCAGGTGAATCACCGGCCGGGCGGTGCGTAGCAGCCACGTCAGCGAAACAATGATCAGCAGCACAGCGCTGCCCAGTGCCGAGCGCAGCGCCCGCGGTGCATCGGCATCAAGCGCGAACTGCCACCACAGGCGGTTGTTGTATGGCACGTCTTGATAAGCGAAGAACAGCAGCCAGATCGATGCGCCCACCACACAAGCCGCTGCCATGAGGTAGAACGGCGACAGCGGAAGCTCCATCAGGCGGCTTGGCCGATAGAACGAGCGGCGGAACACGGCAAGCAAGCAGGCGGTAAGGGTAAGGATGCTGGCCTCTTCCCAATCAAAGCCTTTGAGCAACGAGAGCACCGAGCCGGCCAGCAGCAGGATCATGGTCAGCATCCAGGCCGCCGACAGACGCCGCCGCAAGCCTTGGGCAAGCAGCAGGCAGAGCACGCCAATCAGGCTGGCAGCAAAGTGCGACGCGTCGATGAGGCGATGGGGAATCAAAAAGCCCATATGCCGCAGGCGGGTGTCAATTTCCGGGGTAGCGCCCGAGAACAGCAGCACCATGCCGGACAGGAACACCAGCACCGCCAGAATGGGCGCCGCCAGGCCTGATGCCACCCGAATGGCCTGACGGGCAAACAATAGCCGCCGTGCTTCGTTGGCCAACAGCACCAGGCAGGCCACCAGGAAGGGCAGCATTACGTAGATCAGCCGGTACAGGAGCAAGGCCGCAGCCAGTGGCGCAGCCCCCAGCTGATTGGCAAAGGCTGCCAAAAGAATGGCCTCGAACACCCCTACGCCGCCTGGCACATGGCTGAGGACGCCGGCGGCCAAGGCTAGCAGGTAGACCAGAAGGAAGGCCCCAAACGGCGGTGCTTCTGGCAACAGGCTGTACAGCACGGCAGCGGCCACGGCCACATCCAGCGCCGTGATTGCCAACTGCAGCAGGCACAGGCGCAGCGCAGGCAGGCGCAGCGTGCTACGGCCAGCCCTCACAATGAGGTTGTGGGGGAATGGCTGCGCGGGTGTGCGGCGACGATACACGCCCACCGCCAAGCCACCGGCCAGCAGTAATACGCCAATAGCAATGGCTGCCAGCAAGGTAGGCGGCAGCCGCAGCGCGGTGGAGGCTGCGCCCAGGTCGCTCAGGCATGCCAGCGCTGCCAGCGGGGGCAAGGCGCACCCTAGGGACAAGCTGGCAAACAGGGTCATGCGGGCCACTTCTGCAGGGCCCACGCCTTGGCGTGAGTACAGGCGGTAGCGCACTGAGCCACCGGACAGCAGGGAGAGGCCTACCGCATTACCAATGGCAAAGGCGGTAAACCCACCCAATGTAAGGGTACGCGGGGGCAACGGGGCGTTGGCATAGCGGGCGGCCGACCATTCATAGCCCAGCAGCACGGCAAAACCTGCAACCGTGAAGCCCAGCGCTGCCAGCAAGGCGGAGGAGGGCGTAGCCGCGATCGAATCGTGCAGCGCGTAGAGGTCCAGGTCCCTTAGCATGCGGCGGCAGGCAATAAGGGCAATGGCAAACATGACCAAGGTTAGCCCGATACCCAATGGTTGACGGTACCGGCTTAGCAGTTCCAGCCAGCGCAGGCGGCGGGAGGGTAGAGGTTCAGGAGGGGTTGCAGTGTCGTTTACTTCAGACATTTCGGGGCGCATCAATGACCTCGCCTATTGAGCGCGACAGGATGGCGGTATCTGGGCAACTTACCAATCCCTGGAAAATGAAATTTTTGCGAAACTGGGATTCCTGCGCGCTCTTCGACCAGACCCCTCTGCCCGAGGGGAAGTTTCGTACTGGCGCCAATGCTGCCATACAAGCTGAAGATTGGCACAGGCAAAAAAAAAGGCCACTTTTTCAAGTGGCCTTTCTCTATTTGGTTGCGGGAGCCGGATTTGAACCGACGACCTTCGGGTTATGAGCCCGACGAGCTACCAGACTGCTCCATCCCGCGTCTGTGGTTGCGCATTATAGGGAAGTTTTGCGCCGTGTCAACACTAAGCCGTGTTTATTTATTCCGGTGCTGTAGCAGGCTGTGCTCAACTCACCATAGCGATCAAAAAGCACTGACCAAAAGTAGCGGCCAAAAAAAAGGCCACTTTTTCAAGTGGCCTTTCTCTGTTTGGTTGCGGGAGCCGGATTTGAACCGACGACCTTCGGGTTATGAGCCCGACGAGCTACCAGACTGCTCCATCCCGCGTCTGTGGGGCGGATTCTACGCGTATCGTTGGGCTTGTCAACCCTTGATATGGAAAAAATGCTTTCCAGTCATATATTTAGCATGGCATGAAGGGCCCAGGCACTGTGATTCGAGCGGTTTGGTTACAAGTACTGTATATTCATTCACCTGTATCAACAGGTGTCGTTCAGCGATGGTGCAGCGAAAAATCCTTCATATCGATTGCGACTGCTTTTACGCAGCTATCGAAATGCGTGACGATCCCAGGCTGGCAGGTAAACCGCTGGCTGTAGGCGGTTCGGCGGAGCGGCGGGGCGTTATAGCCACCTGCAACTACGAGGCACGTGCTTATGGTGTGCGCTCGGCCATGTCATCGCGTCATGCCTTGAAGCTGTGCCCGGACCTGACTATCGTCCGCCCCCGGTTCGATGCCTATAAAGAAGCCTCCCGCGAAATCCACCTTGTCTTCCAGCAATACACCGACCTGATCGAGCCACTGTCGCTGGACGAGGCGTACCTGGATGTGACGCAATCTCCCCATTTTCATGGCAGTGCAACCCGTATTGCAGAAGCTATTCGCCAGGATGTTTCAAGGCGATTGCACATTACAGTGTCCGCGGGCGTAGCGCCGAACAAGTTCCTGGCCAAGATTGCCAGTGACTGGCGCAAGCCCAACGGGCTGTTCGTGATCACTCCTGCCGAAGTGGAAGCCTTTGTGGCGGCATTGCCGGTGGCCAAGCTGCACGGTGTAGGCAAGGTCACTGCCGACAAGTTGGTACGCCTGGGCATCGAGCATTGTGCCGACCTTCTGGAGTGGCCACGGTTGAACCTGATTCGAGAGTTTGGCGGTTTTGGTGAGCGGCTGTACCAGCTCGCACGGGGTATTGATGACCGGCCGGTGCACGTGGACAGCCGCCGGCAGTCCGCCAGTGTGGAAAATACCTACGATCAGGATTTGCCAGACCTAGATGCCTGCCTGGCCAAGCTGCCGGAACTGATGGAGACATTGGCGGGGCGGCTGGCCCGGCTGGATGACAGTTATCGCCTTGGCAAGCCGTTCGTGAAGGTCAAGTTTCACGACTTCACACAAACCACCCTGGAGCAGGCCAATGCGTCCAGAGACTTGCAAAGCTACCGAACACTGCTCGGCCAGGCTTATGCCCGGGGGAACAAGCCTGTACGGTTGCTTGGGATAGGTGTGCGGTTACATGACATGAAAGGTGCGCTTACCCAGTTGGAGCTGTTTGGGGAAGCGGCCAGCGACAGGGCCTAGGCACAGGCCCCATACGTATTACTGATCCACAACGCGCCCTGCATCCCGTGCCAGTGCCTTGATTAAGTCCTGGTGAAGCTCCGGATCATTGCGGGTCAGCTCCAGCAGGCTTTGCTGCAAGCCGTTGGCTTCGTCTTCAAACCCTAGCTGTGACAGGCGCTTGACTCGGTATACCCACTGGCTCACCTCGTCGTCCTCCAAGTCGTCATAGATCAGCCCACGGGCTTCGGCTACGCGTGTTCGCAGGGTGGCAGCAAGCTGCAGCGTTGCGTCGGCACGGGACGTCCCGTCATCATCCTTTGCCATCAACACAAGGCGGTTCACACGGCGCAGGTCCTGATCGGCAAAAGGCGCATCCAGCAGGTTCAAACGCAGGTAGCCCTTGCCGTCGGTGTTCAGCGCATACACTTCAGCGCCAGCCGTTACCTCTACAGGTTTTTCTACCCAAGGCTCGGTAAGCACCTCCTGGCGCTTGTCGCGCTGTACTTCCTCGATGCCTGCCAGGTTCTGTTCCGCACGGCCGTTGGATTGGGCGTTCATGAAAGGATTCACCCCGGCAAAGCCGTAGTTGATCCACCCATGGGTCACGTTTTCCGGCAGGCGCCCTAACAGCACAACATTCAACGCATTGGCGGCCACACCCGCTACCACCGCCACGGTCCCCAAGGGAACTTCGTAGAGCTCGCGCCAGGGTTGGTAGGGCGTGTAACGGTCATAGCGGCGGGTCACTTCGAAGTCTGTCACCTCGAATGTGGACTGCTCGGTGACGCGTACCCTCCGCTGTGGCTGCTCCATCAAGGGGTCCCCCACCTCCAGCGACAGGTGATGCTCAACGGGTTTGCGCTCGGTGCGTGCCTCCTGCTCGCTTCGTTGAGACATGTGGTTGGCGCAGCCGGCCAGCAGGCACAGGCCGCACAAGGCGGCCGTTCCAGACAGCGAAAAACGTGTGGTAAACATGAACGCCCTATGTGTTGATCAGCGGCCCAGGCGTGCGCGCAGGAAAGGCAGAACGTCCGCCACATCCATGCTTTGTGCGTCGCTTTGCGTGCGCTGCTTGTATTCCAGCTTGCCTTCGGCCAGGGACCGGTCGCTGATGACGATTCGGTGTGGAACGCCAATCAGCTCCATGTCGGCGAACTTGATGCCAGGGCTGGTTTTCTTGTCGCGGTCATCCAGCAGCACATCGATACCTGCTGCGGTCAATTCGCGGTACAGGGTATCCGTGGCTTCACGCACCTGTTCGGTTTCGTAGCGCAATGGCACCAGCGCCACTTGGAACGGTGCCAGGGTGTCGCTCCAGATAATGCCGTTGGCGTCGTGATTCTGCTCAATGGCGGCGGCCACTACGCGAGAAACACCAATACCGTAGCAACCCATGGTCATGGTCACAGGCTTGCCGTTTTCGCCCAGCACCTGTGCTTTCATGGCTTCGCTGTACTTGGTGCCCAGCTGGAAGATATGGCCTACTTCAATACCGCGCTTGATTTCCAGCGTGCCATTGCCACAAGGGCTTGGGTCGCCTTCCACCACGTTGCGCAGGTCTGCCACTTCCGGCACCGGCAGGTCACGCTCCCAGTTCACGCCAAAGTAGTGCTTGTCGTCGATGTTGGCACCGACGGCAAAATCGCTCATCAAGGCCACGGAGCGGTCGATGATGCAGGGCAGGGGCAGGTTCAAGGGGCCCAGGGACCCGGCACCTGCGCCGATAGCGTCGCGCAGTTCGGCTTCGCCTGCCATCACCAAGGGGCTTGCCACCAAAGGATGGTTGCCGGCCTTGATTTCATTCAGTTCGTGATCCCCGCGGATCACCAGGGCGATCAGCTTGCCTTCTTCAGCGGCCTGCACCACCAGCGTCTTCACGGTTTTTTCGATGGGCAGGTTGAAGCCCTCGACCAACGCAGCAATGGTTTTGGTGTCTGGCGTGTCTACCAGGCGCAGCGCTTCGGTTGCAGCACCGCGAGCGGTCTCGCGTGGCAGGGCCTCGGCCTTTTCAATGTTGGCGGCGTACTCCGAACCATTACTGAACACGATATCGTCTTCGCCCGAAGAGGCCAGCACGTGGAATTCGTGGGAGCCGGCACCACCGATGGAGCCGTTGTCGGCTTCCACAGGGCGGAAGTTCAGGCCCAGGCGGGTGAAGATATTGCAGTACGCTTGGTGCATGCGGTCGTAGGTTGCCTGCAGGGAAGCCTGGTCGGCATGGAAGGAGTAGGCGTCCTTCATGATGAACTCGCGGCCACGCATCAAACCAAAGCGGGGGCGGATTTCGTCACGGAATTTGGTCTGGATCTGGTACAGGTTGATCGGCAACTGCTTGTAGCTGTTCAGCTCGTTGCGTGCGATATCCGTGATCACTTCTTCATGGGTAGGGCCTGCGCAGAATTCCCGCGCGTGGCGGTCCTTCAGGCGCAGCAGCTCGGGCCCGTATTGCTCCCAGCGGCCGGACTCCTGCCACAGCTCGGCAGGCTGGATGCCAGGCATCAGCACTTCCAAGGCGCCGGCGGCGTTCATTTCTTCACGCACAATGGCTTCAACCTTGCGCATCACTCGCAAGCCCATCGGCAGCCAGGTGTACAGGCCGGAAGCGAGCTTGCGGATCATCCCCGCACGGAGCATCAGCTGATGGCTGATAACCACCGCATCGGACGGGGTTTCTTTGAGTGTGGCGAGCAGGAATTGACTAGTGCGCATGGTAGGCCGTGTCGGTTGCTGAATTCGGATTTAGCGGGTCATTGTACGGAGCAAGCAGCGCCAATGAAAAGCCCGGCGCTAGGCCGGGCTGTTCGGTGGAGCTGGCTCGCCGCGATTCGGTTACAGAATCGAGATCGGGTAGTCCACGATCAGGCGGAAGTTGTTGGAGTTGCCGTCGATCTGCTCGGTACTGGCGCGGTGCCAGGCAAGGCGCGTACGGAAGGACAGGTTTTTGGCCGGGCCTTCCTGAACGACGTATTTGGCTTCAACGTTAGTCTCATGGTGGTCAGCATCGCTGGCGAAGCGGCTACCATAATAGCTCTTGATGTCATCACCCTTGACATAGCGGCCCATGAAGGTAAGGCCAGGCACGCCGTAGGAAGCCATGTTGAGTTCGTATTGCAGCTTCCAGGATTTTTCGCCAGCGCCGTTGAAGTCCGAAATCTGGATGGAGTTGGCGAGGAAGATAGAGTCGCCGCCTTCCCCTGAACCGTTACGGCCTACGCCCAGGTAATCGAACGCCGTGCTGCCGTTCACTTTCTGGAAGGCCAGGGTAACGGTGTGAGCAGTCAGGAACGAATACGCCGCGGAGAGCGAGTACGTGTTGTTGTTGATATCACCGGCCTTGGCGCTACCTTGATCCTGAGTGTTGTAATAGTTGGCGTCGAAAGTCAGGGATTGACTGTCGGCCAATGGCAACACGTAGTTCACGTTACCGTAGTACTGGTTCCACACATCTTTGAACTCGGATGCATAAGCACCCACGCTCAGGTTGTCGTTGATCTGATAACGGCCGCCGCCAAAATCTACAGAGCTTGCAGTGACGTTGGCATAGGTAGCCCACAGTTCGCCGTCGCGGTTACTGTTGGATGCAGAGCTGGAGGAGTAGAAATGGCCTGCTTCCAGGTCCAGGCCTTTGATCTCGCTGGTCATCAAACTGATGCCGCTAGCGGTCTGAGGCGTGATGCGTGAACCACCCACCGCAAAAACTGGAGAGGTGGAGGGCTGCATGTCGCCGATTTTGAGCATGGTTTTGGAGATACGGAACTTGGCGGCAGCACCCGCCTTGCCAAACGTATCATCGGTACGGCCATCGGAACCCACAGGAAGGTTGCCTGTGCCATGGCTGTTGTCATCGAGTTTGGCGGCGAAATAGCCGAATGCATCGACACCTACCCCAACGGTGCCGGTGGTGAAGCCGGAGCTGTACACGCCGTGAACACCGCCATACCAGCCCTTGCCGTCGTCACTGCCGTCCTTGTTGTCCTGGTTCCAATAGTAGCTGCGAAGCAACACGTTCAGGGTGCTGTCCTCAACGAAGCCCTTGGCGTCTGCCTGGTCGCTGACGAATGCTTCGGCCATGGCCAGTTGCGAGCCTGCCGCTGCGGTTACTGCCAGTGCAATCGCGCTCCACTTCATCACTTTCATCGTGACTTGCTCCTTTGGTTTTTAGGAAGTGCCGCCAGCCGCCTGTTTTTTATCTGGCCAGCTCTTTCTTTATCATGTGTGGCATGACGAGGGTCATGCTCACGGTTGTTCTGCAGCACCACTGATGGCCTTCCGGGCAGGAAGGTAAAATCTCGGATGCTACGTTTATCCTTTGCGTCGTGTCCGCTGCCTCGTATCTGTCGAGGCTCCTTGCCGGGGCCGACTGCCCTGCTGTGACCGGCTTGCTGAAGTATTTGCAACAACTGTGCTCAATCCAGAGGGTAGCTCACAAAATTTTCACTTTTTTTACTGAGGCAGCGTAAACCCCTGCTGTTATTAGGGTTAAGGCACTCCCAATGAGCCTTGACAGGCACAGCGCTTTAAGATGGTGCTCAGCCAATCCTCAGTAAAGTGTTACCAATGCTCCGTTACTCATTGATGAATAACGGCTCGCGCGCACCTAATGCGTTCACCTTGAACCTTTATGGTGCGAAAAGTAGCACTGGCGTAGCACAGGCTAGCTTAAAGTTTGTGCTTAGCAAGCCTTTGCTTAGTACCGTTTGGCTTAAGCACCTAACGAAGCGTCTAGGCTGTAGGGGTACTATCCCGGCGTTCACCCTGTGATGTGCCCCGATAAGGTGCGCGGGCCTACACAGACCAGGCCGGTTTGGCGCAGGCTATCCATCCTAATCAAAGTGCTGGCAGGTATGCTTGTGACGTTCGCCAATCCAGGCACTTGCCCTTTAGAGGAAGCAGCAATGTTTGAGCTTGATCCCCGCTTGCAGGCGGATACATGGGTACTGGGGGATTTCCCGCTGTGCAGGTTATTGCTGAGCAAGGACGCCAACTACCCGTGGCTGATCCTCGTGCCACGCCGATCAGGCATCACCGAGGCATTCGAACTGGAGACCGCTGACCAGGCGCAGCTTGCCCGTGAAACGGCGTTAGTGGCGCAGCACCTAAAAGCGGTTGTAAATGCCGACAAGATCAATGTGGCTGCCCTGGGTAACGTAGTCGCCCAGTTGCACGTACATGTGATTGCTCGCTATACCCACGATGTGGCCTGGCCTGCGCCAGTATGGGGAAGGGTGGCCGCGGCCAGTTATGAGCATGAGCGCCTTGAGCAGTTCAAGGTACAGTTGCGCCGTAGCCTGACAGACGACTTTGCATGGGCTGATACGAATGAACGTTGAAGACCGGGTTACAGAACTGGAAACACGCCTGGCGTTCCAGGATGACACGATTCATGAACTCAACGAGGTGCTGGTAGAGCAGCAGCGGCAGCTCACATTGATGGCGGCGCAACTTGGCCAGTTGATAGAACGGTACAGGGAAATAGCAGGGGGGCAGTATGGGGAGGGTGGTGATGAAGCGCCGCCCCCCCACTACTAGATGTAGCGTTAGCGCCCTGGGGCTGCGGCTACCACGTCTTCGGCTTGGAGGCCTTTGTCACGGTTCATGACAGAGAACTCCACGCGCTGGCCTTCAACGAGCACACGGTGGCCTTCGCCGCGGATAGCGCGGAAATGGACGAAGATGTCATCACCTGAATCCCGGGAAATGAACCCGAAGCCCTTGGAGGTGTTGAACCACTTCACTGTGCCGGTATCACGGTTGGCCGCATTGAAGTTCGCCGGTGCAGGCGCTACGTACTGCTTGGGCCGGCTGGCGGCCAGTTGAAGCACGACGGCCGCCAGCATCGACAGCAGGCCCAGCCATACTGCAGGTTCCCCGGCCACCAGTGGCAGAGGTGCGTAGAGCACCAGCGCCTGTAGCACAGCGGCGAGTACCAGTAGTGCGCTTACAAAGGTTTGCAAGGTTTGCCGGGGGTTGTGTTTCCATTGCGGAATCAAGGGGGCGAACAGCAGGTTGCCCAGGCCGATGAATGCCAGGTGAAAGGCATCGGTTTGCGAGAGGTAAGGCATGGCGCCTGGCATCAAGCCAGGCAAGGCGGCCAGCAGCAATGCGCCTGCGCCTGTCATCAGATGAACGGTTTTCAACATGGGTATGACTCACATTTTTCCAGAGGATCAATAAAGCGCGGATCCCTCGCAGTGCACGTAAACAATGTTGAACGAAAAACAGCTGGAGGGATTGGCCTATGCACCTGCGTGCCAACCCCGCACGGCAACCGCATGGAACAAGAAAGGAAGCGGCGACTCGAAAGGGATTGGCAGCGCGCCTTCGGCACCTGGCTATTTAACAGGAAATAGCCCCGCTAGCTCAATTGCATCTCGCGGATCGCACAGACTAATGACTTTTTTGCAGACACGCGGCGCCAGTGGCTCTGCCGTGACCGCTGCAGCCAAACGGCGGTCTTGCTACAGTAGCGTGTGCATTTTTTGAAACGTTTCACTCAACAAGGGAATATCCATGGCAATCGATATCGGTATCAGTGAAGAAGACCGCAAATCCATTGTAGAAGGCTTGTCCCGCCTGCTTGCGGACACCTACGTGCTGTACCTGCAGACCCATAATTTCCATTGGAACGTCAGCGGCCCCATGTTCCGTACCTTGCACCTGATGTTCGAGGAGCAATACAACGAATTGGCCCTGGCAGTGGATTCCATTGCCGAACGCATCCGTGCCTTGGGCTTTCCTGCCCCTGGCACCTATGCCACGTACGCACGCTTGTCCTCGATTACGGTAGAAGAGGGCGTTCCTGCCGCTGAAGACATGATCAAGCAGTTGGTTACGGGCCAGGAAGCCGTCGTGCGCACCGCCCGCAGCCTGTTCCCGCTGCTGGACAAAGTCAGCGACGAGCCAACTGCAGACCTGCTGACCCAGCGTATGCAAACTCACGAAAAAACCGCCTGGATGCTGCGGGCCATGCTGGAAGAGAAATAAGCCTCAAGCCTCAAGCCTCAAGCCTCAAGCTTCGAGCGGCAAGTTGGTGTACCGGGGGCTGGCCTCGCCGTAGGCCCCCGGCCATGCTGTGCCGCTTGCCGCTTGCCGCTCGCACCTCAGGCCGCCTTTTCCTACGGCCCTGATCGTTCCGCTCCCTACCTTTACTACGCCGCCAACGCTTTCATAGCCTCTGCCATGCATCCATGCATGGGAATAGAGCCAAGGAAGGTGTGGATATGTCTATGGAGTGTTCGAATTCCGATCGCGGTTGCAGCGCCGCTAAACTGTTGCTTGATCCGTTCCAGAAGGATTTCAACATGGCGCTGGCCCGGCCAACCGCACGGTCCGTGCGGCTCAATGGCTTCGCAACGTGCCTGCGCCTGGAACAGGTCTACTGGAATATCTTGCAGTCCCTTGCCGATCGAAACGGTTGTACGGTCAGTCAGTTGTTGTCCTATCTGGACCGTGAGGTACATCTGCGTTATGGGGGGGTGAAGAATTTCAGCGGGCTGGTCAGGGTCGTTTGCGTCGCTTATGCCCTGTCAGAGCACAATGCAGGCATGCCTGCGGACGCCTGAATAAGTGCAGGAGGCGATAAACATGGCTGCGGGGCGCTTGCAGGTGAGCGCGGTTAACCAGATATAATTCCGCGCTGGAGACCACCCGCGCCCTTTGCGCCCTGTTTGTAGCCGAGCACCTGTAAGATGCCTTTGTATAATTACCAATGCGAACGCTGTGATCACCAGCTGGAAGCTATCCAGAAAATCAGTGAAGCGCCTCTGGTCGACTGCCCGGCCTGTGCGGCGCCCGAATTGAAGAAGACGGTGTCCCGTGCAGGCTTCCGCCTTAGTGGAACCGGCTGGTACGAAACCGATTTCAAGACCGGTGCCAAGAAAAACCTGGCAGGCGGCGATAAGGCCGACTGAGTTGAACCCCTTCGCTGGGTGCTGCACACTTCCTGTAATGCGGCCCTGGCCGAACACGACTGACTAATAAGTGAACCGACCATCATGATGCGCAGCCACTATTGCGGCCAATTGAACGAGAGCCTGGACGGCCAGGAAATCACCCTTTGCGGCTGGGTACACCGCCGCCGCGACCATGGCGGGGTCATCTTCCTGGATATCCGCGACCGTGAAGGCATGGCCCAAGTGGTCTTCGATCCGGATCGTGCCGGCTCCTTCGCTGCAGCCGATCGGGTGCGCAGCGAGTACGTGGTACGCATTTCCGGCAAGGTGCGCCTGCGCCCTGCTGGCGCGGTGAACCCCAACATGGCATCCGGAGCCATCGAAGTATTGGGTTATGAGCTTGAAGTGCTCAACGAGGCCGAAACCCCGCCGTTCCCGCTCAACGAATACTCCGACGTAGGCGAGGAAACCCGCTTGCGCTACCGTTTCATCGACCTGCGCCGCCCGGAAATGGCCGACAAGCTGCGCCTGCGTTCGCGTATTACCAGCAGCATTCGCCGCTACCTGGATGAAAACGGCTTCCTGGATGTGGAAACCCCTATCCTCACCCGGGCCACGCCGGAAGGCGCACGCGATTACCTGGTGCCGAGCCGCACCCACCCCGGCAGCTTCTTTGCCTTGCCCCAGTCGCCCCAGTTGTTCAAGCAACTGCTAATGGTGGCGGGTTTCGATCGTTACTACCAGATCGCCAAGTGCTTCCGCGACGAAGACCTGCGTGCCGATCGCCAACCTGAATTCACCCAGATCGACATTGAAACCAGCTTCCTGGACGAAAGCGAGATCATGGGCCTGACCGAAGGCATGATCCGTAAACTGTTCAAAGAAGTGCTGGACCTGGAGTTCGGTGACTTCCCGCACATGACGTTCGAAGAGGCCATGCGCCGCTACGGTTCCGACAAGCCAGACCTGCGCAACCCGCTGGAACTGGTAGATGTGGCCGACCAGCTTCGGGAAGTGGAATTCAAGGTCTTCAGTGGCCCGGCGAACGACCCCAAGTGCCGCGTGGCCGCTTTGCGGGTGCCTGGCGGTGCGAGCATGCCGCGCAAGCAGATCGACGACTACACCAAGTTCGTAGGCATCTATGGCGCCAAGGGCCTGGCCTACATCAAGGTCAATGAGCGCGCCAAAGGCGTCGATGGCCTGCAGTCCCCGATCGTCAAGAACATTCCTGAGGCCAACCTGAACGTGATCCTGGATCGCGTGGGTGCAGTAGACGGCGATATCGTGTTCTTCGGCGCAGACAAGGCCAAGATCGTGAGCGAGGCCCTGGGTGCGCTGCGTATCAAGCTCGGCCATGACCTGAGCCTGCTCACGTGCGAATGGGCGCCAATGTGGGTCGTGGACTTCCCTATGTTCGAAGAAAACGACGATGGCAGCTTCAGCGCGCTGCACCATCCGTTCACCGCACCCAAGTGCACCCCGGCAGAGCTGGAGGCCAACCCTGCGGGTGCGCTGTCCCGCGCGTACGACATGGTGCTCAACGGCACCGAGCTGGGTGGCGGTTCCATCCGTATTCACCGCAAGGAAATGCAGCAGTCGGTATTCCGCCTGCTGGGTATCGAGGCTGCGGAACAGGAAGAGAAGTTCGGCTTCCTGCTGGATGCGCTCAAGTTCGGTGCCCCGCCTCACGGTGGCTTGGCCTTCGGCCTGGACCGCCTGGTCATGCTGATGACCGGCGCTCAATCGATTCGCGAAGTGATCGCCTTCCCGAAAACCCAGAGCGCCGCAGACGTGATGACCCAGGCGCCGGGCGTCGTGGATGCCAAGGCTTTGCGCGAGCTGCACATTCGCCTGCGCGAGCAACCCAAGGCCGAGTAAGCCGGTGCGCGTACGCGCGGCCTGGTAACCCCCGCTGCCCCCGCCGCGTTTCGCGTTCGGGGGCGGTTTTTTCATGAACGAGTTCGGAGTCTGTATGGCCGGTCATTCCAAGTGGGCGAATATCAAGCACCGCAAAGAACGCCAAGATGCCAAGAGAGGCAAGATTTTCACCAAGTGGATTCGCGAGCTGACGGTTGCGGCCAAGCAGGGTGGCGGTGATCCGGGTTCCAACCCGCGCCTGCGCCTGGCGCTGGACAAGGCCCTTGGCGCCAACATGAGCCGTGACATCATCGACCGTGCCATCGCGCGCGGCGCCGGTTCCACTGAAGGTGAGAACGTCGAGGAACTGGGTTATGAGGGCTACGGCCCCGGTGGTGTGGCCGTGATGGTGGAGGCCATGACCGACAACCGCAACCGCACGGCCGCAGCGGTTCGCCATGCCTTCAGCAAGTGCGGTGGCAACCTGGGTACCGATGGTTCGGTCGCCTACCTGTTCGAGCGCAAGGGGCAGCTCAGTTTTACAGCAGGCGTAGATGAAGAGGCGCTGACCGAAGCGGCTATCGAGGCCGAAGCGGACGATGTGGTCAGCCATGAAGATGGCAGTGTGGACGTGTTCACTTCATTCGCCAGCTTCTATGGTGTGCGCACTGCACTGGAGGCGCAGGGTTTCAAGGCGGCCGATGCGGAAATCATTCTGGAGCCTAGTACCCAGGTGGACCTGGACCGCGAGGGGGCGGAAAAGGTGCTCAAGTTGATCGACATGCTCGAGGACCTGGATGACGTGCAGAACGTGTATTCCAACGCGGCCATTGCCGATGACGTAATGGAACAGCTAGGTTGACCCTTGTACTCGGGATTGACCCCGGCTCGCGCATCACAGGCTACGGCGTGGTGCTCGACCGCGGGCTGGGCCGCGGTTGCGAATACGTGGCTTCAGGCTGCATTCGCACAGGTACTGGTGAGTTACATGAGCGCCTGCAGGTGGTGTATCGCAGCGTACGTGAAGTCATCCAGGCCCACGGGCCTGTCACCATGGGTATCGAGCGGGTGTTCATGGCGCGCAACGCCGACTCTGCCCTCAAATTGGGGCAGGCGCGTGGAGCGGCCATCGTGGCAGGTGCCGAAGAGGGGCTGGAGATCGCCGAATATTCGGCCACCCAGGTTAAGCAGGCAATCACGGGAACAGGGGGCGCCAGCAAGGAACAGGTTCAGCTGATGGTCATGCACCTGCTCAAGCTCACGGTCAAACCCCAGATCGATGCCTCCGACGCCTTGGCCATCGCCCTGTGTCATGCTCATACCCGCTCCAGCCTGGTGCCCCATGGCTTGAGCACTGCCCGTAGCCGTGGCGGCCGGCTGCGCTTGTAAATAGCATCATTCCCTAAAACTTTTCTATTTGCCGATTCACACCAGGCTGCGATCATGCGCACTGGTTTGTGAACGGCGCCCGGTTCCCATGGGCGTCGGCATTACAGGACTTCTACGTGATCGGACGCTTGCGCGGCACCCTGGCGGAGAAACAACCGCCCCACCTGATTCTCGACGTGAATGGGCTTGGCTATGAGCTGGAAGTACCCATGACCACGCTGTATCGCCTGCCGCCGGTCGGCCAGGCGCTCACCTTGCATACCCATTTGGTGGTGCGTGAGGATGCACAGCTGCTCTACGGCTTCTACGAACGCCGTGAGCGCGAGCTGTTCCGCGAGCTGATCCGCCTCAATGGGGTAGGGCCAAAGCTGGCGCTGGCGCTTATGTCCAGCCTGGAGGTAGACGAGCTGGTGCGCTGTGTTCAGGCACAGGACACCAGCGCGCTTGTGAAAGTACCGGGTGTAGGCAAGAAAACAGCCGAGCGCTTGCTGGTCGAATTGAAGGACCGGTTCAAGGCCTGGGAAACCGTACCCGCCATGTTCGAACTGGTGCCAGACAACGGCGCTGCGCCTCGGGCGCCCCAGCCCACCGCGGAAACCGATGCGGTCAGCGCCCTTGTGTCCCTAGGCTACAAGCCACAGGAGGCCAGCAAGGCGGTCTCGGCGGTCAACGAAAAAGGCTTGTCCAGCGAAGACCTCATCCGCCGTGCATTGAAGGGGATGAACTGACGTGATCGAAGCCGACCGCCTGATCTCGGCCACTGGCAAGGACCGCGAGGAACAGCAGGACAGGGCCATTCGTCCATTGAGCCTGGCCGAATACATTGGCCAGCCTGTGGTGCGCGAGCAGATGGAGCTGTTCATCCAGGCTGCGCGCGGCAGGGCCGAGTCCCTGGACCACACGCTCATTTTCGGCCCGCCGGGGCTGGGAAAGACAACCCTGGCCAATATCATTGCCCAGGAAATGGGTGTGTCCATCAAGAGTACTTCCGGGCCGGTGCTGGAGCGGCCAGGGGACCTTGCAGCCATGCTGACCAACCTTGAACCCCATGATGTGCTGTTCATTGACGAAATCCATCGCCTTTCGCCCATTGTGGAAGAGGTGTTGTACCCAGCCATGGAAGACTTCCAGCTGGACATCATGATCGGTGAGGGGCCTGCTGCCCGCTCCATCAAGCTGGACCTGCCCCCGTTCACCCTGGTAGGCGCTACCACGCGTGCCGGGATGCTCACCAATCCATTGCGCGACCGCTTCGGTATCGTGCAGCGGCTGGAGTTCTACAGTGATGCAGACCTGGCCACCATCGTGGCGCGCTCGGCGCGAATCCTGAACCTGCACGTGGACCCTGAAGGCGCCTACGAAATCGCTCGCCGTGCCCGCGGTACCCCCCGTATCGCCAACCGCCTGCTACGACGAGTGCGTGACTATGCCCAGGTGCGCGGCAAGGGCGAAATCACCAAGGCTGTGGCCGACCTGGCCTTGAACATGCTGGACGTGGACGAGCGCGGCTTCGACCACCAGGACCGTCGCCTGCTGCTGACCATGATCGAGAAGTTCGATGGTGGGCCGGTGGGTGTGGACAACCTGGCCGCAGCCATCAGCGAAGAGCGCCACACCATCGAGGATGTGCTGGAGCCTTACCTGATCCAGCAGGGGTACATCATGCGTACGCCTCGGGGGAGGGTGGTCACCCGCCATGCCTACCTGCATTTCGGGCTCAATCGGCCAGAGCGTTTCGAGCCAGGTGCGTCGGAGGAGTCGTCATGATCTGCCTCAGGCTGGCCGATCAAATCCGCGTTTTGATGGTCATAGGGGCTGATGTGACGGTTGCGTTCCCAGAAGCCTCCAAGTCATTGAAAAAACAATTACCTGGCCGGATTGGCAACCCACGGAGTTCGCACTAGAGTATGGGCGCGCAAAACAGGCTTGCGCCGTTCGTTCATCACTGTCGCGTTTATTACGAAGACACGGATGCTGGCGGCGTCGTCTACTACGTTAACTACCTCAAGTTCATGGAGCGGGCACGCACCGAGCGTTTGCGCGAGCTGGGCTATGTCCAGTCCGTGCTGGCCGAGGAAAACCTGCTGTTCGTCGTACATTCCAGCGAGGCGCGTTACCACGCA
>Ga0268349_1000085_pt1 | contig 18838 bp, 14 predicted proteins | sample G5R2_MAIN_18SEP2_FD_190164 | JGI IMG/M metagenome (GOLD analysis project Ga0268349, IMG submission 190164) | Phyllosphere microbial comminities from switchgrass, GLBRC, Michigan, United States - G5R2_MAIN_18SEP2017_LD1 | ecosystem: Host-associated > Plants > Phyllosphere > Phylloplane/Leaf...
CTGTTTATCGACGATACGGCCGGTATCAGCCCGTCGGAAATGCGCGCGCGTACCCGTCGTATTGTGCGCGAGCATGGGGATATCGGCCTGATCATGATCGACTACCTGCAGCTGATGCAGATTCCAGGCTCCAGCGGTGACAACCGTACCAATGAAATTTCCGAGATCTCCCGCTCCCTCAAGGCGCTGGCCAAGGAATTCGAGTGCCCGGTAGTCGCGTTGTCGCAGCTCAACCGCTCGCTTGAACAGCGCCCGAACAAACGGCCGGTAAACTCGGACTTGCGTGAATCTGGTGCGATCGAGCAGGACGCTGACGTGATCATGTTCGTGTACCGGGACGAGGTGTACCACCCCGAAACCGAGCACAAGGGCGTTGCCGAGATCATTATCGGCAAGCAGCGGAACGGGCCTATCGGGACGGTGCGGTTGGCCTTTATCGGTAAGTACACTAGGTTTGAGAACCTGGCCCCAGGCAGCTACCAATTCGACGACGAGTAGGCCGTTTCGCTGGCTCTATCAGCGTTCCCACCTGTGGGACCGGGCAAAGCCCGGGAACAAGCCGCTACGCTTCAGCGGCCAGCCCAAATCCGACAAAGGTAGTCGGGTTTGGTTGTTTTTTGTGCTATTCTCCGCGACCGCGAATTCATGCGGGTCCATCTGTCTCAACCTCGGTTATCGCCATGCACGCAGCCAAGCCATTATTCGACTATCCAAAGTACTGGGCCGAATGTTTCGGGCCGGCGCCTTTCCTGCCGATGAGCCGCGCTGAGATGGATCAGTTGGGTTGGGATTCGTGCGACATCATCATCGTGACCGGCGATGCCTATGTAGACCATCCCTCGTTCGGGATGGCAATCATCGGTCGGCTGCTGGAAGCCCAGGGTTTCCGTGTGGGCATCATTGCCCAGCCAGACTGGACCAGCAAAGACGACTTCATGAAGCTGGGCGAGCCGAACCTGTTCTTCGGCGTGGCCGCCGGTAACATGGACTCGATGATCAACCGCTACACCGCCGACAAGAAAATCCGTTCCGATGACGCCTATACCCCTGGAGGCCTGGCAGGCAAGCGCCCAGACCGCGCCAGCCTGGTGTACAGCCAGCGGTGCAAGGAAGCCTACCGGCATGTACCTATCGTACTGGGCGGGATCGAAGCGTCGTTGCGCCGCATCGCCCATTACGACTACTGGCAGGACAAGGTTCGTCATTCGATCTTGATCGACGCCTGCGCCGATATCCTTCTGTACGGCAATGCCGAGCGCGCGGTGGTCGAAGTGGCTCAGCGGCTGTCCGCAGGCGAGTCGATCGAGAGTATCACGGACATTCGTGGGACGGCGTTCGTACGCCGGGACACGCCCGAGGGCTGGTACGAGGTGGACTCCACGCGTATCGACCGCCCCGGCAAGATCGACAAGATCATCAACCCCTACGTCAACACTCAGGACACCCAAGCCTGCGCCATCGAGCAGGAAAAGGGCCCGCAGGACGACCCGAGCGAAGCGAAGGTGGTGCAGATCCTCGAAAGCCCGCGCATGACCCGTGATAAAACGGTCATCCGCCTGCCTTCGTTCGAAAAAGTACGGGGCGATGCTGTGCTGTACGCACACGCGAACCGCGTATTGCACCTTGAAACGAACCCGGGCAACGCCCGTGCATTGGTGCAGCGCCATGGCGAGATGGATGTGTGGTTCAACCCGCCTGCCATTCCCATGACCACCGAAGAAATGGACTACGTGTTCGGCATGCCGTATGCGCGGGTACCACACCCGGTGTATGGCAAAGAGAAGATTCCAGCCTATGACATGATCCGCTTCTCGGTGAACATCATGCGAGGCTGCTTCGGGGGCTGTACCTTCTGCTCGATCACCGAGCATGAGGGTCGCATCATCCAGAACCGGTCCGAAGAATCGATCATTCGTGAAATCGAAGAAATTCGCGACAGGGTGCCTGGCTTTACAGGTGTCATTTCCGACCTGGGTGGCCCTACCGCAAATATGTACCGTATCGCGTGCAAGAGCCCCGAGATCGAATCCGCGTGCCGCAAGCCGTCCTGTGTGTTCCCCGGCATCTGCCCGAATTTGAACACCGATCACTCGGCGCTGATTCAACTGTACCGTAGCGCACGGGCATTGCCCGGCGTGAAAAAGATTCTGATCGCTTCCGGCTTGCGCTACGACCTGGCCGTGGAGTCACCGGAATACGTGAAAGAGTTGGTCACCCATCATGTGGGCGGCTATCTGAAGATTGCGCCGGAGCATACCGAAGAAGGCCCGCTTAACCAGATGATGAAGCCGGGCATCGGCAGCTACGACCGCTTCAAGCGCATGTTCGAGAAGTACTCCAAGGAAGCAGGCAAAGAGCAGTACCTGATTCCGTACTTCATCGCGGCGCACCCTGGCACCACCGACGAAGACATGATGAACCTGGCTCTTTGGCTCAAGGGCAATGGCTTCCGCGCCGACCAGGTGCAAGCGTTCTACCCGTCGCCCATGGCCTCAGCCACGGCCATGTATCACTCGGGCAAGAACCCCTTGCGCAAGGTGACTTACAAGAGCCCAGCGGTCAGCATCGTCAAGAGCGAAGCGCAGCGCAGGCTGCACAAGGCCTTCCTGCGTTACCACGACCCAAAGGGCTGGCCAATGTTGCGCGAAGCGCTGGAACGCATGGGGCGTGCCGACTTGATCGGCCCGGGCAAGCAGCAGCTCATTCCCGCCCATCAGCCCAATGGCGAGACCTACGTCAGTGCCCGCCGCAAGAACTCTACGCCCGCAGGAAGCCATAAGGTTGCGCGTGAGCAGCGTATCCTGACCCAGCACACGGGTTTGCCACCGCGTGGTAGCGACGGCAGCAAACCGTGGGACAAGCGCGAAGAGGCCAAGGCGGCGGCCCAGGCTCGTCGCGAGCAAACCGCCCGCGATAGCCGTGGCAATGCTGCCAGCAAGGGCAAGAAGAAACCGAGCCGCCAGCCGGTTATTCCCCGCTAGGCGCGCGCGGCTGTTCAGGCAACCGCACCGGCCCTGTTGTGTCAGAGGCCGGTAGCGGCCCTTCGTAAACACTGAAACGGTCAACGGGAAAACGCTGCCGATACCTGCTGATCAGCGTGGTACAGCTTTCACAGGTGGGGAATCGGGTGAACAGTGTCGCCTGCGTCACATCGCTCAGGTTTACTTCGGTGCGCTCAAGGTGCGCCAAGATATTGCGTTCCGAATCCAGTTGGCGCGTATTGTAGTTGCCAGAGGTCAACTGGCTGGGCTTCGACAGGTCAGGCAGATGCAGCAAGCTTTCCTCACCCGGCTTGCCGCCGGCACCCTGGCAACTGATATAGCGGGTTCCGTCTTCAGCACGCCAGGGCAGCGCAGGGTCTGTACCCTGGCCCAACAGGCGCTTGCCCAGTGCCAGCTCTGACTTGCGGCGGCTGCCACCGGAGCCGCTGTAGTACACAGTGTGTGGCTGACCCTCTCCGTACTCCACTACCACGAACGCGATGTTTTTCCCTTTCGGAGGAGCGTCGGCCATGGTGCCAGGGTCCAGTACCCGCTGGGCATCGAAGGGAGTGGCGGGCTCTGTCAGTCGGTTGAGGTGTGTAGCGATCATGGCACGCACCGCTTCGGGCGTTTGGGCAGTCAGCGGGTGTGTATAGTCGCTTGTGGCAAAACGGCGTGCCTGTACGGTAAAGCTTTGACGTTGGCACCGGTTGAAAAAGGCCGCCTCTGCAGCGGTTGTGTTCAGGGCATACCGTTGCAGCAGCGACAGGTCGATCCTGTGCCCGCCTTGGGCGATAGATTGCTCGACCTGCTCAAGATGATCCTGTGCAATGTCGAGGCCCCGGTTACGGATATGAATATTTGCATCCCAGCTTCCCGTATAAAGCAGCTTGAGCTCATCGGCCTCGGTCAGTGCCTCGGGGTGGGGCGAGTTCCCTTCTGGCAGTTTGCGCAAGGGAACAGGGCCGGCTTCGGTCGAGATGGTTCCGTGATAATAGACACCGTCGTCCACGCACGTGACCAAATGAAATTGATCACTTTCGATATGCTTCACTTTCACGGCCGATAGCAGGCGACGGTCTGCCACCTCGCCAGCGATACCGTCAGGCACCTGGATACGAAGGAAAATATCATTACCCGTGATGATCTCAGCCGAGATGTCGCTGTAATAATCTGCCCAGGTCAAAGGCTTCACTACGTGCGCCTTGCCGCTACGCACCTCTTGAAGCGCCCGGCTATCCACAAAGCGGCCAGTGGAGGTTGGAATGACCTTGCGTTGGTCGAACCACTCAACGGGGCCATTCGAAACCACGTCGCCTGCTTTGAGCTCGGTAAAGGGCTCTGTTGTCCGCTCTCCAGAGGGCCTGCATACCAAGGCAGGCAATTGTCGGGCGACCCGGCAGCGCCCTCTAAGCAGCGGGCGCTCGAAGGGGGGCCGCGCCTGAACAAACGTGGCGGCACCCGTAGGCGTGGCCTCTTGCAGCCGATAGTAACGGCCCGAGCATTCCAGCCAGGTGTCATCCCCCCACCTAATCCATCGCTTGGGCAAGGCGGGCGCGGGGTCGGGCAGGTAACGCAGGCCATCGCGCGTTATCACTGGCAATGCCAGAGGGAGCCGACCAAGGCGCCCCCTGTCGTCCACGGTATCCAGTGAGGGGCCGTAGGGATTGCCGGTATAGGCATCCACGTGCCTGATCTCTCTGGCGTTACTCGTTCGCAGCCGGCCAGTCATCGCTAAAACCGTGCGCCCATCTTCGAAGCGTTGCACGGAGCGGTCGGGATAGGCCCAAGGCGCCTGGTCCGCACGGCTACCTACGCTAGCAGCGTCCGACAGTGGCCCAAGTTGCCGGGCAGCCCGACGTAGCGCCGCGCGGTGGTTAAGCCGAACAGTTGCGATGAGCGCGACGTCGGCCACAGGCGTCATAGCGTCGTGGCTTGCCCCGATAGCCACACTGTCATCCAGCGCTTCACGAGCAGCATTGCGCAGGCGAGGCAAAAGCGCCCTGGCGGCGCTTCGCGTGCCTCGGCGCAAAGATAAGCTGAGAAAGCGAAGGGTCAGGGCGCTGAGCCGTCCTAGCGTGCCCAAGGTGACCACGTCGGCGAGCAGCCCCAGTACGCCCAGTAGCACCAGCCAACTGGATTTTTCTTCGTGCCCTTCCCTGATTGTTTCGACGGATGACCAGAACGGCACCAGCGCCTTTACGGCCTCGGGTATACCTTGTTGGGCCTCAAGCGTGAGGGTGCCCTGTGCTTGCTTGTAAAACGTGCCCAGGTACGTCTGTGTCTGAAGTGCGCATTGTTTGGCAATGGCCGTGGCGTTTCGGAAAACAGGCAGGCTGGAGCTGTACGTCGGGAGCTTGGCCACTGGCACCAGCCACCCGTCGAAGGTAGCGCGAGGTGAAGGTACCCCGCCTCGGGAAAACGCTTGCCAGTCAAAAGGCAGTGTTTGCTCTGCGTGTAAATGCCAGTTTCGTTCAAGCGTTGGGGAGGAAAGGTGGAGGCCCCTGTGCACCTGGCACCATCCGGCCCAAGGCAGGATAGTGTAGTGCCATATACCCTCATTGGTTTCTATTTGAAGGACCATACCGAGTGCAGCTACTTCTGGAGGCCCATCCGGGGCAGGGCGCTTGGCCAATTGGTAGAGGGTTACTTCATGATGTTCGAGGCGTAGGCGATCGTTAAGGGGAAGGTCGTCGGTCAGGGCCCGCACCATGACCTCGATACCGTTGCTGATATTGGTTTTCCAACTCAGGAACGCTTGCTCGAAGCGCGCTCCGATGTCTGGAAGGTCAACTGCATTGCACCAAGGCTCGTAGAGTTTGCCGTTGTGGCCTCTGATCAAGGCAGGTACACGCGCGGGGTCCGGGCCAGCGGCTTCCCCTGTAATGATGGCCTCCAGCGCCGGCACACCCGCCTGGGCGAACAGGCTCTGGCGTTCACGGCCCCTGGCATTTACGAAGCGCATGCCTGGGTCGATGCCACGCTGGCGCAAGGTTTCCAGAGCCATGGCTATGCGCCTGGGCATTGGCTGTTCCAGCGCCAAGGTAGCCTTCTCCAACGACGCAACACGCATGAGGAAACGGCGCCGTGCATTGGCCAGGCTGGCCACGGCAGGCAATCGATAAATACGCTGGTTGGCTCTGCGCCAGTGCTCAAGCCCTAAAACCAAAGCATCGGCCAGGGCATTTGCCGATGCTTCGTCGGGCGAAACCTCAGACAGCCGAGCAGGCAATTGCAATGCGTCAGCAAAAGACAAGTACGTGGCAGCCCCCGGGGTGATTGATTCTGCAAGTGCCACCCCTTGGGACAGCAGAACAAAGGAACCGCTCGTCAGCCAGGCCAGTTCAGCAGGCAGGCCCAGCACACCGAGCTGAGCAGGTGCATGGCTGCCTAGCAAAAAGCGTATAAGGCCAAAGGTTTCAGCCGTACAGCCGGCCAGCGAAGGCATCAGATGATATTGCATTGCCTCGAACAGGTCGCTTACACGAAGCCCAGTCATGGCGTGCGAATAAAAGTCAAAGCCGTGAATGTCTCCTTGGGGGTCTAGCGTCCAAGGTAACACCAGCGTCAGCAAGGCCAGGTCATGAACCGTGCAGGCCATAGCCCGAGGGCGCTCGTTGTCCCAGCCCAGGGTTTGGCCAAACAGGCGCAGCAGCGTTTGCGCGGTGTCATTGCACAGCACGCGTAACAGCCCAGTCAGGGGATAGTCCATCAACGTGCCCGCGCCTTGCTGGCCGCCGGCCTCATTGAGCAGCCTGCTTACCAAGGGGTGGGGCCCCTCGGCCAGTTGGGGCAGAGCGCGAAGCTTCTGGATTTCTACGTCATCCAGAAGGCTCAGCAGGCTGTGATGCGCCGAATGCAGCAGGTAACGCAAGCGTCGTTCTCGCTCCAGGCGAAGGGCCTCTAGCAATAGGGTGACCTGAACAGCACGTTCGCCGGTGTACCCGGTATAGCGTTTGAGCAGAACGCTCAACTCCGCTTCCCGACGCCGCACCTGTGGCCGCCCCTGCTTATCCAGATAAAAGCTAAAGGTCACGATGCGACGCTTGCGCAATTCATGTGCTTCAAGGCGCTCTACAGCGGGAAGGTGGCTTATGGCGGTTTCCAGTTCATACAGAGTCTCATCTCGCCAGTGTGCAAACAGGTCAATCAGGCGCATCGGTGGTCTATGCATGTGGCTGCTCCTTTTTCATGGAGCAAGCATTCAATGCAAGTCGGCCACCTGCGGGTGTTATATACGTCCTCGTATAGTGTTGAGGGGGATGTGCCCAGCAGGCAAGATAGGCCGCTTAATCATCGTGATACAGCAGGTTCCCCTAGGGCGCCGGCCAATTGTCTGGAGTGTATGTATGTTGTGGAAAGCCTTGTTCGCCAGCCTGCTTGGCCTGGCTGCCGTTCCTGCACTAGCAGCCCAGTGCGAAGTTACCGTGGACTCTACCGACCAGATGACCTTTAACCAGAAGGCTCTGACCGTGAGCAAAAGCTACAAAGCGTTCAAGGTGACCCTCACTCACTCTGGCACCTTGCCAGTACAGGTGATGGGCCATAACTGGGTACTCACCAAGACCGCTGATATGCGGGACGTCGCCAGCGACGGCATGAGCGCAGGTGCAGATAAGGGTTACCTCAAGCCTGAAGACACCCGAGTGATTGCCCATACCCGAATGATTGGTGCAGGCGAGCAGGACAGTGTCACCTTCGATGCGTCCGCCCTTGACCCTGCCGGGCAGTACACCTTCTTCTGCAGCTTCCCTGGCCATATCGCCATGATGCAAGGCGCGCTTAAGATCGCGGATTAACCTCAAGCACACCGGCCCTGCGGAGGCGCCTGCTTACATTACCTTGAACACATGCCGCAGGTAAGACACGAAATTCGGGTCACGGCATTGTGTCTTGGCGGCCTCGTCCGAGATCTTGGCAACAGGCTGGCCGTTACAGCTGGTCATCTTCAGCACCATGCTCATGGGCTTCACGCCGTCGAGGTCGCACGTAAGGTTAGTGCCGATGCCGAAACTCACATTGATACGCCCGCGCAATACGCGGAACAGGTTTAGTGCCCGGGGCAGGTCCAGGCCATCGGAGAACACCAGCGTCTTGGTCATAGGGTCAATGCCGAGCTTGCGGTAGTGGGCGATGGCTTTTTCGGCCCATACCACCGGGTCACCCGAATCGTGGCGCAGGCCGTCGAACAGCTTGGCAAAGTACAGGTCGAAATCGTTGAGGAAGGCATCCATGGTAATGGTGTCGGTCAACGCGATACCCAGCAGGCCCCGGTACTCGCGCACCCAGCAGTCCAGGGCTGCGATCTGGCTGTCGATCAGCCGAGGCCCTAGTTGCTGGTGCGCCATTACCCATTCGTGCGCCATGGTGCCCAAGGGCTTAAGGTCATACTTGCGTGCCAGGTACACATTGCTGGTGCCTACGAACCGCGCCGGAAACTCGGCTTTCAACAGCCGCACCACTTCATCCTGTACGCCGAAGGAAAAGCGCCGGCGTGTACCGAAATCTGCCACCTGCAGGCCTGCCAACTCGTCCACCGTGGCGTTAGCCACCAGCCAGTCGAATTTGCGGTACAGGGCGTCCCGGGCCTTTTGTAGCGTGACCTGCGGGTGCAAGGCACGGTTGCGTACCTCGCTGATCATGGCTAGCACCGGCACCTCGAACAGAATCACGTGCAGCCAAGGCCCTTTGAGTCGGATAAACAACTCATTGTGTTCGATACCGATCTGAACGTAGCGCAAGTTGAAGCGGAACAACCCCAGGAAGCGCAGGAAATCCGGCTTCATGAAGTTGATGTTCTCCAGGAAGGCCGTTTCCTCGTCAGACAGGCTCAGCTCGCACAGGCGCTCCATTTCGTGCCGCAGCATTTGAAGGTAGGGCCGCAGGTCTTCACCGTTGCGGCAACGAAACTCCCATTCCACATCGGTATTAGGGTAGTTGTGCAGCACAGCCTGCATCATCGACAGCTTGTACAGGTCGGTATCCAGCAATGACTGAATAAGGGCAGGGCCAAAGGGTGAATCAATCATCAAGGGCTCCAGGTAGGCCAATGCCGTTCAGACAGCGGGCTATGCAAAAAGTCGAGCAGGGCTGGCAGCTTTGTATGTCATTCGCAATGGTGCGTGGTGTAGCGCCTGCGCACCGCCATTGTGCACTTCCGTTACGCTTGTTGTTACGCCCGGGTTGCGCTGGCTTGTGGGTGATGGTTGCTCCGTAACTGTTGTGCCGGTTGCTCCTGGCCATTGCCATGGTACTACTTGCCGTGCTGCAGACGGTTGCACGTCCCACAGCCACGCCTCTTTGCCACCCTTTCTGAAAACCTGTGCTAAGACTTTGAGCGTACCGAAAAAATGATGGCACGCTGCTTGCTCTGAGCAGAGCGCTGAAGTTGTAGTGCCAACCAAAATAATGTTCAGGAGCACCACCTCATGTCGCAGACGTTTTCCAAGAAAGGCATTCTGGCCCTGGCTGTTGCTACCGCCATGGGCGTTGCGTCTTATGCTCAGGCTGATGTGAAGATAGGTGTTGGCGGTCCTATGACCGGCGCTAACGCTTCATTCGGCGAACAGTACATGAAAGGCGCACAGGCAGCGGCGGATGCCATCAACGCTGCTGGCGGCGTGAACGGAGAGAAGATTGTGCTGGTGGCAGGCGATGATGCCTGCGAGCCTAAACAGGCCGTAGCCGTGGCCAACCGCCTGGTAGACCAGGACAAGGTCATTGGCGTGGTAGGGCACTTCTGCTCATCCTCTACCATCCCGGCTTCTGAGGTGTACGCTGATGCAGGCGTGATCGCTATCACGCCTGGCTCGACCAACCCCACCGTGACAGAGCGTGGCCTGGCAACCATGTTCCGCATGTGCGGCCGCGATGATCAGCAAGGTGTTGTAGCGGGCGACTACATCGTGGACATGCTCAAGGCCAAGAAAGTGGCCGTGATCAACGACAAGGACACCTACGGCAAGGGCTTGGCCGATGCGACCTCGGCTCAGCTCAAGAAGCGCGGCGTGACGCCTGTATTGGAAGAAGGCCTGACCCGTGGCGAGAAAGACTTCAGCGCCTTGGTGACCAAAATTCGCAGCACCGGTGCGGAAGTGGTGTTCTTCGGCGGCCTGCACCCAGAGGCGGGCCCTCTGGTTCGCCAGATGCGTGAGCAGGGCCTGAAAGATGTGAAATTCGTGTCCGATGACGGCATCGTGACCGATGAACTGGTGACCACTGCCGGTGGCGCGCAATACGTCGATGGCGTGTACATGACCTTCGGCGCCGACCCCCGCCTGTTGCCTGATTCCAAAGCCGTGGTAGACGGGTTCCGCAAGAGCGGCTACGAGCCTGAAGGCTATACCCTGTATGCCTACGCCTCGTTGCAGGCGCTGGCCGCCGGGTTCAATGGCGCCAAGTCCAACAAGGGCGAAGACGCTGCCAAGTGGCTGAAGGCCAACCCAGTCAAGACCGTAATGGGCGAGAAAACCTGGGACAGCAAGGGCGACTTGAAAGTGTCGGACTACGTGGTGTACCAGTGGGGCTCAGACGGCAAATACAAGCAGCTCGAAAAACAAAAATAAGCGTTGTGGGCTGGCGTGCGGGCCTGCGCCCCACGCCAGTGCGTGCCTTACCCTGCCTGCGCAACATGACAGCCGGCCGTACCTCGTGGCACTTCCAGGGTACGGGTGGCTGGCGCGCTGATACGTTCACGAGAGTGCATGATGGACGGTATTTTCCTGCAGCAAATGGTCAACGGGCTGACCCTGGGGTCGGTCTACGGGTTGATCGCCATCGGCTACACGATGGTGTACGGCATCATTGGCATGATCAACTTCGCCCATGGCGACGTGTACATGGTCAGCTGTTACCTCTCGGCCATCGGGCTGGCCGTGCTGTCCTTTTTCGGCATCGAGTCTTTCCCTTTCCTGATCCTCGGCACGCTGATCTTTACCATCGTGGTCACGGGAGTGTACGGGTTTGTGATCGAGCGCGTGGCGTACAAGCCCTTGCGCAACTCCACACGCCTGGCACCGCTGATCAGCGCCATCGGCATTTCGCTGATCCTGCAGAACTACGTACAGATCAGCCAAGGGTCACGCCAGCAAGGCGTGCCTACGCTGCTTGAGGGCGGCTGGCGGTTCGAGGTCGGCTCCGGCTTCGTACAGCTGAGCTACACCAAGCTATTCATCATCATTGCTGCCTTCGTAGGCATGGCGGTGCTGACCTACATCATCAAGTACACCAAGCTGGGCCGCATGTGCCGGGCCACCCAGCAAGACCGCAAAATGGCTTCTATCCTGGGCATCAACACCGACCGGGTGATCTCCTACGTGTTCATCATCGGTGCGGCCATGGCGGCACTGGCTGGTGTGCTGGTGACCATGAACTACGGCACCTTCGATTTTTACGCAGGCTTCATCATCGGTATCAAGGCCTTCACTGCGGCTGTGCTCGGGGGCATCGGCTCATTGCCCGGCGCCATGCTGGGCGGGTTGATCCTGGGGGTAGCTGAATCGCAGTTCTCCGGGCTTGTGAACTCTGACTACAAAGACGTGTTCAGCTTCGGCCTGCTGGTGCTGATACTGATCTTCCGTCCCCAAGGCCTGCTGGGTCGCCCACTTGTGGCGAAGGTGTGACCATGTCTTCTGCGATCAATAAACCTGTCAACCTCAAGAAAAGCGTCATTGATGCGATCGTGGCCGGCCTGCTGGCGCTGATCGTGTTCGGCCCTGTCGTGGGTATTGTGCTCGACGGCTATGGCTTCAACCTGCAGCCGGCCCGCACCGCCGTGATTGTGGCCATTGTGATGGCCGGGCGTTTCCTCCTCAGCCTGTTCCTGCAAACCCCGAGCGGCCTGCGTATTGCGCAAGGTTTCGAGAGCAGCGGGGGCGGCGTACATGTGCTGGCCCCGGACTACAAGTCCCGCCTGCGCTGGATCATCCCGCTGTTAATCGTGGTTGCGCTGGTGTTCCCGGTGTTTGCCAACAAGTACATGCTCACCGTGGTCATTCTGGGCTTGATCTACGTGCTGCTGGGGTTGGGGTTGAACATTGTGGTGGGCCTGGCCGGCCTGCTGGACCTAGGGTACGTGGCCTTCTACGCCATCGGGGCTTACGGCCTGGCTTTGGGTTACCAGTACCTGGGCCTGGGCTTCTGGTCAGCATTGCCATTGGCGGCTATTGCAGCAGCCCTGGCGGGGTGCATCCTGGGCTTCCCGGTGTTACGCATGCACGGGGACTACCTAGCGATCGTGACACTGGGCTTTGGTGAAATCATCCGCCTTGTGCTGAACAACTGGCTGGATTTCACTGGCGGCCCTAACGGCGTGCCAGTCCCTTCGCCTACGATCTTCGGCCTTGAGTTCGGACGTCGCGCCAAGGACGGTGGTATCCCCATCCACGAATATTTCGGCTTCGAATACAACGGGGACCTGAAATTCCTGTTTATCTACGCCGTGCTGTTCCTGGTGGTAATGCTGGTGCTGTACGTCAAGCACCGCCTGACCCGCATGCCGGTAGGGCGTGCATGGGAAGCCTTGCGCGAGGATGAGATCGCCTGCCGTGCCATGGGCCTCAACCATGTGCTGGTCAAGCTGTCTGCCTTTACCATTGGTGCTTCCACGGCAGGCCTGGCCGGTGTGTTCTTCGCCAGCTATCAAGGCTTTGTGAACCCCACCTCGTTCACCTTCTTCGAGTCGGCACTGATACTGGCCATTGTGGTACTGGGTGGCATGGGCTCTACAGTCGGCGTAGTCATTGCAGCCTTCGTATTGACCGTGACACCTGAGCTGTTGCGCAGCTTTGCCGAGTATCGGGTGCTGCTGTTCGGCATCCTTATGGTGTTGATGATGATCTGGCGGCCACGCGGGCTTATCCGTATCAGCCGTACCGGGGTAATGCCGCGCAAAGGAGTGGCGCCATGAACGACGATATCATTCTGTCTGTCGAGCACCTGATGATGCAGTTCGGCGGTATCAAGGCGCTAAGCGACGTCAACCTGCAGGTCAAGCGCAACTCCATCTTTGCCCTGATCGGGCCGAACGGCGCAGGCAAGACTACCGTGTTCAACTGCCTTACAGGCTTTTACAGGGCCAGTGGCGGCCGCATCCAGCTCAATGCCCGCAAGGGCAGCGTAGAAGTGATCAAGTTGCTGGGCGAGCCGTTCAAGGCGTCGGACTTCGTGGCCCCCAACCGCTTCTTCAGCCGGCTGTACTACAAGATGTTCGGCGGTACTCACTTGGTGAACCGCGCGGGCCTGGCCCGGACGTTCCAGAACATTCGGCTATTCAAGGAAATGTCGGTGGTGGAAAACCTGCTGGTCGCCCAGCACATGTGGGTCAACCGCAACATGATCGCCGGCATTCTCAACACGCCTGGCTACCGCAAGGCCGAAGCGCGTGCGTTGGAAACCGCGTTCTACTGGCTGGAAGTGGTAGACCTGGTGGATTGCGCCAACCGCCTGGCCGGTGAGCTGTCCTACGGGCAGCAACGCCGGCTGGAGATTGCCCGCGCCATGTGTACCAGGCCCCAGGTGATCTGCCTGGATGAGCCGGCTGCAGGCTTGAACCCGCAGGAAACCGAAGCGCTGAGCGGGATGATCCGCCACCTGCGGGACCACCACGACATGACCGTGGTATTGATCGAGCACGACATGGGCATGGTAATGAGCATTTCCGACGATATCGTGGTGCTGGATCACGGCAACGTGATCGCGGTAGGCAAGCCGGAGCAGATCCGCAATGACCCGAAAGTGATCGCAGCCTACCTAGGTGCCGACGAGGAGGAGCTGGTATGACCGCCCCTATTCTGGAGCTCAAGGCCATCGATGTGTTCTATGGGCCTATACAGGCTTTGAAGCAGGTATCGATGCACATCAACCCTGGCGAGACTGTCAGCCTGATCGGCTCCAACGGCGCAGGCAAGTCCACGCTGCTGATGTCGATCTTCGGCCAGCCACGTATTGCGGCAGGGCAGATCTTCTACCAAGGCACCGACATCGGCCAGAAGTCCTCCCACTACATTGCCTCAAATGGTATTGCCCAGTCGCCGGAAGGGCGACGGGTATTTCCGGACATGTCGGTGGAGGAAAACCTGATGATGGGCACTATTCCCATTGGTGACAAATACGCCGGTGACGACATGCAGCGCATGTTCGACCTGTTCCCGCGGCTCAAGGAACGGCGTAATCAACGGGCCATGACCATGTCCGGCGGCGAGCAGCAGATGCTAGCCATCGCGCGTGCCTTGATGAGCCGCCCCAAGCTGTTATTGCTGGACGAGCCTTCCCTGGGACTGGCCCCTATTGTGGTGAAGCAGATCTTCGCCACGCTGCGGGAGCTGGCTAAGTCTGGCATGACCATCTTTCTGGTAGAACAGAACGCCAACCATGCGTTGAAGCTCTCGGACCGAGCGTACGTGATGGTCAACGGGCAGATCCGCTTGAGTGGCACAGGGCAGGAACTGCTGTCCAACGACGACGTGCGTAATGCCTACCTAGGCGGGCACTGACATAGCGGGCGTCCTTCTGAGCCGGCTTGAAAATGTGGAAAACATTTTTCGGCCGGCTTTGGAATGTGACAGAAGGCCACATTTCCATAGCGCCTATCACCCCTGCCTTTTAGCCCCCAGCCGCCGTGGACCAGGCTGTTGATAACCTGGGTGTGTAACGCTAGAGGCCGCGTGCCACGTGGCTTTCAAGCGATTGATCAAAAAACGTACTGCAGCCCCTGCTAGCTTCTATTGCTACCTTGTCAAGGCTTGACAGATGATGGGCGGGCGAGTAAGTGGCCTGTGGATAACTCTGTGGGAAACCTTTGGAAACGACGCTGTAGAGGCCGTATTCAGCGCCTTGAGTCGGTTCGTTGTACAGAGCAAATTATTTTTGGGGCTCGGCCCGAAAGGAAATTTGCCTCGGCCAATTGTGTCCATGGCGCGCGGCGGGCATGCTGAGGTCCCTACTTATCTATCGTTTGGCCGATTCGCTGGCACCTTAGGAGAACCTAATGACTTCCACCGTCTTTATCACTGGCGCCACGTCCGGCTTCGGCGAAGCCTGTGCCCGGCGCTTTGCCGAGGCCGGCTGGTCGCTCATCATCACGGGCCGTCGTGAAGACCGGCTTAACGCCTTGGCCGAAGAGCTGTCCGCCAAGGTAGAGGTGCTGCCATTGGCCGTGGACGTTCGAGACCGCAAAGCCATGGAGGCGGCCATTGGTGGCCTGCCAGCGCAGTTCTCCACCCTGACTGCCTTGGTGAACAATGCGGGCCTGGCCTTGGGCAATGATCCAGCGCCTTCGTGTGACCTGGACGACTGGGAAACCATGGTCGATACCAATATCAAGGGCTTGCTGTATACCACCCGGCTGCTCCTGCCTCGGCTGATCGCCCATGGTAAAGGCGCAGGTATCGTCAACCTGGGCTCAGTAGCCGGTAGCTACCCTTATCCGGGCAGCCATGTATACGGGGGCACCAAGGCGTTCGTGAAACAGTTCTCCCTGAACCTGCGCTGTGACCTGCAGGGCACGGGTGTGCGCGTAACGGACCTGGAGCCTGGCATGTGTGAGAGCGAGTTCTCACTGGTGCGCTTTGGTGGGGACAAGGCGCGCTATGACGCGACCTACGCTGGCGTCGAACCCCTCCAGCCCCAAGACATTGCTGACACCATTTACTGGATTCTCACCCAGCCGGCCCACATCAATGTGAACCGCCTGGAAGTGATGCCAGTGAACCAGGCTTGGGCGGGCTTTGCGGTCAACCGCCAGAATTGAGCGCGCTAGCCAAGGCCGCCAGGCAGGTGTAGAGGTGGTAGGGCGTGGTGGATGGCATGTCATGCCGGCTCACGGCGCCTGCGGCGTCCCTGCATTCGAACCAGCCTGCAGGGCGCAAGAACTGGGCTTGCAGGTGCTGCAAGCCAGCCTTCAGCGCATCGTCGCTATGTGGGAGCAGGGTGAGCGCGCGGAGGTATTCGGCCTGTGCCCAGATGCGACGGGTGCCGTCCAGCAAGGTGCCGTCAGCCTTGAGTGTGGCGCATACAGCCCCGTCGCGCAGCCCTTGCTGCTGTGAGCGCACCATCGCCTCAGCCATGTCGGCTGCCAGGGCATGTGTGCTCAGCCGCGCGGATGAGGCCAGCAGGTAGAACCATTCGAACTGGTGGCCAGGCTCATACCAGTTGTCCACGGCGGTGAGTGGCTTCTCCAGCAGCACGCCGTGCTGCGGGTCAAAGAACTGCTTGTGCATGCCATTGCACAGGTCCAGCAGCGCCGCGTGCGTTGCCGCCTCCGGGCGGACCTCAAGGCTGGCCAGGAACGCTTCGGCCAAATGCATTAGAGGGTTCTGCAGCGGGCCTTGCCCCAGGCTGGACCAGTCTTGGGCCAGGCAGGCTTCGTACAACCCATGGTTGATCGAGAACCGTTGCACGGCTGCCAAGGCTTGGTCCAAGCACGCCTGCGCGGCCGGCTCGCTGCGCAGGTAATGGGCGCAGGCGAACACGATAAACGCGTGGGTGTATAGGTCTTTGCGGGTGTCCAGAGGTTGGCCATGGGCATCGACGCTATAAAACCAGCCACCCTGGACGGGGTCAGCGAAATGCCGGTTCAATGAATCGAACAGTTGCCTGGCGCGTTGGGCCGCACCTGGGCGCTTGCCCAGGGAGGTAAACACGAACAGCTGTCGCGCACAGGCCATGGCCCGATAACGCTGGGCTGGCAAAGGCTGGTGCTGTTCATCCAGGGCCTCGTAGGGCAGCTGAAGGTCGGCGTTCCAACCTGGCCCTTCCCACAAAGGAACGATGCCAGTGAGAAAATGTTCCCACACCAAGGTGTAGGTAGCGGCAAGCTGAGGGTTCACGCAGGAGGCAGGCATGGACGGCTTCATGGGGCGGCAAATGCGCGCCACTCTAGCAGAAAACCAAGGCCAGGTCGGCACACTTGGCAGGCGCCACAGCCCCGTGGGTGCCGGCCTTGGCCACGCATAGGGCTACGCTGCCAGCAGATACCCCCCAGCAATGGCTGCCGCTGCACCTGCCAGGCGCACCAGGGGCGCAGCTGCATGGGGCAGCCAGCGGACAACGGCGTAGCCTGTGGCATGTAAGGCGGCCGTGACACCAATGAAGCCGGCCGCATAGGCCCAGGCGCTGGACATGGCCGGCAGCTCAAGGCCATGAGCCATGCCATGGCACAGTGCAAAGCCTGCGGTGGCTACCATTGCCAGCGACAGCGGCGGGCGCACGGCCAGCGCCACAGCCAGGCCCAGCGCCAGTACCGAGGCTGCAATTCCGCTTTCCAGGCCCGGCAGTTCTACACCGGCAAAGCCCAGGCCGCCACCTGCCAGCATGGCGACCAGGAACGTGCAGGGCAGTGCCCAACGCCCGCGGCCTTCCTGCTGGGCCGCCCACAGGCCTATGGCAACCATGGCCAGCAGGTGGTCCAGGCCACTGAGCGGGTGGCTGGCGCCGGCCAGCAGGCCCTGGCCATGGCCGGGGTGGGCGAATGCCATGGTGGGCAAGGCAAACAGAGCAAGCGTGGCGATCAACTGCTTACGGGTCATAACGGCTTCCTTATGGTCAGGCTGCGTTCAGCAGGCCTTGGCGTTCGATAAAGGCGATAATGGCGTCCAGCCCCTGGCCGGTTTTCTGATTGCTGAACACAAAAGGCTTCTCGCCGCGCATCTTGCGCGTGTCCCGGTCCATGCTGTCCAGTGACGCGCCTACCAGGTCTGCCAGGTCGATCTTGTTGATGACCAGCAGGTCGGATTTGCAGATGCCCGGGCCACCCTTGCGCGGCAGCTTGTCCCCGGCCGATACGTCGATCACGTACACCGTCAGGTCCGACAACTCAGGGCTGAAGGTGGCCGAAAGGTTATCCCCACCGGACTCCACCAGAATCAGGTCCAGCCCAGGAAACCGCCGGTTCAGCTGGTCCACAGCTTCGAGGTTGATGGAGGCGTCTTCGCGAATGGCGGTGTGCGGGCAACCGCCGGTTTCCACGCCAATAATCCGCTCGGGTGCCAGTGCCTGGTTGCGCACCAGGAAGTCCGCGTCCTCGCGGGTATAGATGTCATTGGTGACCACCGCCAGGTTGTAGCGCTCACGCAGGGCCAGGCACAAGGCCAGGGTCAGCGCCGTTTTGCCGGAGCCCACAGGGCCGCCGATACCGACTCGCAAGGGTTGGGTGTTCATGCAGTTCTCCTAGGATCTGAACAGGCGGCTGTACTGGCGTTCGTGGGCCATGCTGGCCAACGCCAGGCCGAACGGGGCGCTGCCGATGTGGGTAGGGTTCAAGGCGCAGGTAGCGCACCGGGCGTGCTCCAGTGCCGGCAGCAGTTCGCTGGTCAATTGCTGGGCGGCCTGTTGGCCCAGTGGCAAGGTCTTCATCAGTACCGCCAACTGGTTCTCTAGCCAACCCCAGAGCCAGGCTGCCAGGGCGTCTTCCGGAGAAAGGCCCCATGCCCTGGCAGCCAGTGCCCAGCCGAGTGCCATATGGGGCTCGTCCATGTGGTCAAGCAAAGCGCGCGCGGCACTGTCCAGTTCGGGGAGCCCCAACAATAGCTGTTTGAGCGAATAGCCCATTTGCCGGCTTTCCAGATGCAGCTCCCGGGTTTCCCGGCTGGCACGGTGTTCTTCACTTCGCTGCTTCAAGGCAGGCCAGTCTTCGTCGGCTGCCAGCCGACAATGGGCTAGAAGCACAGGGCCATCGAACCGGCACAGGTTCAGTTCAAGCTGGTCGCGCAGCCAAGTGGCGGCCGTGGCTCGGCACCGCACGTGACCTGCCTCTACCGCCATCTCCAGCCCTTGGGAGTAGCTATAGCCGCCAATGGGCAGTTGCGGGCTGGCCAGGCGCAGCAGTGCCCACGCGTTGGTCACCGTGCGGCGCCGAACTG
>Ga0268349_1000087_pt1 | contig 18779 bp, 29 predicted proteins | sample G5R2_MAIN_18SEP2_FD_190164 | JGI IMG/M metagenome (GOLD analysis project Ga0268349, IMG submission 190164) | Phyllosphere microbial comminities from switchgrass, GLBRC, Michigan, United States - G5R2_MAIN_18SEP2017_LD1 | ecosystem: Host-associated > Plants > Phyllosphere > Phylloplane/Leaf...
CCAGAACGTGTTGCCGCCTCACTGGGCTAGCCCGATGGTTGTTATGGCTGACCGTTCGTGGCATTGGCCTGGTTTGTATGCGTCGAACAGTATCAATTTGACGAACCAGTACGATCACCCGTCGCGGTCTATCAGCTTTACGGTTACCCCGGATCAGACGTATTACGCGCGTATCGACCACCGGCAGTCCCACATCCAACCCGTGCCGCCGGATCACAAGCTTTACGTGGGTTGGTCTGGTACGCGATCTGGTACCACTGGTCTTGTCGTGGAAGCTCACCGCAAGGATGGTACCGGGTTTGATGTGACGACAGTTGCCCCGTTTGATATTGCGGGTGCGCAGCGTATTGGTTCGACCGGTTTTGATGGTGCAATTTACGACTACGTTCAGATGTATTGGGGCGGCGGTACTGGCGTTGTGGGTGTTGCTAGCGCGATGGCTCAGCTTTGGCCGTCCATGTATGTTCCTAATACGAATGGCGGGCAGGCGGGTCGCCACATTGAGGGCATGGGGATCACGGGTTGCGCTTTCGCTTCTGATGCGAACGTTGAAACGTATGAATTCTTGGATGCTTCCATCGGCGCGCCGCGACACTACAAGGGTTTGGCGTTTACGCTTGCTGAAGTGGGGGCGTGGGCTTAATGGCTGAATTGGAAATCAAAGACCCGACAAGACCTTCTACCCGCTTCGACCCGACGTATCCTCGCATTGGGGATGTGAAAGAGGGTTGGTCGGTTGATGGTGACGATCTTCCTTTCGCTATTGGCGATAGTGGTGGCGGTACGGGTTCGGTTTCTTTCTCCACGGCTAAGCGGGGTAAAGAGTCTGACCTTATTATTGCGCGCGACTTTGCGGCAAATCGGCATGTCGGTAAGATCAACAGCTTCACCCTCACCGGTACCGGCATGGGTGTTTCTACTGACACCGTTTACGAGCGGATGGTTGCTGAGCGTACCGCGCCTCCGAGTGTCCTGGGTAGCACCATTGTTGACTATGGTGTCTCGGAGCAGGGGCTTGTTGCGCCTACGCAGTACAACGATATCGGCCTGTCTCCATTTGGGGATATGGTTGCCGCTCAGCGCTTTCCGTCTTCGGGCTTGTGGTTCTTCTCGGCCTCAGGATTCTTGTTTCGGAACGAACCACTTGGTGGTTACACGGTTGCTGTTACTGCTTCTAACGAGGCGTATACGCTGACCGGTATCCAACTGCGGAGATATAGCACGGGTGGTTCGCTGCTCGGTTCTTACGCGTTTACGGGTGGCGATCTTATCCGCTGGTCACCGTGGAATAACAAGTTGTATGTGGCGACGTTCTCGAATAACACGATCCGTCGTATCAGTTTGACGGGTGTTGTTGAGGCGACTTTTGGCGGCAATGGTACTGGTAACGGGCTGTTTAGTACGCTCGCTGATTTCACGATTGATAACAGCGGCAACATTTACGCTTTGGATGCGACTAACAATAACAGTGTCGCCCGGGTTCAGAAGTTCACTGCTGCGGGCGCGTACGTGATGCAGTGGGGTGCGCCGTCTACTTCTTATGGCGTGTGGGGCGGTTTCCGTTTCCCTCGTAAGATCAGTTACACGGGTTCCGACATTGCGGTTGTGAATGGTCGCGAGAAGCAATACTTCAACACCATCGGCACTACCCCCGTGCAGCATCCGAAGGTTTCTCCGTTGAATGTTGCCCCGTTGGCGGGCGATATTTACGATGCTTACGCTTACCAAGAGAACCAAAATATCAGTGTTCTGTCACATGCCAGCGGTTTGCGGCGTTCGTTCGGTGCGGTTCCGAGGCTGTCGAACTACTTCGAAATGATGGCGGGGTTGTCGCAGATTTATGGCGGCATCTTCTTCGCGGCAACGGACCGGAATATTGCTTATCTTGGGTGGACGGATAGCGTTTGGGAGAAGTTCAAGGAACTGTGCAGTGCCACGGGCCTGTCTAGTGGAATGAACACGGTTTCTAATCTTGCCGGTCAAGAGTATGCGTATATTCGTATCGCTAATTACAATGACACAACTCCGCTTGATTTGCCGGATACTTTTGGCGCGCCCAGTTTGAACGTTACCCTGTCGGGGGCGGCGCAGAAACTTCAGGTTACTTCGCAAAACACGCGGCTGACGGCCTTGAACGACACGGATTTGGTGTGGTCCGCCGAAACCGAGGGTCAGGTTATCGGTGTCGATGTGGGTACCGTGACGGAGCAAGATTTTAACATTCCCCACTCTTTGGTGTCGGTTGCGCCGAAGATGATTGAGTGGGAGTGGCCCGTTGCACCTTTCACGAATTCGGCCGTCAATACGTTCGTCGTGCTGGATTCCAATAACCGGCAGGTTTCGTACGGTACGTTTACTGATTACGGTGGAAGCGTCTCCGTTTCCCTGAACTCTCCCAGCAGCATCCGCGTTACTGTCGTGGGGCCTACTTCTGAGATTACCGATTACCCGGCACCGTACACTCTTTCGCAAGCAAACAAGCGGGGCGCGCTGAACATTGGCGGCACGGGTGTTCTGTCTGCGCCGACGAATGTTCAACTGTATACGGGCGCTGACCCGACAAAGGTTTCTCGCATTGCGGGGCCGAACATTGACAACATCTTCGTTACTGACGTTGGGCAGGCTTACGACCGTGGCGCATGGGCCTCAACCCAATACGCCGGGCCCATTATGACGCTGACGTGTTCCGTCAGAAGCGTGAGCCCTGTTGGTTTGCTGGGTGAACGTTACCGATGGAATAACCAGAGCTGGAAAGTTGTGAGCGTTTCGCAGTCAAGTGGGGCTAGCACTCTCACGATGAAACCCTATGCCATCGTAGATGAGATTGACGCTCTCTGGGCCGGTTACACGGTATCGGACTATGACACTTTTTGGGCCAACCACCTGACGGAGCAAGGCCGTGTTTACGATGCCGCCATTCGCCCGTTCGACTTCTACCCGCCAGCGGAGCCAATCGACCCAAACAAAACTGTATTCCCGGCAACCGATTTGTTCCCATCCGAAAGCTTGTTCCCCGCCTGATAGAATAGTAGTATTATGCCCAACTCTCAGCCTTATCTCGGATCGGATAAGTCTTGGGCGTTGGAAAAAGAGAGGGAAATAGCTGATCTGTACCGCCGCCTTGAGGCTTTAGAGTCTCAGGTTCGCGCGCTAAGTCAGCGGAGGTAGTATGGCAACAACATCACCGGATTCCGTCTATTTCCTGACGGGCACTCAACCGCAATCGCTTGAGAACTACTCGGCAACCCTCGCCTCATCCGTGCAGGGTGCCTTGGCATTGCGGGAGCGGTATTCGTTCGTGTGGGCCGATGCTACGGAGCAGGGTTCGCAGACGGGCATGGTGACCGGTTCGACGGGTTACCGTACCGATATCAAAACCGAGTACATTTACGAGAACAGCGCATGGCGACTGAAAACCCCGCACGCTGAATTCACGTCCACTATTACGGCGAACGACGGCGTTTGGACAAGCCTGGGGGGCCTGAACATGGATAGCGGTCTTTCGACTTCCACCGTGTTTGCTACGTCGCTTGGAAACAACGGTGGGCTTGTTATTACTGACCCCGGTATTTACTCTATCTCGACCTTTACGACCGCTAACGGGGCCACGGCTAACGTTACAACCGTGCAGATGAGCAGCGCGCTCAACCCCAACACGACAAGCGCCCGCATCATCCGTGGGCCTTTCGTGAACGGTGATGACACCGCTTCAATTGGTCTTCCTAACCTTCGGGTGGCCTCTTCGGGTTACACCGTGTATTTCAATATTCTGAATAACACTGGCGCTAGCCGTCAGATGGTCAACCGCATCCGGATTACGAGGATCGGCTAATGATTAACGAACTCAGCCTACCTTTCAACGGCCCCGTCTCTTCACCTTTTGGACGCCGTTGGCTTGAACTCCCCGGTCAACTCGGCTTCTGGAATGAGCATGAGGGTTGCGACTGGGGACGTAATACCGGTACCCCCGTTCGGGCCGCTGGCGATGGTGTCGTTTATGACAACGTATTTACGAGCCTCAAAGGCAATCAGCTTGGTATTCAGCACGCGAGCAACTACCGGACGCGCTACCACATGCTCCGCGACAAAGCCCTCTTCAAGGTCGGCCAACAGGTTCATGCCGGTGACATTATCGGTTACGTTGGCATGTCCGGTACCGCCGCGACTGGGCCGCACTTGCACTTCGAATTGCACTACAACAAGAAGCCTATCAACCCCACACTTTCCCTCAGCTACAACCCTGCAATCTTGGCGGGCGACACAAGCAAACCATTCCCCGAAGGAGACGATGATATGTCACAGGCAGATATCGAATGGATCAAATCAAAGCTTCAGGGCATTGACAACTCCATCAGTGACCCCGAAAAAGGTGTCCGCGTAAAAGCTACCCAGGCTGCGCAGAACTCTTCCGACGCACTGGCGGTTTCCAAAAACGTAGAAGCAATCGTAGCAAGCATTAGCAACGCAATCAACGACCCCAACACGGGCATTTTCAAGGTCACGAACGAGTCACTAGCCATTGTGCGCGAACTAGCGAAGAAAGCCAACAGCGGCGGCGTTGGCGCTGAAATCAACTTGGACGCCATCGCCAAGGCCGTAAACGATGACGCGGCAAAACGAATGTCATCATGATTGGAAACACATGTACCCCACGTTGAAAAAGAACTCCGAAACCGGCGAAAGCGTTCTGGTCGGTGAAGTTATCTGGCTTGAGAACAGCACCTACGATCAGGAATACCTCCGTGGCCGCGCATACGGTTGCCGCAAGCCCGGCGAAAAGACGACCACCGGAGCTGGCGGCGTTGACTACTTCGTTACCAAATACCCGAATGACATTTTGACGAACGCGGAGTACCAAGAGCTGAAACTTCAGACTCAAGCCCGCATCGCCTCTTTCAAGAAAACCGTTTAGTAAGCCGCCTTCCGGGCCAATCTGGGGAAACATGACTGGAACTCTTGACAATGGTCAAATGAGCGTAAAGCTTGACCTTATCCTTGACTCTATCAACGAACTGAAGCGTTCAATGGTTACCAAGGAGGTCTTTGAGGTTTGGAAAAACGGTAACTCGGAACGGCTCGGAAGGGTGGAGGCGGACCTGGCGAAGTGGGTTCAAGAATCTACTGCCGCGCACGTGAAGTTGGACTCGGAGTCTGAGGCCCGGCACACCGACGTTGCCGCGAAGATCGCTGCGATGGAAATCAAAATCAGCAACCGTATTGACACCGAGAAGGCTAAGCGGGATGTTCGCCTGGATAAGATCGTTGAAGATCAGAAGGCTAGCGAAAAGGATTTGAAGGGCGTTCGACAGGGTAGGGTTACGCTTTGGATCGGTGGGGCTATTGCGTTCGTTAGCAACTTTGCCTTCTGGTATTTGACGACGGGCGGACCCCGATGAAAACGACTCCCCGCGAATCATGGTCGCGCCTCAATAAAATCCTAGCCGTAATCCTCGTGCTGGTCCTTATTGGGCTCGTCGTGTTCTTCTCCATGCGCATGGTGCAGTCGAATGACCGTGAGCGGGCGCTGATTGATGCCTTGTCGCAGTCGAACTCTCAGCTTTTGGATGCAGGTATTGAGCCCGAGTCCAAGCCGGTTGAGAAGATCATTGAAGACACTACTACCGTTCCCGTTGCTGGTCCCGCCGGGCGGGCTCCCAGCGCCGAAGAGATTCTACGTGCTGTCGGTATTTATTGCTCCGCGCCTTCCGCTTGCGTTGGTGCCCGTGGTCCGGTGGGCCCTGCCGGCGAAAAGGGTGATGCGGGTGAGCCTGGTAGCTTAGGCGCGCCTGGCGTTGCTGGTAAAGATGGTGTAATTGGATCGGCTGGTAGCAATGGCAAAGACGGCACCCCGGGAGCGATTGGACCGGTAGGCCCCGCCGGTCCGGTTGGGCCGCAAGGTATTCCTGGCGAAAAGGGCGCTGACGGCGCGACGGGTTCCACGGGCATGGCTGGTGTTCCGGGTCGCGGAATCCAGAGCCTTGATTGCAACGGAACAATCTTCGTCGTTACCTACACTGACGGCAACACGCAGGACACAAACGCTTCTTGCATTGCTCTCGGTTAACTGGTAAACTTGCGCTGACCCGCGTTTTATCGCGGCAATGAGGGAGAAGCTTTGACGAAGCAATCAGAGTGTGTTACATGTGGCTGGGAAAAGGGTTCAGGGGTAACCGTTGACCGCACCCATTCGAACGTTCACTGGGCCGGGGTTATCGGTGTCAGCGAAACAGCAATCCGGAGACACTTTAAGCACAGTGTTCAACCGGCGCGTCCGTTCGGTAAAGCTGAACAAGTTCAAAAACTGAACGGGGAAACGGAGTCCCATTCCGATGGGCGCAAATCCGTAACCGCCATCCGCGCCCGGCCGATCACCCTTGACGACGCTAGGGAATGGATCGAATCGACGGGCGATAACCCCGAAGACTACACCCTTTCCGTCCGCTCCACGGCTTACGGCGAAGACCTTTTCAGCAACAAAATGAGCGCCACCCCTAAGCCGGGTAAGAAACTCAGCCCCGTTATTGACGTGGATGCGTTCGCAATTCTTCAGGAACTCCGCAACGGTTCACTTGTTGCCCCCATTAAACAGAAGTACGCCGGTACATCCGCATTCGTGCTGTCCATCAACGATACCCAGTTCGGTAAGTCGGAGGGCGGCGGGACGCCTGCAACGTTGGCCCGCATGGAGCGGTTTATCCAGCTTGCAGAAGCCCGCATTGAAGAACTCATCCTTTCCGGCCGAGAACTTGGTACGCTCGTTGTTCTGGGTGGCGGGGATATTGTTGAGGGTTGCGTTATCTACCCCAACCAGTCGTATTCTTTGGACCTGGACCGGCGCGGGCAAATCAATGTTGCCGTCGCCACCATTCTGAACGTTCTGGATCGTCTCGCCCCGAAGTTCCCCGCCGTCAAGGTTTTGGCTTCGCGCGGCAACCACGGAGAGAACCGCATCAACGGCAACCGTACCACTCTGTATGACAATGACGATACCCTCGTTTTCGAGATGGCTTCCCTTGCGACGCAGCGCGACCCGCGCCTTGAGCATGTTGAGTATGTGATTGCGCAGGATGAGGCTGGCGTTTATTCCGACGTTTGCGGCTGGCGTCTGGCCGTTACGCACGGTGATGTGTACGGCAAGGGGGTTGCGGGCGCTACCGTTGACAAGAAAGCTCAGGCGTGGTACAAGAACATGGCAATGTCCCGCGACCCGCTCGGTTCCGCTGACGTTCTGATCGGCAACCACTGGCATCACGATAAGATGAGCGACTGGGGTAGTTGCTTGTGGCGTCAGGCCCCGGCGCAGGATGGCGGCTCTGAGTGGTTCCGTCAGACTTCGGGTGAGTATTCTTTGCCCGGCATGTTGACGTTTGTGATGAGTGAGGCTGAGCGTTACTCCGACGAGAAGGTTCTGCGTTAGCCGTGCTATGATTTAAGGGTACCTTTCTCTGATTGGTCATTCCCTCCCCGGCCCCGCCTGAACCTCTCTCAGGCGGGGCCTTCCGCTTTGGTAAACTAGTGTAGAAAGGAGTTTTGAATGGACGCGGAAAAGGTTATTTCCCCTAAGGTTATTGCGGGGGCCGTTACAAGTCTCGTGATTACCGCTGTTGTTGCAGGTATCGCTGCGCTCACTCCGGAGACTTTTGCGGGGCTGGGTATTTGGGGTCCAATCGCCTATGCCGCTGTTGTCGCGGTGGGCGGAAACCTCGCAGCTTATCTGAAGCGCGACCCCCTGCGGGAGTAGTTGTCAGTCTTTCGTAGAAGGGCAGGTGAGCACCAAGAAACCCCCGGGCGTATAATTGCCCGGGGGTTTCTTTAATGTAGTTGCGCCCACCAGTATGCCATGAACCGCCAGAAAAGTCTACGGCCCCAATAACCGCCGACGACGCCTAGTGAGATGAGGCTAATCGTCTTCATCTTCGCCTTCGTTCTCGAAATACTCCATATCGCCGTACAGAAGCAGCCCGTCTTTCGCAACTCCCTTGGGGTATATCTGGAAGTATCCGTCAGTATCGTAATCGTAGTCATGCCAATGAATTTCCGTGGCCGGGTCAATCTTTGTAAGCAAGTGGATAAGCCCACCGGCTGTCAATCGATTCGACATTACACGCCTTCTGATTCTGAATCAAAGCAACCGCTCGGATATTCCAGCTCAACACAAAAGTTCAGTCGGTCACGGAGCCTAGCCGCCTCTTCGCGAGTAAGCATAAAACAGGTTTCGTTCTCGTCGGTAAAGCTTAACCAAATCCATGAATTGGGATTCTCGCTGCTATCAAAGTCTTCCTGAACGCTTACGGTAATATTCTTCTGTCCTTCGAGTGGCTGGACTCTCGTATGCGGAATGCTCAGTTCAATCTCTTTTGCTTTCTTGCTTCCGTCTTTATAAAATTCGTAGTTACTCATCGGGCCAATACTTTCTGATCGTTGGTACATGGTGAATCGATTTGGCGTAGGCTAGGGCGTGAATTTGAGAATCGTTTACGTCACGACCGTCAACCCAGTCCACATCTGCGCCCGTAACCCAGAGCCCGCGCTTCTTCAGTAGGGCGTCGGGAACGTTTGTCTTCATGGTGTTGGGCTGGAAGATCACATCGTCACCCCAAAGAACCTCTAGAACAGTCTCTACGCGCACGGGAGTTAGGTCGGGGGACTTGGTGCGGCCGTCCGGCTTGAAGCTCTCACAAACGATTACAGCGACTCCGAAGTCAGCTTCCCGAAACCAGTCACGGAAACCTTTTGAACCGTTTTGCACCAGCCAATAGTTGATGCGCTCAAACGGAGCGTCGGGTTCGTAGTTCCATAGCGATACGCCGGTAGCTTTACCGGGGTCAATGGCGAGTAGTAGCGTCATTTCAGCGGCGCAGCTTTCATAACCAAACCCGGCAGACTAGCAACGTGCGCGTAAGCAATGTCGGCTTTCTCCTTGTCAAGGTAAACGCCAGTAAATACGGGGCCGGTCGGACCATCCAAGTAGATTACATAGGCTTTTTCTGTCACTTGCTCTCCGAATCGGTCGTCTTGCGGTACGCCGCACACTCTTCCGGCGAACCGTTAAAACCGCACTTGCACGATGGGCCCTCGTCGGGGTGATCCGGTCCCCAGTCCGACCAGTCCGCACGATGCTCGGGATCGTTCGGTTCCGGGTATAGCCCGCCATCGTTGCCTTGGATTATGCCCGGTGCTCGTAGCATCTCGGTCATGGTGAATTGCGAACCAACAAACACCTCGCGATCCTCGCTATCGAGCGCAGTCCAAGACCATGCGCCCTCCTTGCGCTGCCAGTAGCCGGGATAGAGACGCTCGACCCGGTAGGTGCCTCCGGGCAAGAAGCCCTCGGCTTGGAGGCGCGCGACAAGCAATTCACTAAGCGGCTTACGGATCGGCTTAGCCACGGTCAGCCTCCGAATCGTTTGATTTTACGACATCGCTGGCGTCTATGATCCACGCATCCGGGTCACCCTCCCGGGCGCGTTCGGGGCGGGCGTACGCTCGCCGACGCCCACCAATCGAGTAGCCGAACACATCACCGACGCGATGGTGCGGGTTGCCCCGACTGACACCGGTGGGGTCGTTGGTGTCATAGTCGCCCTCATGCCTGCCAAACTCATTGCGGCTCATGTCGTTCACGATCTGCGCAAAACCGTGAAGAAGCCGAACCTCAGCTTCTAACCGCTCGCACTTCTCCTGCCACGTTAGTTGTCGACCGCCGATCCAAGTGTTTGACTTGTTGGGGTCGGGATTGCTTATCTCGATCATCGCTCCTCCTGTGAATCCTTAGATTCCTTCTCAACACGTTCAATTTCCCAGTTCAGGTATTGCCGAGCCTTCAGCAAATCTTCCAGCTCATTACCCTTATGCGGAGCGCGAAAAACATACTTCAAGACGTTACCCCGCAAGAAGCTTTCATTCTTTGTGAGGTCAATTACCTGCAAGCCATTGGGGAGGTTGTAGTGAGATGGGGCGGTTACGGGGTCGGGCGTTTCTTCTAGAAGATACCAATTGCCGCGATTCGAGTCTCTATCAAACTGCTCGATACTGTATTTTACGTCGTGCCCCTTGGGCCATTCGATGTGGAGATAGCTATCAACCTTCCGTGTGACAGTACCCGTTTCACTGTCGGTAAAGTCGTAAATTCTATCCCCAATTTTGATATTCTCAAACTTCAGTTCACTCATTATTCACTCCTAGTTGCAGCGCTCGCACTTGCACCAAATACTCTTGCCCCTCAAACTCAATGGTCAGTTCGCCATCATCGCCAAGGTCCGTGTCGAATGGGTAATCGCGAAGAATACCAATCCGAATAATCTGCTCAAGCTTTTTCTCGGGGGTCATAACTACTCCTCGTTGGGTTCGTAGATTACCGTCACTGGTCCCTCATGTTCCAGGAAGGCTTTTGGAGAAGTGTAACTATATGTCGAATCCCCGACCGGGCTCCATCTAAATTCCGTCCCCTGGTCATAAATTTCCCAGGTCAGAACAAAAGGTCGCCCATAGTGATTCAATGCAATTGAGGTATGTTCAAGGGACGCCAACTCATCCACGGAATCCACGCGTCGGCCTGATTTTTTAGTAACGTACTCCAGATCCCGTTCCATTTCAACAAGTCTTACTGCGGCTTCATCAATATCCCTAAGCCTAGTTCTCTTGCCAAAAATCTTTTCGAGCGCGTCGTTAAATTCAGTGAGACGTTTTGCCCGTTCTTTTTCACTCATGTCATTCTCCTTTAATCCATTGTTGGTATTCCCCGACTTTAATAAGTGCCGTGTACTTTGTCAAGCGAACGCCGTAACCATCTTTGAAAGCACCCAGGCCGCGTTTCTTGCCCACAAAATTCAGCCACACCCGCTCACCCGGTTTACCCGCCTCAACCCAATAGTTGTAAGCCGTAATGTCAGGGCTCATCTCACCCGCTTTCTGCGCACTAGGACCATACTCATGCCCGGGGGTAAACGTGACGCTCAAACCAGCCACAGTCTTGTAACCAGCGGCATCCAACAGATCATACGCGGATTTCCCGGCGGCGGGTAACTGGTCGCGTTCAATCCATCGCCCCGGCTCAATAATTTGGGTTTCGTGTTCCTCCTGCGCAACGGTAGAAGCCTCACGCTTAGCGCGCCCATCCGCCATGATCGCATCCCAGCGGGCTTTGTCGTATGCGAGAGGCATCACTTCTCCTGAAACTTCATCGTCTGACTGAATAGCCCACGGTCGATATTGTTGCGGTGAATCTCACGGGAAGTCAGTTCACGCACGGGTGTGCCGAAAACCTCCGACAACTGGTCAGCGGCTAACATCGGTCCATGGTCAGCAACCCCACCTAGTACCCAAGCCAAGGCTTTCCGGAACTCAGGCGCTTCCACTGAATCAACGTAAGCGTACCCGTCGAAAACAATGTAATCGGGAACACTCCCAATCGCTAGAACGCGGCCAATCGAGCCAATAGCAGCCTTCCGAATCTGAACCTGAAAGCCTGGGTCAAGAGAAGCTTTCGTTTCCTTGATGATTCGCATCTCTTCTTCGGTAGGCCGCGTTTCTTTGTGAATAAGTAGGTCACGGATCATTTGTTCACCGTCCACATGCGGCGCTTGGTCGTCTTCTCTTCCATATCACGAATAAGTCCCTGCTCAATCAGGCTGTTTGTGATCGCAAGCCGGTCGCGCGGTTCAATGTCCTTCAGATGGTTTGCCAGAACTTCCTTATAAACGCTGCCATTATTAGCCTCCAGGAACTCCAAAACCTTATCCTGAGACTGACTGAACGCAGACGAAGAAATAGCCTCCGTCATGAACTTCACGTTGTTCCACCACTCTTCTGCGGCACGAATAGCAGTCAGCGCGTCGATCATTTCCACCGTCCTACGGCCCTCTACCATCGCATTCAAAATCGCAGCCTTCCGCATGTGCATACCAATACGGCGGTGAGCCTGACGAAGAGACTCCGAGTTACGGGAATCCTCAATGTCATGCTTCAGATCAATGATCGCATCCGACAAACGCTCCAAAGCCTCATCCGTCTCATAAGCCATGAAATCGCGGCCCATCAGAACGCGAGCTTCCTTCACCCGCCGATCCCAGGAACGCAAGAACCGGTCATTGTCGTAACCGATGTACTCACCGGTCGGTCGCTTGATCCGCAAAGACTCATCCGTATCCAAAGGCGGCTCACCAATAGCCCAGCAGAAACGCCCCAGGAAGCCGGAGTCGAACATGTCACGAACGAGAACCTTCGACAGGCCCCCAATCGTTCCCTGCATCCACACCAAGAACACGGAGGAAGCGCTTTTGCCGCTCAGCTCATCGTCGGTCATGCGTTGCATCACGGGAACGTCACCGTCAAACAGGTTTGTCCAGAGTTCCTGCGTGCCGGTTGTCCACGTTTGCTGTTGCATGATCTGGAAAATACCGTGAGCTTCATCGCTGAACAAAACGCTCACCTTTTTGTCACGCTTGATGAGTGCCTTTGTCAGCGCATTGGCGTGGGCGTTGGCCCCAAGGTTAGCTCCGCCCTTCCAACCGCCCGGAATCAGGCGCTCAGCGGCATTCTCGTACAGGTCACGGGCCTCACCCTTACCGGAACCAGTTTCCCCAACTTCCATAACCCAAATGTTCAGGGGCATTTTGCCGCGCTGTTCAACCATCACACCAGCATCACCCAAGCACGCGGATAGCAGCGACCAGGAGTTTGCGCGGTGATAAGGGAGGTTCGCTTTTGACAGGCGGGTCGAGGCCCAGTCTTGGTATTCGTTGACAAACGGATAATGCTCGTCTACCATCGCGATTTCGTCTTCGGTGAGCAAACCCGCAATAGATTGCACTTTAGACGCTTGTGGGGCCGGAGTATTGCCGATCCCCATTTCAGCGTCAACAACGGCTTTGGCTCGGAGGATTTCGTTCCAGAAGTCGTGCCCGTATCCGCGTGAGTCTTCCGCCCATTTCAAGGAAGCTTTGGAGGCCATTGAAACGGTCATCACTTCTTGCGGGGTCAGGTGTTCGCGGAACAGTTCGCAGTGCAACAGGTGGCGCATTTCGCTGCGCTTCGAGAAGCTGCCGGTGGAGTCTTTCCACGGCTCATTGAATACGAGGTCGTGAAAAAGTTTTCCTGATGTGCTCTTTTCTGGGAGTGCTGTGTACACTTTCTCGAAATCGAGCGGGCTCGGCATGTCTTCGTCGGTAACATTCACGCGTACTGGAATATCAGTATCACCGTAAATGGCTTCGATCTGAGCGAGAGTATACTTCTTGCCCGTGAACTCGACAGTGACTTCCGGCTTATCGGGGTAAATCAGTTCCCCTGTAGCCCGATCCGTTTTCGTGTTCTTCGACCCTGGCACAAGCATAAGCTTCGATCCGCCAGCAGGGCTGCTCTTATCCGCGCCATCATCAGCGTGCGCATAAGCAATCTTCTGAACAAGCGTAGCAACGCGCTCAGTCGGGTAGGCGTCTTCCAGTTCCCAGTACAAATGCCAATGCGATTCTGAAGACTTGATAATGATGCTGGGCTCAAGCTTGAAAACTTCCGGCGCAGCGGAGTCGGCATCTAGCCACACGACGCGGGAGGTTTTGACGTTCTCTTTCTTCCGGCCGGTCTCGATCTTGACCTTGCCGTCAGTTTCTTCGATGCGCTTGATTCGCCCATCGGTGAAAGTTGATGGGGTTACGTACAGGCGCTTGTCGAGGTTCCAGAAAGCGAACTCAATAAGATCACCCTTCTGCAAAGGCACTTGAAAGGATTTGATGTTGCCGTGGAAATCGTCAACATAGGCGAAGCCGCCCTTTGATACGTCGTCTCCGTAGAGGATGTTAACAAAAGTTTCGAGGTTCGTTGCAAGTGAACTAATGATAGCCCCTCTCAGGTAGTTGTGGACAAAGAGTAATCGTAGAATTCACCTGAGTTTGGCATGGAAGCCGGGTTACATTTGAGGGCCGGGTGGGAATTGAACCCGCCTAGCGGCTTTCGCCTTCCGTACCAGTACGGCCCTGCTCGTTTTCTTGGCCGGATGAGCTTCCGGTACCACTCCACTGAAAAGCCAGGAAAGAGTGAAGCATGCTTTTCGGTGTATCCAAGCTTATTGGCGACAGAGGAGACTCATACGAATCGCGCCCAACCATCCAGCGCGCTCGCCCCTGTTCTTACGTCGATGTCTACGCCAAGTTCACAATCCTACCAGCCGCCACCATCCGGAGCAAACGAATCATCCTGGGCGGGATTCTTCGCCTTCTTCACTTCGATGGACTCAATGAAATCCGTCTGAAGCGAGCGGCCCTTGGTGCCATCCTTCTTGTCATACTCGCGCTCAAAGAACGAACCGTTGACAGTAATGAAATCGCCCTGGTGAAGCTTACCCAGCCACTCATCGCGAGCATCAAACTTCAGCTCGACCTTGATCTTCGTGGTTCCAGTCGGGTCGTTCTCATACTCGCCAGTCTCACGGCTCTTCACGCGTCGGTTGACATACAGCGGAAAACTCAGAATGCTGAACTTGTCGCTGATCTTGCGGTCATCCGGCTCGGCGACAATAGAACCGGTAGCGCTTCCCTTAATGGTCATTTGTTTTCTCCCTTGTTGTAGATATCGTAATTCCCGACCTTTAGTTCCCGCTTAATCTGTCCAGCTTGAACAAGATCGCGCGCATGGTCCAAGCTAACGGCATCAATTTCGAACTTTACTACATACTTGCCGCCAATGCGACGAGGCTTTTCTTCCGGCACTTCTTCCTCCAAATGGCTTTGATCCCATCCGTTATCCTCAACAAGATTCCACTTTTTAACGTCAATCAACTCTACGTTATAGTTTGCAGTAGTGTTCGACTGAAGTTCCGAAATAGCCGACTGGACAGCAGTGCTCTGTGAAATTCCCTCAACATCAACCGACACTCGGTAACTTCCAAGCTCGACCGAATTACTGCCGCCGTAAGCTAGATCGTAAAACTTGTTTGTGAGTTGATCATTTTCTTCCATAAGAATATCTTTTTGCTGTGAAATTCTAGAATTCTTTTGGTTGGAAACTTCCAGATCAATTTGAAGCTTGTTATTCTCTTTTTCTAGTTTGCGAAAATTATTAATTAGATCTGCATATTTAGATCCATCTACTTCCATGTTAATTTTCTCCCTTGTTTTCTCTATTCTTACGGACTTGCTTCGTCTTGTCAAGTCCGCGCACAACCTGTCGATACCCGAGGAAGGTTTCAAACAAACCGTCAATATCCTCGGGCTCAACATACTCAATCTTCCAAAACGCCGGTACCCATTCTTTCTTCAGCGGGTCAAAGTAGTTCGGCCGCAAATGAATGAACGCATACTGCTCAACCTTCGGAATATCTTTCTTCACCCAAAACGTTGTCTCGGGGTTACCGTCATCATCTTTACCATCAAAACGATAACAGCCTTCGGTACCTTCCGCAACCTCAACCCACATGAAATCAGCTCTTGACAAAGCAGCCAACTGCATCTCATGAGAATGGAACAAGCCCTTAGACGTTTTAACATCCCACAGCGTCAATACCCCATCAATATACCCGAGCCCGTCCAGCGTACCGGCGTACCCGTGTTCATCGGACCACACTGTAGCCTCAACATGCACAGGCTGAATATCGTGGTGTTGCCGCAAATCAAGCCACTGCTCAACACACTCGGCAACCTCGCCCCACACTTCCGGGGTGTCCCACGCGCCGTTCAGATCACTTTCGGCCCACTCGTGAACCTCCGTGCCGATCTGCGCCCGCTCGTCCCTCACGTCACGCCACCGGTAAGCCCCGCGCCGCAACGTATCTTCAGAGCTTTGGTTACCCAGTCGCATCCAATTCTCGTCAGCCCATGCAAGCGTCAGCCGCACGGCCCACTGGATCATCGCCGACTTGTCTTCCTTGCCGGTAATGGTGGTTACCGATGGGACGAAGGAACCGTCAACGGGGCTTTTGTACCGCCTGCCGTCGCCCGTCTCCTTGGAAACGAACTGGGCAAGTTTCGGCTTACTCAATAACCTCGCCAGCCTTGAGAGCCGCCAGAAGCTTCTCTAGCGCCGGTTTCGCATTGATCCATCCCGTACGGGGGGCGAAGTACTTATCCCCCGCTGCCGTCATGGCGTCCTCTCCGACAATACCTCGCAAGGCAAATTGTTCGGTGACTTCCTTTTTCAGAGCGCTGAGGTCTGCAATCGGTTTTGGTGGGACAGGAGCGGCATTCTTGACGGCAGGCGCTTCTACCTCGATGTTCTCCGAGTCTGGGTCTTTGTCGTTGGTTGGGAGCGCCAGGAGCTGAATCAAATGCGTGCGGAAGGCAACGGACATCGCCTTAGCTGTACCCTTATCAGCAAAGTCTCGCCCCTCGCCAACGGCCACATTCCGAACAAAGCTGCCGTCACTGGCATACCAGGTATACGCGACCTTTACCCGAACATCCGAAACAATCTTTTTGTTGGCGTTCTCAAAACGTTCCGCATGGTGCTCAAGAACCTCGTGGGCAATGAACACACCAGCTTCCTTGAGGTGGGGATTTACGGCATTTACAACCGCATCCACACCACGGAAGTTGAACTTCTGATCCTTGTTTTCCTGATCCTTGGCTACCGCGCCTACTTTTTGCAGGACTTCGGCGATCTTACCGTAAATCTCTGGAACTTTAGCTTTAGCTTCAGTCATTATTCTCCCTTTTCTTGGAACGAAACTTCTCCGTCTTGCAAATATCCGCCATACGTTCCGTAGAAAGCGTCAATGGCTTGCTGCAAGTTGTTCGCCTCGAACTCTATAACTGCTTGATACGTTGCCATCATTCCTCCTTTTTGTTCGTTGTGTTAGCCATTTTTCTATCTCCAATAATCGTTTGGATCCGTCGCTGGCGCTCTTGCTTTTTCCGCAACTTCCGCAAAATCCTTTGGCCTTTACGATGCGCGCCGTTGAGCGTAATGGCCGAGAATGGAGCCGCACCTTCGCCCCATCCGTAACTCAGGAAGTCTGACGTGACCCAAATATCGTAGCGAAGGAAAAATCCGGGTGCGGAATCAACTCGATACTTCCAGGCCCACTCCCATTCGCGCTTCCAGGTGTCGTCAATTTTAACGGAATGGAACTCTTCCTTGTCCATCATTCCTCCTTTTCGGTATGTTCGGGGTCCGCTCCAGCTAGCCGATCCATCCGCTCATTGTCCAAACGGAACTTACGAACTACCTCCGCCTGCGCCTCTACATCCAAAATGAACTGCTCATAGTTATAAAACTGTTCACCAACGTATGGTCCGGTTACATATCCACCAGCCCGCTTATACGCAACAAAAAGTTCCGGGTATACTACTGCAAGTTTTTCGGCAAAATCCCGGGGATTATTACGCCTATGGTACTCGTTATAGTTCTTTTCACAAGAAAGAAGCAATTCGGATCGCTGAGCCCTTGCCCGTTGATCTGCCAATTCTAGTCGTAATTTCTTATTGAACATCATTCCTCCTTTTCAACATTCTCTCGACCATATGTCTTTCCGCCGTGTACGCCCCAACCAGGTTTCTCCGCTGTGGCGAATGCATCGCATTTTTGGAACACGGGGCAATTATCGCACAAAACGCGGGCAACACCGTCAATCGGGATATCATCATCCGCATAATCTACGAACTCTTTTTCCCGACCCAGACAATTGCGGTTCTCGTACTCATCCGCATTCACGAAATCCTGCCACGGCTTACGGGCCGACGGGCGAACCAGCAAACTACTTACATCAAACCCAACCTGCGCGCTGATCGCAGAATTCTCACGCCGCGCCGCCGCAATCTGCGCCTGCCTTTCGTCAACATGATTCACAATACCCCGTTTCTTGTTCTTCCAGGCCCGTTTACTCGCAGTACGCTGGGCAACCCATGTAGGGTCAAGCCTTTTCTTCGCATGCCACGCCTTATCATAGGCCCGCTTTTCTTCTGGGGTTCTCATCCTACAGTCAATCTGATCGTTTGTCAACCTTCTTATCGTACACAGCCGACTCCCTCATGGCAACATACAAACGCCACTTCGCTTCACGTTCGGATCGCCACTGCCAATACTCTTCAGCAACAACAGCATGCCGCTTCTGATTCAGCAAATCAAGCCTCGAACCGGGCCGCTCACTGGGTTTGGGTTTATTAAACCGCTCAGCCTCAATGGTCTTTCGATTCACGGAGTTCAGGAAGTTGTCGAATGCTTGAACACTTTCCCTGTCCGAGTGGCTGTTGACTTTCTTGCGCCTATTGTTCGCCCGCTCGGCCTTACGCCTTGCTTCTTCCTGGGTTTTTTCCTTCTTGGCATCACGGTATTTCTTGTTCCGCGCCGCCTGATGGGCCCGGCAAGCATCGCAGCGGCAGCCTTGCTTTGAGTATGCGGTTGTAGTGCCGTGTTTAATCTCGGCCACGTTTGCTGAGCTTCCGAATTTCAAGCCACTCCAAAAGCGGAACGGCATCTTTACCCATCACAACATCAAATCCCGACAAATCGTAGTTCTCATCAAACAACCACGTTGCCAGTTGCTCCGACAGATCACGGAACTCTTCAAGCTGAGTATTCAGCCGCTTCATATTGGCCTTGTTCTTCATGTCGGCAATATGATTGTTCGTTCCCCGGATGCGATCCATCACCGCAATCTCGTAACCCCGCGCTGCCCCCGTGTCCTCACCGGCGGCAATCTTGGCCCGCACGGATTTGACGGTACGGTCGTGGAGAATGTTGAGCGCTTTACGCGTCCGCTCTACGTTGTTAGGTTCCCGCGCTTCATCCCAAATATGCTGGTTGGACTTGTTCTTGAAAACGTGATCCGCCAAATAGTACGACAGGTC
>Ga0268349_1000088_pt1 | contig 18665 bp, 14 predicted proteins | sample G5R2_MAIN_18SEP2_FD_190164 | JGI IMG/M metagenome (GOLD analysis project Ga0268349, IMG submission 190164) | Phyllosphere microbial comminities from switchgrass, GLBRC, Michigan, United States - G5R2_MAIN_18SEP2017_LD1 | ecosystem: Host-associated > Plants > Phyllosphere > Phylloplane/Leaf...
GATGCTGCATTCTCCCGAAGCCTGCGTAAGGCTGATAGCAACCCCGCCCAAGTGTTCAGCGACCTTACACAGGTGCGCCAATTCATCACCGGCCAAGGGCTGCTGGCCATGCTGGATGCGCCTTGGCTGCCCGTATTCATGGTAATTGCTTTTCTGTTCCATCCCTGGTTCGGCGTGTTATCGCTGGTAGTAGCCCTCACCTTGGTAGGGTTGGCGCTGTGGGGTGAACTCTCTACTCGCCCCAGCCTGGGGCAGGCCAATGGCTTGGCCATGAAAGCCAACCTGTACGTAAACAGCACCTTGCACAACGCCGAAGTGATTCAAGCCATGGGCATGCTGCCCGCGCTGCGCAAACGGTGGGGCTGGTTGCAGCAAGGCATGATTGCTTCCCAAGCGGTTGCCAGTGACCGGGGCGCGCGCATCAGCGCCATGACCCGCTTCGTGCGTATTGCCGCGCAGTCGCTGTCTTTGGGGCTGGGAGCCTTGTTGGTACTGGAAGGGCAGATCTCCGGGGGCATGATGATTGCCATGTCGCTGCTGTTAGGCCGTGCACTGGCGCCCGTAGAAATAGCGATTGGGTCCTGGAAGCAATTCGTCGGTGCTCGTCAAAGCTACCAGCGCCTGACCAACCTGCTGGCGGAAGAGCCCGAAGCGGTTCCGCCCATGGCATTGCCACCGCCCACCGGCGCTATCAAAGTAGAAAGGTTGCAGATAAAAGCGCCGGGCGCGCAGGAACCCATTGTGCGGGGTGTCGACTTCCAATTGGCCAAAGGCGAAATACTGGCGGTGATTGGGCCGAGCGCGTCGGGCAAGTCCACGCTGGCCCGTGCGCTGGTGGGTATATGGCCCACGGTTGAAGGGGCCGTACGGTTGGACGGCGCCCCATTGGACCAGTGGGCGCCTGAGGCCCTAGGGCCACACCTTGGGTACTTACCCCAGGATATCGAGCTGTTTGATGGCAGTATCGCTGAGAACATTGCCCGGTTCGGGGACCTGGACTCAGAGCCGATCATCCAGGCGGCACGCCACGCAGGTATTCATGAAATGATCCTGCGCTTTCCTCAAGGCTATGACACGGTACTGGGCCCAGGGGGGCATGGCCTGTCCGGTGGCCAGAAGCAGCGTATCGGCCTGGCGCGCGCCGTATTTGGCCAGCCAGCGTTGATTGTGCTGGATGAGCCAAACTCCAATTTGGATGAAGCCGGTGAGCAAGCGCTTGTGCAGGCGTTGCGCGCCCTTAAAGCCGCAGGTAGCACCATCATCATGATCACGCACCGGCCCAGCGTGTTGGGTGTGGTCGACAAGATTCTGGTACTGGCCGACGGTCGCCAACAGCTGTTTGGCAGCCGTGATCAAGTGCTCAAAGCCGTTCTGCCACCTGCTAGCGGCCCTACCCCGGTAAGAGAGGCGCGTTCTGATGCGTGATGTAACTGCGCGGCGCCCGCTGGCGCCGGTGACTCCCCTGGCCAATGACACGGCCAATGCCGATGCGGCAGGTACTGCGCGCAAGGGCTTGTGGTTCCTGCTGATTGCGTTGGGCGGATTTTTCCTCTGGGCCTTTCTGGCACCGCTGGATCAAGGCATGGTCGGGCAGGGCACCGTGGTGGTGTCAGGCGAGCGTAAAACTGTCCAGCCTCTGGTGGGCGGCGTGGTGGAAAAAATTCTGGTCAGCGAAGGGGATCAGGTGACCGCTGGCCAACTGCTGGTGCAGTTGAATACCGTACAGGCCCGGTCTCAGTTGCAAGTGACTCTCGGCAAATTGTTGACCGCGCGGGCGACCGAAGCCCGGTTGACTGCGGAGCGCTTGCGTCAGGACAGTATCGTGTGGCCAGAAGACCTGATAGCGCACGCCGACGACCCGCGGGCAAAGGCGGCCATGGCGCTGCAGCAGAACCTGTTCCAGACCCGCAAGTCCGAACTGGCTAGCCGCCAGGGTATCGTGGACCACGAAGTGGCGTCGCTGAGTCAGCAAATGCGCGCGTACCAACAGGTGAAGGGCAACTACGATGCGCAGATGAGCTTTCAGAAAGAAGAGCTCACGGGGCTGCGCGACCTGGCCAAGGAAGGGTATGTGCCGCGTGCCAAGCTGTTTGAAGCCGAGCGCAACACTGCACAGCTGTCGGGCCAGATTGCTTCGTCCATTGGGGACATCGGCAAGACCGAACAGTCCATCAATGAAAGCAAGCTCAAAGCGATGCAGCAGGAACAAGAGTTCCGGCGCGATGCTGAAAGCCAGTTGAGCGATGTGGCCGCTGAAGCCTCTGGCTATGCGGATCAGATCCGTGCCTTGGAATTCGAAGTGGATAACGGTTCGTTGCATGCGCCCGTGGGGGGCGAAGTGATGAACCTGAAGGTGCACACCATCGGTGGCGTGGCCACGGCAGGGCAGGCATTGATGGAGGTCGTTCCTGGAGATACGCCTCTGGCGATTACCGCACGCTTCCCGCCGATGCTGGCGAACAAGCTCCACCCTGGCCTGCCGGTTCAGGTGCATTTCACTGCACTGCAGCGCGTGGACACCCCAACGGTGACGGGAACGGTAGCCACCGTTTCCGCTGACCAGCTGATCGATGAGCAAACGCACCAGCCGTACTTCTCGGCCAAGGTCAACCTGCCGGCCGACACGCTGCCCAAGCTGCAAGCCAGCGGCCTGCCGGTCAAGCCTGGCATGATGGCCGATGTGACGGTGATCACGGGTGAGCGCACCTTGGTCAACTATTTGATGAAGCCTTTGCGCGAGCGCTTGCTTGCCGCTTTCAAGGAAGAATGATGAGTAACCGCTGGCCTGTGCTTGCGCTGCTGTGCCTGGCCGTGTCGGCTCAGGCACAAACCCCTGAACCCGATCACCTGACACTGCTGCAGCTGTACGATGCTTCTCGCTTGAATGATCCGGTCATGCGCTCGGCCGACTTCGCCCATAGAGCCGCACAAAACGAGGAAGCTATTGGCAAGGGCGGCCTGTTACCGCAAGTGTCCTTAAGCAGCCGGTATGGCAAAGGTGGGCGAACCGATGGCGGTACTGACTCCAGCTACGTGGATAGTGATGATTACCAGTCCAACAGTGTATCCCTGGTCGCCCAGCAGCCTATCTATGATAAGGGCCGGTGGGCTGCCTACGAGCAAGGCAAAGCCCGTGGCGAGCTGGGCGAGGTGCAATATGATGTCGCCAGCCAGGCCCTGTTCGACCGCGTGGCAAAGGCGTACTTTGCGGTTGCCCGGGTCGAAAACGAGCTCAAGCTGATTGCGCAGCAAAAAGCGGCCATCTCCGGCTTGGTTCAACAAAGCCAGCGCCTGTTCGATAAGGGGCAGGGTGCGATTACTGATGTAGACGAGGCCCGTGCGCGTTACGACCTGGTTGAAGCTCAGGAAGCCGAAAACCAGGCTCAGCGTATCGCCGCCTTGCGCACGCTTTCCGGTCGGGGCAGCCTGCCGTTGCTAGAGATCACGCCCATGCGGGAAATGCCTCCGGAATTCAACCCGCTCACCGATGCCCATGACCTGACGTACTGGACCAACCTGGCCAGGGACGCCAGCCCCGAGCTGGCTGCGCGCATGGCACAGGTGAAAGTGGCTGAAACCCAGGCCGAGTCCGAGCGCGCCGGGCATTACCCGACGCTGTCGCTCACGTCCCAGCTCACGCGCCGTGAAAACTCGCAGTACCAGGAGCTGTCGCCTCGGCAAGACAGTTACTACGTAGGCTTGTCCCTGGACATTCCGCTGTACCGAGGTGGCGCTACCAGTGCGTCTGTGCGCCGCGCAACCGAAGCGCTGGCAGGGGCCGAGGCAGACGCTGACGCCCAGCGCCAGCAGCTATCTGAAGATGTGGAAACCGCTTATGCAGGCGTGGTAGCAGGTTATGCCAAGTGCCGCGCTACCCAGCGGGCCGTAGAGTCCAACCAGCGCGCATTGGTCTCCACGGAAAAGGGTTTCCAGGGCGGGGTGCGCTCTACCGTGGACATCCTGGATGCTCAGCAGCGCCTGTTCGAGGCGCGCCGCGACCTTCTCAACGCCAAGCTGGACATGCTGCAAAGCTATGTGACGTTGCACGTGCACACTGGGCAGATGGACAGGGCAGTACTGACGCAAGTGGAGGCCCTGTTCTAAGCGCTTTCTGGTTTAACCCGGCCCCACCCTTAGGGAGCCGGGCGCTCGGTTCCCGCCGTCACGACACCGCTTTCAGGAATACCGGCCAGTCCACGTTTCGCCCGCACAGGACGACCACCAAGCGCTTGCCCCGCATCGTCCGGGCTACCTTCAGTGCACCTGCCAAGGATACGCCTGCAGCGCCTTCGATGATCCAATGCTCGTCGACAGCGACAGCTTTCATCGCCCAGCGGATTTCTTCCTCGGTGACCAGCACGCTTCGGTTCAGCAGGCGCTGACACAGATCGAACGTGATGGCCCCTGGGTAGATATTGCCAGCAGACCCGCTGGCCAGGGTATCGCCCTGTGGGACGGGATGAATATGGCCTGCCTGAAGCGAATGGTACATGGCGGCCGCTTGCTCCGGCCAGCAACCGATGATCTGAGCGTGAGGGTTCAGCCGGGACAATGCTGTACCGATACCTGAGATCAGGCCGCCGCCGCCGATGGAGGCAAACACGGCGTCCAGCTGTGGTTGCTGTTCGTGTATCTCGACCCCAACGGTTCCCTGGCCGGCAATCACATCCACGTCATTGTAAGGAGAAATATAGGGCCTGCCTTGCAGCGCGGCCTGCCGCACGGCCTCCAGCTCCGCTTCCAGCGACCCGCCGGGTACGGTAACCACCGTCGCGCCAAGCGCACGCATGGCTTCCAGCTTATAGGGCGAGGTGCCGGCGGAGGTGTAGACGGTGGCGCTGACCTGGGCCAGCCTGGCAGCGAGGGCCACCGCCTGCCCATGGTTCCCTGATGTGGCTGCGATTACGCCGTGCGCTCTGTCTTCACGCGAGAGCAGTCGAAGCTTGTTATACGCACCCCTGTACTTGAAAGAACCGGTGTGTTGCTGGTGCTCACACTTGAGGTAGACGTGGCAGCCCGTGGCTGCCGAGAAGCGCTCACTGTAGGCCAGAGGGGTTACAGCCACGGCGGGGCGAATGGTTGCATGTGCATCGATAATCCCCGTGTACAGCGTCTCTAACAGGGCGTCTGTGCCTCGGGTGCTTTGTATCATGCGGGCTCCAGGTTGAGCGTGCTGAAAGTGGCCTTACAGGAGTGTAGAGGGAATCGGCGGGGCCATGGCATTTGAGTGCAAATGAACCCAGGCTGCTCTTTGTTCCTCAAAGCCGTGAATGCCTATTAAAGAGGAAGCAACCATGACCACGCCAGAGCAGCCTGTTTACCAGCCCACACAACTGCCGGATGACTATGACGAATACGGCACTGAGCCGCAGCAGGATGAGGGCAACAGTGATCAATCTGGCAACCTGAAGCCGGAGCAGCCGCTCACTGACCCAGCGTGAGCCTATGGCTTTTTAGAAAGTGAAAGACTGCCGCTTGTCTGTCGCTGGCAAGCGGATTTCAGTATTGCGCAAGGCATTCTGAGGTCTGTCGACCGCGTCGGTATCAATCGGGCGCTGCAGGTTGGGCACCCTGGCCACTTCCGGGCGGTTAGGGGTGTGACCTGCCCTGCGTGCCCCGGTCTTGCCTGCGCCTCTGGAAGTTGTGGCCGCCAATGCACGCTCGACGCTTTCCACAGGCCGGGTAACCCAGGCCGCTATAAGGTTTTGAGCCTGCATCCTCTGCTGGTCAAACGCTGTAAGACGTAGGGGATTACCTGCTTCACCTTGGCTGCCACCTGCTACGGGCGTGGTGACGTCCACCCCGCAGCCCATATGGCTGCTTACGCGTTGCCCCGCCTCCAAGGCAATGGTCTGTACGTAGTTGGGGTCGGCAATGGTGACTGTGAACCGCTGCCCTGTCAGTGGCGGTGTCAGGAAGGTGAGGGTGGCTGTGCGGCAGGCTGAATAGAAATACAGGTTGCCGGCCCGGTGCAAGTCCAGTTGGCGTGTGGGAATAGCGTCGGCAGGCACCCCTTCAAACGACACTTCAAACGCAACCTTGCGGTGATTGCTGCTTGCCAGGCCTGCACGGGACAGCTGCCCTGGCTGTGGCTCCCCAAGCAGCGCTTGTATATCCAGCGCCATGGAAAGTCCCTTGTTAGGCACCTTTTCAGGCAAAGCACGTTCAGGCAAAGCACGGATAACGTCTGGCCGGGTAGTACCTTCAGGGCTAGCAGGCGCACCCAGGCTAACGGAGCGAACCAGGTTGGAATTGGGGAATTTGATTAATTGAAGTGCGGACCTGCTTGGGCTTTCCAATGGCTTCACGCCATAGTCTGTACCTTCACCTACTGCTTCAGAGGCTACCGCGCTCACAGACGCAACCCCTGCGTTGTCAGCCTGCACCAGTAGCAGTGTGCGAGCTAGCGTGAATTTCGTCAGGCCAGCATAGTCGCCCTGGGGCACGCCGCCACCGTCCGAGAATTTGGTGTACTCCAAGGCAGGACCATGGGCACAGCCGCTCACCAGTGGATAGCTCATAACGAGCGCCAGCCAGCACCTGGTTCTCATAACGCCACCTCGCTTGCAGTCCGATTGCACCGCGACGCCTCCATAGCGCCGTTCGGTAGTGAAACCTTATCTCTGCCTTTCATCGCTGTCCAGAAAAAAGTCGGGAACCGATTCAAGAGGCTGATGTCGTGCTTGCATTATGTCTGTTAGCGATAGCGCTTTTTCATGCTGGGAATTAGCTGTCGGACAACCTCATGTAGAAAGGGCCAGAAATGAAGGGCCTTAGGCGATAAACATATTCATACGGGCTAGTTAAATCCTATCCTGTACGATAACGTAGCACTACCTGTCACCCGCCTGAGGTGCCAGCCCGCATAACGATAAAAAGTGGGAGTGTCCAGCATGCATGCCAACAAGAAAACGCATGTGCGTTATCTGATTCTGTTTCTGTTGTTCGTGGTGACTACGATCAACTACGCCGACCGGGCAACGATCTCTATCGCCGGTTCCACCATCCAGAAAGACCTGGGCATCGATGCCCTGACCCTTGGCTTCATCTTCTCGGCCTTTGGCTGGGCCTATGTCGCCGGGCAGATTCCCGGTGGTTGGCTGCTGGACCGGTTCGGCTCCAAAAGGGTGTATGCCTTTAGTATCTTCACCTGGTCGCTGTTTACCATTCTTCAAGGCTTTGTAGGCTTTATGCCGGTCGCCACGGCGGTCATGGCCTTGTTCACCCTGCGTTTTCTGGTGGGCTTCGCTGAAGCGCCGTCGTTCCCCGGCAACGCCCGGATCGTTGCCGCCTGGTTCCCTACGGCTGAACGGGGCACGGCCTCGGCTATCTTCAACTCCGCGCAATACTTTGCCACCGTGTTGTTCGCACCGCTCATGGGCTGGATCGTGCACGCCTGGGGGTGGGAGCATGTATTTATCGTAATGGGCGGTCTGGGCGTGCTGTTTACAGCGGTCTGGATGAGGTTCCTGCATAACCCTGCCCAGCACCCGATGATCGGGGAGCAGGAGTACCGCCACATTGCTGACAACGGTGGCGTTGTGGACATGGACCAGACTGGCAAAAAGAAAACCGGCCCGCAATGGGGCTACGTTCGCCAGTTGCTGTCCAGCCGCATGATGTTGGGCATCTACCTGGGCCAGTACTGCATTAACGGTATCACCTATTTCTTCCTGACCTGGTTCCCGGTGTACTTGGTACAGGAGCGTGGCATGACCATCCTCAAGGCCGGCTTTGTAGCCTCGCTGCCGGCTATCTGCGGGTTTATCGGGGGCGTGCTGGGCGGGGTCATCTCGGACTGGCTGCTACGCCGTGGCCATTCTCTGACCTTTGCTCGCAAACTACCTATCGTGTGCGGTTTGTTGCTGTCCACCACCATGGTGCTGTGTAACTACGTGGCGCTGGACTGGCTCGTAGTGGGGTTGATGGCGCTGGCCTTCTTCGGCAAAGGCGTCGGTGCCTTGGGCTGGGCTGTGATGTCCGATACATCGCCTAAGCAGATCGCCGGTATCAGCGGCGGCTTGTTCAACATGTTCGGTAACATTGCCTCCATCACCACGCCCATCGTGATCGGCTACCTGATTTCAACCACTGGGTCCTTCAAGTGGGCACTGGTCTATGTGGGCGCCAATGCGCTGCTGGCCGTGTTTAGCTACCTGGTGATCGTGGGGCCTATCCGCCGCGTGCAATTGCGCGACAGCGAAGGGCGGCCATTGACTGAAACGCAACCTGTGCAAGCCTGATGATGACATTACAAGGGGCCAACCCCATGACGCAGTTGATTGAACACTCCGACTCCCCCCGCTATGTGCGCTTGCACCCGGCGGACAACGTGGTGGTGGTTGTGAACGACCAGGGCGTTGCCGAAGGCAGCGTTTTCCCGGACGGCCTGACCACGGTCGAAGGTATTCCGCAAAGCCATAAAGTGGCGTTGGTGGACATTCCCAAGGGCGTGGAAGTCCGCCGCTACGGGCAGGTCATTGGCTATGCGCTCGAAGACCTGCGACGCGGCAGTTGGGTCAAGGAAACTCAGCTGGCGATGCCTTCGGCACCACCCCTGGACAGTTTGCCCATGTCCGATGCCGTACCTTCTCCGCTGCCGCCATTGGAAGGCTTTACCTTCGAGGGGTATCGCAACGCCGATGGAACGGTAGGGACCCGAAACATTCTGGGCATCACCACCACCGTACAATGCGTGACGGGCGTGCTGGACCATGCTGTAAAGCGCATTCGCAATGAGTTGCTGCCACGTTACCCCTACGTAGACGACGTGGTCGCCCTGACCCACAGCTATGGCTGTGGCGTGGCCATCAATGCCCGCGACGCGTACATTCCCATCCGCACCGTGCGTAACCTGGCACGCAACCCGAACCTGGGTGGTGAAGCCTTGGTGATCAGCCTGGGTTGCGAAAAGCTTCAGGCCGGGCAAGTGATGCATGACAATGACCCGTCTGTGGACTTGAGCGAGCCTTGGCTGTACCGCTTGCAGGACGCCAGCCACGGGTTTGGGGAAATGATCGAGCAGATCATGGCATTGGCAGAAACCCGCCTGGAAAAGCTCAACCTGCGCCGCCGTGAAACCGTACCGGCCTCCGAGCTGATACTGGGCATGCAATGTGGAGGCAGCGATGCCTTCTCCGGCATTACCGCCAACCCAGCATTGGGCTTTGCCTCGGACTTATTGGTTCGCGCCGGGGCCACGGTGATGTTCTCCGAAGTCACCGAAGTACGCGACGCGATCTACATGCTGACCTCACGCGCCGAGACCCCTGAGGTGGCGCAGGCGCTGGTGCGGGAGATGGACTGGTATGACCGTTACCTCGACCAGGGCGCTGCAGACCGCAGTGCCAACACCACCCCTGGCAATAAGAAGGGCGGGTTATCCAATATCGTCGAAAAGTCCCTCGGTTCCATCGTGAAGTCAGGCAGCTCGGCCATCAATGGCGTGGTGGGGCCAGGCGAACGTGTGACGGGCAAAGGCCTGATCTACTGTGCTACCCCAGCCAGTGACTTTGTGTGCGGCACGTTGCAGTTGGCTGCAGGCATGAATCTCCACGTTTTCACTACCGGCAGAGGAACCCCCTACGGCCTGGCCATGGCCCCGGTGGTCAAGGTCTCGACCCGTACAGAGCTGGCCCAGCGCTGGCCAGACCTGATCGACGTGGACGCTGGCGTGGTCGCCACCGGCCGCGCCACGATTGAGGAGCTAGGGTGGGAGCTGTTCCACTACTACCTGGACGTGGCCAGCGGCCGCGAAAAGACTTGGGCCGAGAAGCACAAGCTTCACAATGACATCGTGCTGTTCAACCCTGCGCCTATCACCTGACAGGTACAAGCGGGCGCCGTGTGGGAAACCGTTCTCACACAGCGCTATCGTCTTGCTTTTACCTACCACGGTCGGCAAGGTAGGGCAGTCTTCCCTGCCGGATCCACGCCTTCATGACTGCCAGCACTGCTTTCGTTGCCGCTCCAGTAGGGCGCGCGCAACGCGTGTCTACCCGTGTCGCTTTCTTCATCGCAGGCTTTGTGATGGCGGCCTGGGCACCGCTGGTGCCGCTGGCCAAGGCACGTGCTGGCCTGGATGACGGCACCTTGGGCGTGCTGTTGCTAGGGTTGGGGGGCGGCTCCATTATTGCCATGCCTTTTGCTGGCTATCTAACTGCGCACCGAGGCTGCCGCTGGACCATTGTGATCGCTTCATTGCTGCTTTGCTTGTTTCTGCCCTTGCTGGCAGTGGCGCCCAGTGCCTTGACGCTGGGGCTCACGCTGGCGTTGTTCGGCGCCTCCATGGGCCTGCTCGATTGCGCCATGAACATCCAAGCCGTGCTGGTCGAGAAAGCCGGTGACAAGGCGGTCATGTCCGGCTTTCATGGCATGTTCAGCGTCGGTGGCATTGCTGGGGCCGCAGGTATGACGGCATTGCTTAGCCTAGGGCTCACACCCCTGTATGCCACAGGTGTCGTCGTGGTGCTGGTACTGACAGGGCTAGGGTACGCAGGCCGTGCATTGCTGGCACAGGGCTCTGAGCGCGATGGCCCGCTGTTCGCGGTGCCCAAGGGCATTGTGCTGTTTCTGGGTACCTTGTGCTTTATCGTGTTTCTCACCGAAGGCGCCGTGCTGGACTGGAGCGCGGTGTTTCTGGTGTCGGTGCGTCACATGGACCCTGCTTTGGCGGGCTTGGGCTATGCCGCCTTTGCACTCACCATGACCATCGGCCGGCTGACTGGCGATGCCTGGGTCAATCGCCTGGGCGGCGCTTGCGTGGTGTTGTTCGGAGGGGCCTGTGCGGCGTTAGGGGTGGCCATAGCCGTGCTGGTGCCAGGCTGGGCGGCCTCACTGGTGGGCTTTGCCCTGGTAGGCGCGGGTTGTTCAAACATCGTGCCTGTACTCTTCTCTGCAGTAGGCCGCCAGCAACGGATGGCTCAAAGCGCGGCGGTGCCGGCCATGGTGTCGCTGGGCTACGCGGGCATCCTGCTAGGCCCGGCCACCATCGGGCTGCTCGCCCATTGGGTAAACCTTTCATGGGCTTTGGCCAGCCTGAGCGTGCTGCTGCTGTTTGTCAGTGGTAGTGCCCGTTATCTGGGCACCACGCACAGTAGCGGTTAACGGTTACTGCCCGCGCCATTGCCGGGGGCTCACGCCATGCCAGCGGCGGAAGGCGCGGGAAAACGCGCTGGTTTCGGAGTAGCCCAGTAACCCGGCAAGGCGCGTGACGGAGGTAAGCCCTTCGCGCAGGTACCGTTGCGCCAGCCGCTGGCGCACCCGTTCTACCAGTTGAGTGAAGCAGCAATGTTGCTCCCTTAGCCGACGCTGCAAGGCCGTGGGTGTTAAGCCCACACGCAGGGCAATAAGGCCCAGGCAGGGCTCGCCACTGGGTAATTGGGCTGTGATTTCAGCCTCTACTCGGCCCAGCAGACCTTCATCGGCCACTGGGCCGCTTAGCCGGCGAATGGCATCCTTGACCAGCATCAGCAGCACCGGATCGCTTCCCGGCATTACCCGCCCGGCAAGGTCGGCCTTGGGAATCACCAAGGCGTTGCAGGGTTGGTCGAATGCCACATCTGCGCCAAATACAAGCCGATGCTGTTCACCATTATCCCAGCGGCTATGCTCCAGCAACACGCGGCGTGGCGCCCAACCAGGCCCCAGTACGTGCCTGACCAGGTTCATGGCCATGCCCATGGTCAGTTCGGCATCATGGCGCCGTTCATGGATAGCGGCATGGGTGATCCGGTAATCGAATCGGTAACAGTCGCCGACGTCTACCAGTTGTATCAAGGTGTCATGCTGATGGAAGGGGAAGGCTGCGGCGAAGTTGGCCAGGGCCGCTTCCAGGGTGGGTGAACAGAGCCCAACGTAGCCCAACAGGCCCAGCGCCTGGGGTTTGAATTGTTCGCCGTAGCGTAGGCCAAAGTGTTCGCACCCGGTCTGGCGTGCTGCTTCTTCCAGTACCTGGCAGTAGTTGGGCAGCGCCAGGCTCATGGTGGGATGCACCAGTTGCTCTGGGTCTACGCCGGCCCGGCCCAATACTCGGTCCAGGTCGCCCCCATGCTCGGTGATGAACGCGTCAAGGCCACTGGCTGCAGCAGACAACACGCCCTGATGAGGGTGGGCACCAGAACCGGCGCCAGGCAAGGCGGAGTGTGCAGGGGCATGCGTCACAGTTGGTTACCAGTTAAGTGAGCGTATCGGTTCTCAAGCAAAACCCATTCCTGCCTACAACCCCTAACGCGCCCGATTTTAGCCCCAGCCTAGTGCATGGGCGCCTTGTAATGCCCCGTAGCCGGGCGGCGCAAGCGATTTGACCGCAGGCGCCTGGGCACCGTCGCCTGCGGTCAAGTTTTGTAACCAAGTGCTAGCTATGCTCAGGAATAACCACGTCGGCCAACACTCAGGAAGATGACTGATGAGCGCGAACACCCTTAAACCCACCCTGGGCACTCTGCACCTGTGGGGCATTGCCGTGGGCTTGGTCATATCCGGCGAATATTTTGGATGGAGCTATGGCTGGGGGACAGCAGGCACCCTGGGCTTTCTGGTCACCACGTTGCTGGTCGCCGTGATGTATACCTGTTTCATTTTCAGTTTTACCGAACTCACCACGGCCATTCCCAATGCTGGTGGCCCCTTTGCCTATAGCTTGCGTGCGTTCGGTGTTACGGGGGGTACCATTGCGGGGTTGGCCACCCTGATCGAATTCGTGTTTGCACCGCCCGCCATTGCCATGGCGATCGGCGCCTACCTCAATGTGCAGTTTCCGGCACTGGAGCCGAAATGGGCGGCGGTGGGCGCGTACCTGATCTTTATGACACTCAATATCCTGGGGGTCAGTATTGCCGCTACCTTTGAACTGGTGGTCACCGTGCTGGCCGTGGCCGAGCTGCTGGTGTTCATGGGCGTGGTAGCGCCAAGCTTCAGTTTCGCCAACTTCGCCCTGGGCGGCTGGGCAGGGCAGGACACCTTCAGCACCGGTGCGCTGGCTGGGATATTCGCAGCCATTCCTTTCGCCATCTGGTTCTTCCTGGCCATCGAAGGCGCAGCCATGGCGGCCGAAGAAGCCAAAGACCCCAAGCGCACCATCCCCAAAGCGTATATCGCGGGCATCCTCACACTGGTGGTGCTGGCCATCGGCGTCATGATTTTTGCGGGCGGCGTGGGTGACTGGCGTACGCTCTCCAACATCAACGACCCTTTGCCCCAGGCCATGAAGGCGGTTGTGGGTGATAACTCCAACTGGATGCACATGCTGGTATGGATCGGGCTGTTCGGTTTGGTGGCGAGCTTCCACGGCATCATTCTGGGGTACTCGCGCCAGTTCTTTGCTCTGGCGCGTGCAGGCTTCCTGCCTCCAGCCCTGGCCCAGCTGTCCCGATTCCAGACGCCACACCGCGCAATCATTGCCGGAGGCGTTGTAGGCATCGCGGCCATCTTCAGCGACGGGTTGATCAACCTGCAAGGTATGAGCCTCACGGCGGCCATGATCACCATGTCGGTATTCGGCGCCATTGTGATGTACATCGTCAGCATGCTGGCCCTGTTCAAGCTGCGCCGCAGCGAGCCTGGCCTGGAGCGCAGCTTCCGAGCACCCGGCTATCCTGTAGTACCCGGCATTGCGCTGGCCCTGGCTGTGGTATGCCTGGTGGCGATGATCTGGTTCAACGGCCAGGTGGGCCTGGTCTTTCTGGCATTGATGGTACTGGGCGCGATGTTTTGCACCTTTGTGCGCGGGCGCACGCCTAAGCTCAATGCCGTGGCTAACGAGGGGTGAACCATGTACAGCCAGACCATTGGCAGCATGACCTGGCAATTTGACGACCTGCGCAGCCTGATGGCCAAGGCCAGCCCGGCCCGTTCCGGTGACGCCTTGGCAGGCATCGCCGCTGCCAGCGATGCAGAGCGCGCCGCGGCTCAAATGGCGTTGGCTGATGTGCCGCTCACACAGTTTCTTGATGAGGCGGTGATCCCGTATGAAACCGATGAGGTTACCCGGCTGATCATCGATACCCACGATGCCCAGGCCTTCGCCCTTGTGCGGCACTTGACCGTAGGCGGCTTTCGCGACTGGCTGCTCAGCGAAAGCGCCACCGGCCAAGTGCTGGCGGCTCTGGCGCCAGGCCTTACGCCAGAGATGGCGGCGGCGGTGTCCAAGTTGATGCGGGTCCAGGACCTGATCCTGGTAGGGCGTAAGCTGCGTGTGGTGACGGCCTTTCGTGGCACCCTTGGCCTGGCAGGGCGCATGTCGACCCGGCTGCAGCCTAATCATCCCACAGACGACCCTGCCGGGATCGCCGCCAGCCTGATGGACGGGCTGCTGTACGGCAATGGCGACGCCATGTTCGGCATCAACCCGGCCAGCGACAGCCTGCCGGCCATCATCGAACTGCTGAAGATGCTGGACGGGGTGATACAGCGCTACGAGATCCCTACCCAGGCCTGTGTACTCACCCATGTAACGTCGTCGATTGCTGCCATTGAGCGGGGCGCGCCGTTGGACTTGGTGTTTCAGTCCATTGCCGGCACCGAAGCAGCCAATACCAGTTTTGGTGTAAGCCTGAAGGTACTTCAGGAAGGTTACGACGCGGGGCTTAGCCTCAAGCGCGGCACTGTGGGCAACAACCTTATGTACTTTGAAACTGGCCAGGGCAGTGCCCTGTCGGCCAATGCCCACCATGGGGTAGACCAACAGACCTGCGAAGCGCGTGCCTATGCCGTAGCACGGCATTTCAACCCTTTTCTGGTGAATACTGTGGTGGGCTTCATTGGCCCCGAGTACCTGTACAACGGCAAACAGATCATCCGCGCCGGCTTGGAAGACCATTTCTGCGGAAAATTGCTGGGTGTGCCCATGGGCTGTGACATCTGTTACACGAACCATGCCGAGGCCGACCAGGATGACATGGACACCCTGTTGACCCTGTTGGGCACGGCAGGGGTGAATTTCATCATGGGTATCCCCGGGTCTGACGATGTCATGCTCAACTACCAGACCACTTCGTTCCACGACGCGCTTTATGTACGCCAGGTGCTGGGCCTGCGGCCTGCGCCGGAATTCGAAGCCTGGCTGGCCCACACCGGCATCCTGGGCCAGCAAGGCACCGAGTGGCGCCTTGGCACACACCTGCCCACGGCCTTTGCCGGCGCACTGGCCCACATTCGATAGGGGAATGGCATGACCGACACGCCTCGCAACTCAGTTTCGACAGACCCCTGGCAGGCCTTGCGTGCCTTGACTCCCGCCCGGATTGCCTTGGGCCGGGCCGGGACCAGCCTGCCTACGGCCGCTCAGCTGGATTTTCAGTTTGCCCATGCCCAAGCCAGAGACGCGGTCCATGTGCCGCTGGAGGTGGCCGCGCTCATAAGCGAGTTGGAAGGCCAGGTGATTGAGCTCCACAGCGCGGCCAGTGATCGCCTGGTGTACCTGCAGCGCCCGGACCTGGGCCGCCAGCTGAGTGCTGACAGTGTGGCCATGCTGGATGCCATTGCGGTGAGGCGGGGGCTGGGGTGTGACCTAGCCATCGTGATCGCCGATGGTTTGTCCTCATTGGCCGTACAGCGTCATGCCGCACCCATGGTCTCGCGGATACAGCATCTTGCTCAGGAAGAGGGCTGGGAGGTGGCACCTTTGGTAGTCGTCGAACAGGGGCGTGTGGCGGTGGCAGACGAGGTGGCCCAGCGGCTAGGGGCGCGTATGGTTGTTAACCTGATCGGCGAACGGCCCGGCCTCAGTTCCCCGGACAGCCTAGGGCTCTACTTTACGTATGCGCCCCGGGCAGGCCTGACCGACGCGGCACGCAACTGCATCTCCAATGTGCGACCCCAAGGCCTTAGCTACGCCACGGCCGTGCACAAGTTGGCGTACCTGATGCGCGAAGCCTGCAAGCGCGGGTTGTCTGGCGTGAGCCTCAAGGACGAAGCCGAAGTGCCTCTGATCGATAATGGCCCGGAGCAAGGGCCTGGTAATTTCCTGCTGCGCTAGGCCGGTGTAGGACTGGGCGCAGCCCGGGAACCAACGGTCACTGTGTCAGCGCCGCGCCGTGCCGCGCTTCAATGGCCTGCCACAACCGGGCATCAGTGAAGTCATCAATCACCAGGTCTGCACCAGCGGCCAGCAGGGTGGCGGCGCTCTGACTGGTGGCCAGCCCGACTGTGAATAGGCCGGCAGCCTTGGCAGCCGTCAGGCCAGGGATCGAGTCTTCGAAGGCCATGGCGCTGTCGGCCGTCGCACTCAGCCTGTCCAGCCCCGTCAGGTACGGCAGCGGGTCCGGTTTGGAGCGGGCCAGTTCCTCTGCGACCACTACGCTGGCAAAGGCGCCCTGAAGGCCCAGCGCAGCCAGCATATGGTCGGCGTTGGCCCGAGGAGCGTTGGTCACGACCACGCGGCCAATGCCATGAGTGGTGGCATAGGCCAGCAAGTCGGTCAGCCCGGCAATCGGCTCCAGGGAGGTAGACAGCTCACGGAAACGGGCTTCCTTGCGATCTGCAAAGTCGCAGTGTGCTTCTACACTGCGTTCCGGGAACAACAGGGCGCACATTTCGGCATTGGCCCGGCCAGCACATAGCACGTCGAAGTCTGCTTCAGTAAAGGCACGGCCCTCTTCTTCCCACAGCAGCTGCTGAATAGCCAACAGGTGGAGCTTGTCGGTATCGGTCAGGGTGCCATCAAGGTCAAACAGCAAAGCGGTGAGCATGGTTGCGTCCAGGGCTGCAAAAGGACACCGAGGGTAACAGGGCCAGTGGCTTGCGCTCAAACCATGAGTACCTCATGTTCGGCACCGGCCGGCGGATGAAGGTTGAAGCTGGAGGCGGCTGTATGTATAACCAGCCCCAAAGTGACTTGGACCGGCTGGCGTGAACCCTCTCGATAACCCGTTCTATTACCTGCATAACTTTGAACAGGCTCTGGCGTGGCTTGGCCAGCGCTATGCCGACGTGCTCGACACCGCTGAGCGGGAGTTCCTAGAGGATTTCAAGGGCCTGCCGCAGAATGCCCGTGCTTTGCTAGTGCGGCTTATCATGCGCAAAGGGGAGCATTTCCGTCGGGACAAACTCAGCTATGTGGAAATCGGCGACCCTGCTCATGCTGCAGCACCGCTATTGGCGCAAGGCTGGCTCAGCGACAATGCCCCGTTAACCCTGAGTGACCTGTTTTCGTTGTTTGGGAAGCCTGAGTTGCGCATAGGCTTCGCGGACCATGGCTTGCCGGCTGCCGCACGCAAGGACCAGTGGTTCGAGGCGCTGGCACATTTGCACCACCGTTGTGAACCGCTGCAAGGGTGGTGGCCCGCCTGTGAAGACGCGGTGTGGGGGCTGAGCGTACGGTCCCTGTGCGAGCGCCTACGCATGCTGTTCTTTGGCAACCTGCGCCAGGACTGGTCGCAGTTCGTGCTGGTCGAGCTGGGCATCCAGCGCTTTGAACAGGTGGATTTCCCCCTCAGCTCACGCGCCATTCGCCACCGCGACGACCTGCACATCGCCATGGGCTTGGCTGCCTGTGCGCAGGCACTGGAAGAGGGCGCCACAACAGGCGAACTACTGCCGACACTGCAAGGGCTGGGTTCCGACAACCCTTGGCTGGCCGGCCGGCAGCAGAAGCTGCTGTTCCGCCTGGGCCAGCAGTGCGAGCGTGACGCCGACTGGCCCCTGGCGCTTGAATTGTATGGCCAGTGCGCGTGGCCGGGTGCCCGCCTGCGCCATGTGAGGGTGCTGGAGCGCAGCGAGCAATTCACGGACGCGTTGGCGCTGGCCGAACAGGCCATGCAGGCCCCCGAAAGCCCGGCAGAGGTACAAGGCCTTGAGCGGATGCTGCCACGGCTGCGTCGCGCCCTGGGGGAAGCCGTGAAGGTCCGGCGTAGCCCCTCGGCCGTGGAGCGTATCGACCTGTGCCTGCCTCGCCACCCCAGTGTGGAGCGGGCTGTGGCTGAAGCCTTGCAAGCCAGCGAAGCGCCCGTGGCCTACGTGGAAAATACCCTGTTCAACGGGCTGTTTGGCCTGTTGTGCTGGCCAGCGTTGTTCGCCCCAGTGCCGGGCGCTTTTTTCCACCCTTTCCAATCCGGCCCGCTGGACCTGCACCAGCCAGATTTCAGCCATCGGCGAGGTGATTTGATCCAGCGTTGCCTGAGCGAGCTGGAAACGGGGGCCTACCGCACCACGATTCTGGAGCGGTTTACAGCCAAATTGGGCCTGGCCAACCCCTTCGTGCATTGGGGGGCGATGTCTGGGCCGCTACTTGAACTGGCCTTGACCTGTATTCCACCGGCTCACTTGCGTGCGTGTTTCGAGCGCCTGTTGCAGGACCCTAAAGCCAACCGCACGGGGATGCCAGACCTGATTCAGTTCTACCCGGCTCAAGCCACCTACCAGATGATTGAGGTCAAAGGGCCAGGGGATCGGTTGCAGGATAACCAACTGCGCTGGATCGCGTTTTGCAACGCCCATGGCTTGCCGGTCAAGGTCTGCCACGTACGCTGGGACGCCGGCGCCGAGGTCGCCCAGCCCGCATGACGCTGACGGTAGCCGTACGTGCCTTGTGTGAGTTCACGGCTCGCGAAGGCGACCTGGACCTGCGCTTCACCCCTTCACCCAGCGCCTTGGAGGGTGTACTGGGCCATCAGCAGGTCACAGACCGCAGGGGTGCGCAGTACCGGCGCGAAGTGACCCTGGCCGGG